>Ga0187770_10000691_pt1 | contig 16706 bp, 17 predicted proteins | sample 0116_SJ02_MP02_2_FD_133154 | JGI IMG/M metagenome (GOLD analysis project Ga0187770, IMG submission 133154) | Tropical peat soil microbial communities from peatlands in Department of Meta, Colombia - 0116_SJ02_MP02_20_MG | ecosystem: Environmental > Terrestrial > Soil > Wetlands > Peat | place...
CGGATCTATTTGTGCCGAAGTGGTGAGGTCGAAGCCAAAGAAAAGGTAGAAGGTCATTATGGCTACGTTCGTTCCAGCGAGGCCTGCCGCTAGGTTTCGATTAGAGTCGGCGTACCTGAGTTCGATCTGTTTCTGAATCTCGTCCGACGTATCCACCCTGTCATTCTACCTGAAATTGGTTACATAATCCTATTCGATGGTATCCTTTGCGAGATGCTCCTATACAAATGCCAAATTGCCACCATTTCGGTAAACATGATCGCAGCGAGTCGCCTCTGCCCTGGGACAAGTTCTGCTTCCCATGTTCGATATCCTCAGCCGATAAATCCGTTGTGGGACCTTTGACGCCAACATCACACCTTTGCCAAAAAAGCACATGTTTCCAAATAGCCAGAAACAAGCCCCCTTAGCCAAACAGAGTTCATTCAAGACGTATAGAAAATGGGGTCGCCCGGATTTGAACCGGGGATCTCAAGCGTTCCTGTCGGGGATCCCAAGGCATCTTCCATCATGATTGAAGCCTAGACCAGACTAGCCGACGACCCCACAACTCGCCGTCCCGCCTTGGCGTAGTTATGGGTTCTGGGGGGAGAACCCGAAGGCTTTCATCTGGACACGAATTTGCTGTCTGCGATGAAGTACCTCCACCTGCGCTCCGTCGCCACTGTGATACCCACCCTGCCGCTCCTGCCGATTCTCTTCGGCTGCGTCCCCTTCTCGATGAATAGAATCTTGGAATTGACCATGTCTTCGCCGTTCAGGCGCTTGTCAATCCCAAGAGCCTCGGTGAGCCTCCCAGGTCCATCTGATACATGAACCGCAGAGCCACGCCCTCGGTTCCTGAGCATCCACTGCACCCCCTCGTTGGGCTCTATTGCCCTCAGGAGGACCGCTCCAGGAGTCCCCGGGAACTCTGTCGTTACATTGAGGCAGTAGTGCATGCCCATTGTAAAATAGACATAGGCATGGCCGGCCTCCCCAAACATGACAGCGTTCCTGTTGGTCCTTCCAGAGTAGGCGTGGCTTGCTGGATCTCTGCTGCCTCTGTATGCCTCCGTCTCCACTATCTTTCCCGACAGCCTCCTCCCGCGGTTAACCATCACCAACCTGCACCCGAGCAGCTCTCTCGCCACTGCTGGCGTATACCTAGCGAAGAAACTGCGCTGAAGTCTCGTTCTCTTTCCCCTCCTTCCGCGCCTGGCTGGTTGCTTATTGGTCAAACTGATGGGAGGAATGACGGTTGGAACGTTCTCAATCGCTCAGGGCTGAAGCAGTGGTGCTCAGCCTTCGCACCCAATCCCCCGTCTTGGGAGAGCCCTTTGCCCCCCGACAAGAGCGAACCCTTTAAGGCGGTTCCTTCAAGTGGCGGTCGGACCAGATGAAACAGCGCCTTCGGAGTCTGGGACTCATCGCTGTCCTTTTCGCGGTGAGTCTGGGGCTTGGCCTTGTTTTTGGGGGCGGCGGACTGGCCGGTAGCCCCTCAAATCCTGGGCTTTCCCAATTGTTCGCGAACAGGGGGGCCTCGGCGAATCCCCCGGTAATCGTGGTGAAAGCAGAGGGGATTAGCCCCCGCTACCTGTACGAATCCTATCTATACTCGAGTATCCCCTCTTTCATGCTGGTGCCGCTGGCAGGACTCCGTGTCTCCCTAGAACAACTATCAGGGCCCCTGGCATCGAACGAGGTGCACGGTCCTGCGCGCATCCTATTCACCAATTCATCGGGCGTTTTGGTAGCCCTTGCAGTCCAGGGCAACTATTCTGTTCAGGCGGAGACCCGGTACGCCCAACTGAACACAACCATTTCCTGCTACGACAACACTACAACAATTCTCAACATAGCGCTTCTCGCTTCCCCCACGAAAGTAGATTCTCTGAGGGTCGTGTCACAGGATTCCGTGACTGGTCTGGAACCCACCACCAAGCTCTACGCCTTCCTGGCGAACGCTACGATTCCCGATAGCGGGTTCGCGGAACTCGTCGGATTCCAGTCGACCTACCCGGGAGTATCGAACGAGACCAGCGTCGCAGTCAATTCGACCATCCTCGGCTGGTATTCCACCTCACTCGAAACACTTGTGATGTTGTCTCCCTCCGGGCCCTACTCCTCCTACCCGTCTGTGGGGATGGTTCTCTTTCAGTACAAGCCTGTGTACGAGGTGAATTACACTGCCGGCTGAGCCACTGACGGCCGAGGACCTGCTATTGGTGGTCGACCTTGTACTCACTGCAGCCTCGATTCTTGGCTTCACGGCGCAAAGGAGGGCGCGCCCCCCGGCAGTGTCCAATCCTCTGGAGGCCTTCCAGATCCTGGACAGGTCCATCGAGAAGTTCGTCCCGAATCTTCCAGTGGGATTCACCTGGGGGGAGGCGGTGGAGAGACTAAAGCGCTCAGGGGTGAAGCTGGATTGGGGGAGGTTCGAGACAAGCCTCGATGAGTATGAAGCTTTCAGATACGGGGGCCACCAAATGACGAACGGGGTGGAACCCGAAGTGGTTAGGCTGGCGACAACGCTGAGGAGGAACATAGTTGGATATCGCAATAAAGGAAAGAGTCCTAGCCCAAATTAGAACAGTCGTCATAGGGCGCGACAGGGAGGCTGACCTCCTTCTGGTCGCTTTCCTCTCGGGCGGCCATGTTCTTCTGGAGGGTGTCCCTGGGATATCCAAGACGATTCTAGCAAAGGCGTTCGCAAGGTGCATGGGCCTCGACTTCAAACGAATTCAGTTCACTCCTGATATGCTCCCTCTCGACATGATAGGAGGGTTCGTCTTCAACACCAAGGAAAGGGAATTTGAGTTCAGAAAGGGTCCCGTCTTTACGAACCTCCTCCTCGCCGACGAGATCAACAGGGCACCTCCCAAAGTCCAGAGCGCACTCCTCGAAGCCATGCAGGAGAAGCAGGTGACAGTCGAGGGGCTTACGCAGAGGCTCCCCTTCCCGTTTATGGTGATCGCTACTCAGAATCCCCAAGAATTCCAGGGGGTCTATCCGCTGCCCGAGAACCAGCTCGACAGGTTCCTAATCAGGATCGATCTCCCCTACCCCGACATCCCTACGGAATCCATGATCCTCCGGAGGAACTTGAGCGATATGGACACCGTCAACATAGAGCCAGTCTTCACCGAAGCAGAACTAAGGGAGGTCCTTCGCATGGTGGAGAAGGTACACGTCTCAGACGAGATAATCGATTATCTCGCGATTATTGCAGCCGAGACACGCAAGGACAAGAGGCTAAGGCTCGGGGCGAGTCCCAGAGCCATGGTCCATCTCGTGCACTGCAGCAGAGCGAACGCATTTCTGAGCGGCAGAGACTTCGTCACGCCCGAAGATATCAAGAAGATGTCGTCATTCGTCCTTTCCCACCGGCTGAAGCTCGACCAGTCCGCCGTGCTGACAGGCAACGTGGCTGATCCTACTGAAGTTGTAAGAGACATCTTCACAAAAGTGAGACCTCCACGATAGGCCTAACAAGCCGCGGAAAGGACTTCATCGAAGCGGCGCTCTTCGTCTCTGTGATAGGCAGCCTCGGGAGCTTTGAATGGGGGCTGGCGTTGGCCCTTTCTCTCACAATCGTGGCCGTCGTCTCCTTCGTCTCCCTCCGTCTCGTCCCACGTCGAGTCTTCGAGGTGGGCCTCAAGGAGGCACCTACGAGGGCCTTCAAGGGGGGAACACTCGAGTATCCACTCGTCTTCCGTTCTTCACGAGACGAGCAGGGCGTGCATGTCAAGTTGCTGACTGTCCCCGAGGGGATACACGCAGACCTGGTATCTGACGGCGGGCGCGGTCAGATTCTCACCATGACCTCGAAGTTTTCTGGAGCCTACTACGGTTTCTCCCTGAAGGTAGGCGTCTACGACTCAATCGGCATATTCGTTAGATACGAGGAGCGAAAGCTTGACCTGGTCGCCGAGTTCCTTCCCCTCTCGCTCCTCGCACCGAGGAGCGAAATCAGCGTGGCCGCTGCCATCCTGGGTGACAGACCGGGAGGAAGCAGGGGTTCTGGCCAGGAATTCTATGCCGCCGAACCATACGATTCCGCTCACGAATCCAAGGGCATCCTCTGGAAACGGCTCGCCGAGAGCCAAGGGAACAATCTGATGGTAAGGGTGGGAGAAGCGAATATACCTGAAACTCTGACCATCTGCTTCCTCGAATCCCAGCGTAGGCCCCCGAAACAGCTTCCGCCGTGGATGGATCTTGCCTCAGAAGCGATCTCGATTATCGGCCTAACAATAATAGGAACCCGCTCCACCATTCGAATAATCCACCAGGCTGGCAATGTAGCAACCGTGGACGAGGCAAGAGACCTTTCCAGTCTGGCGGACGCTCTTGCCTGGATATGGAGGGACGATGTCCATAAGGAGAGGACTACCGAAACGGCGGCAGACGCGGGAATCGTCATTACAGGGGAGGCGGAGATTCAGGACCCCTCAATCTTCACCCTTCTCGCTAGGAAGCCATCAGTTGTCTTAAGCTATTCGAGCAGCAGAGTCACGCGCGGCGCAGGAGTTGTCTTCTTCACAGGGAACGAGAACATCAGCGGTCTCGTCTACCAGGTGATGAGCAGATGAAGTATACCCTTTTCATCCCCCTTGCCACGGCGTTCGCTCTCGCCTTCCTCTATGTTGACTTCGCATACGCTCTCACCGTTTCGGGAGTCTTCTCCAGGGCGACGCCCCTTGAGCTTAGCATACTCGGCATCCAGGTTGGCAAAGTTGCGGTAATCAGCAGCGTAAAACGCCTAAGGAATATGCGCCTGATAAATTACATCAACGTCGCGGGCGCCGAACTCCCGTTCCTTCTACTCGGGCTGCTGCTGGTCTATTTGGACCTCGGGAGCCATTCGATCGCGAACCTGATGAACCAAGTCTTCCTTGCTTGGGTCGCGGGAGTGACCATTGCCGGCGCTCCTTACGGGATCTACAGGCTAACCCGAGGCATGCGGAACAGGGAGAGACTGTCTTTCGTGCTCCCCTCGGCGATTTTTCTCTCAGAACTGATTGTCCTACTGCTCGTCGGAGCGCGCCTGACGGCTACATCTGGGAGCGGGCTCGTCGGGCTCTCCCGAGCCATTCTTCTGTACAGCGTGGGACTGGCGGGAAAAGGGGTACTGACTCTTGATTCTTATACGCTCGTCATTTTCGCAATTCTATACGTCACACTCATCCTCCACGCACTTCTTCCTGCTGACTTGGACTCGAACAGCGTCACTCGGGCATCGGCTCTCGCTCTCTTCGCATCCGTCATCACCTATTCTGCAGCCTACCTGGCGTCAGAGTTCTCCGTCCCTATGATGTACATCGTGCTTACTCCGACATTGCTGGCCGCAGGCCTAATCTGGTGGATCACACGTGGCGTATAGAAGGTCTGCTTTGCTCTGCCTCCTGCTCCTAATGTGTGCCCTACTCCCCCAGCTCCGACCTAGCATGGCTGTCTCCCCTCCTCTCATAGGGCTAGGATACGACCCGGCCACCGTCCAGCCGGTCGCCAACGGGATTCCAGTCTACACGGTGGGCGACCAGATGTGGATTCAGTCGTATTACTCCAATACGACGGCCCTCATATCGCTACAGAATCCAAGGGGCGAAATCCCGAGCGGTCTGATTACCCTCGACCCAGGACAGGTATATGACGTCTATACCTTCGGAGCTACTGACCTCCCCGGTCAGTGGACCCTTTCTATCACGACCAGCTACGGAAACTTCAACGTTCCCTTCACATTCGGTATGACCAACACGTCTCTCATCCCCCGATACATCGGGTCCACCCTTTCAGACAACATCCTAAACCAAGCTTTTGAGCTCCCCCAAACCAACGCCTATGACATCCAAGCATGCACCGCAGGCCAATCCCTTGGGAGCACGGTAATCTACGGGCTGCAAGGCGGGAGCAACGGCTCGATCGATGTCTCACTTGGCGAGAACTCCACTCGCGTTTCCGTCTCCCAGACTTCCTACCCCCTGGCCGTTTGGTTAGAACTGTATTCTCCTTACTCCTACGTCGTGGGGGGAGGGGGAATGGTCTCCAAGAACCTGTTGGTCTCTGCGACGCAAGAGTTCACAATCTCGCCGCCGTCCACGGGCGTCGTCCTCCAGTGGGTTGACCAGATGCCCCTCCACTACGGCAGATTTGTTTTGAGGACTTACGTGAGAACCACCTCTGGACTGTCCCTGTACGAGGCTCCTTTCCTCAGGACGAGCTCCGGCGAGTGGATCGCCCTGACGGACTGCACCTCGATGATCAACGTCTCATCTGAAATTTTTGCCCTTTCAACTAGCCTCGACGCATCAAACTCCACTTGGCCGCGTCAGCTCTACACCATGTACGACTTGAGTGGAATGGAATCCTATTCGGTCACTCCTGTTGCCGCCAACGAGACGGTCATCCATTTAACAGACTACCCCTTTCACAGGCCTTTCACCGGAGTGGCGATAAATGCCTCTGCCCTAGGCGTCGGGGAAGACCAGTGGGATGCCTACGACAGCACGGTATACCTATTGGCGCCTAGCTTTCCCATCACCATCTCCATCGGTCTTTCGTTCGACGGCGTAGTCACAGAAATGGTGAAGGCAACCGTCCCGGTCCCGTACTGGCCGGAGACAATCTCGATTAAGGCAGGGACCCTTCAGGCCTCGGTGCTCTATCAGGGAAAAGCCGTGGCCAACGCCACCTTCTCCCTTTCCGCTCCTGGAGCCACAGCAGTTGAGGTGGGACCAAACTCGCTCGGTACGCTATCAACGCAGTTGCCGCCTGGCAACTACATCGTCTCTGTGTCCTACCATGGGACTTCAACAAGCGAGCCTTTCGATGTCGCCGTGGGGCAGACAAGTTCCGTGACATTACAATTGAACCCTCCACCGTTCCCGACACTGCTCTATCTCCTGGTAGGCGTGGCGGTCGCAACTGTTCTGGCCAACATACTGATATGGCGCCGGTACCTCTTAAGGCGCAGGGCTTACGGCTGAAAGAGAGTACACCTTTCCAACGGGACGATAAGCACACTCAGATGGGTAATGCGGGGGTGCCCGCTGACACTCCCGCCGTGCGATCAGGTTGGCCCATCCGGGCATACAAGGGGAGCACCGCAAGGAAGAATCCTAGAAAGAACGCGTACCCGATCCAGTCATGCACCTCCCAAAGAGCGGCCGATCCATACTCGTATCCCACCCAAAGAAGGATGAGAATCCTCACAGAATTCAGGAGAATGAGCGCCAGCACCCCCACGACGGCGAGCTTGGCCGTGATGCGCGAATCCTTCTTCATATCAAGGTGCATCAGCGCCAGCAGCCCCAAGAACATTGTCACCGAGGATATGCTGGAGCAGCCAGGGGTCACCACTCCACTGACCAACTCTCCGGCCCTTGACACGAGCTGGAACCCAGTCCCTTGCCAGGCCACGGGGAAACCTGCCATCCCGACGAGCCCGGCCGACAACCCCGAGGACAGGACCGCTAGCGGCTCGCCGAAGGCCCAGAGGAGAACTGCAGGGGCTCCCACGGCAGCCCCATATACCGCAGCGTAGGGGACTAGGAATCGCGCCGTTGAGGGGTTTACCACCAGCGCCGCGGCATAGAATGTTAGGACCACGGCGATTCCAGACGCGGCCAGGCTTTCACCCGTCGTCGGTTCCAGCACGAACAAGGCCAAGACGGTGGCACCCCCTACAAGGCGGACTGGAAGCCGTGACGGGCCACCTCCCTCCTCGGCCATCATCCCTGCAAGCTCCTTCCACCTCAGGGCGAAAACCAATGTAAGGAGGGCTACGATGGGGATGGCCACAAACAGGCCGTCGAAGGCATCCCCCACCGACTGGTTGACGAGAGAGGGGAAGTTTGGGGCTGTCATCGCGCAAAGCGCGACTGCTGCTCCGATCCAGGCTGCGAAGCGCATCCAGACGTTGGAGCCGAAGCGGGGGGAAACTGTCCTCAAACCGATAGTTGCATGAAGCACCTTCTGCGTAATTAAGCGTAAGGATTGAACGAAAATTGTCTGCGTGTAAGAGCGCAACACTAGGTTGTGTGGGGGTAGTCGGATTTGAACCGACGGTCTACAGGTTTCTTAGGCAGCTCCACTGCTATTTCATCCACGTTTCCGTGTCACATTAGCTGGTTTGCACTGGAGCCTGTCGCCCTGCCATGCTGCCCACCTTCAACAAGGTCCTGGGCTATACCCCCACCACGAGCGTCGGGGCAATGCGAAGGTGGCTTTAGGGTTTCTTTGTGTAACTTTCAAAGGCTCCAGGGCTTGCCGCCGTGGACCACCTTCTCCGGGAGCTTGGAGCCCCATCTCTCCAGAAACCCCAGGTCCTCCTTCCTGTTCCTCAGGTTGTCTGGGAGCATTACTGGGATCTCGTCAATGATGGGATAGTAGCGGCCGCATTCGGAACAGGTGAGGACCCCTTCGACTATAACATCCCCCTTCACTTCCAGTTCCAAAAGCTCAAGGGGATATTGCTTGTCGATGGGGCACGCTAGTATATCCAGGAGCCTCCGCTGCATGGGCGCGCTCGTCTCAAGTCCCGTAAAAAAACACTTGTGTGCCGGCAGAAACGTTAATCTACCGTTTGCGGCCCGCCTCTCATCTAGCCGGCCATAGCGTGTGGGTCCGACCTGGACTCGTTCCGATCCCAGAAGTCAAACCACACGTCGTCGCGGTGTTACTGACTTCCGAGAGGAGTCGGGAAGCCGCGATGCTGGCACTTTTGAAAAATTTACGAAAAGGTGAATCAATACTACAGAACATTTAAGTCCGAGCGCGCGACGGCGATTCTTGAGGCACCGTGTTTACTCTGCTGCCGAGTGTGCTACAGGCTTCCAGTAACAGTAGTGGAGGCGGTATTGCTGATCTGCTTAACTCGAATACTGTCTTTCTAATCTTCTGGGTCGGCTTCTTCTTCGTGACTTTCTTCTATCAGGCGAGGCTCCAGTCATACATGGCCCTTAACGACATCAGCAGGGGCCTGAACAAGCTCAAGGTTATGAAGGACAAATCGAGAAAGGAGGCAATCGACTATCTGGTCAACGTCGGGAAGGCCTCCGCTGATCCTGCCCAGAGAGTGGACCAGTTCCTCGACTACGTCACGATAATGCCCGTTGAGACCGATCCGAATGGAATAATCCCCAAGATAGACCATGTCGTCACTACCAACAACGACAGGGTGCGAGCTGAAGTCGGCGCGCTCCTTGGCGGCCAGAGCAACCCGGTCACGGTCTCCATTTCAGAGAACCTTCTGGAGGTGGCCACATCGCTCAACCAGATTCACAAGATAGTGCGTCACTACTACCTCCTAGGCAAGAAGACGAACTCCTACATCACCCTCCTTCAACTCCAGATGCTGATGCCCATGATCATCCAGGAGGCGGATGCGCTCCTGAACGCTGTCGACTCGTTCAAGCTCGGGCAGCCAGTCGGCGACGGTATAGGCCCGGTAATCGTCTCGAAGTATATGACGGGGGGAGAGAAGCGAGCAATCGCCAAGGACACCGTAATGGCAATTTCTGAGTACAAGGGGAGGAAACTCTACGTCCTGAAAGCGGACGGACCCATGGCCTACGTGGGGCAGCCAGGCGTGGCCATCACGAAGATAATCCAGGAGATGGGAGTGAAACCAAGCGCCATTGTGATGATTGACGCGGCGCTCAAGCTCGAAGGCGAGAAGACCGGCGAGATAGCCGAAGGCGTCGGTGCCGCGATAGGCGGAATCGGGGTTGAGAAGTTCCAGATAGAGGAGGCCGCCACCAAGGCGAAAGTTCCACTCTACGCCATCCTGGTGAAACAGAGCATACTCGAGGCCATCACCGTGATGAGGAAAGAGATCGCCGAGGCGGCTGAAAAGGCCACCCAGGTTCTCAACCGGGTCATCGAGGAGAAGACGAAGGAAGGGGACGACGTCGTCATCGCCGGCATCGGCAATACCCTGGGCGTCGCCCAATGATGAGTTCCGTACCGGGACCGGACAAGAAGACCAAGCTGATGGTCTATACCATCGAAGAGTGCCCCGTGTGCGGGCAGAAGACGAAGCGCGCCTTCGCCGTCGGCGACTACGTGACAAAGGACGGGGCGAAGTGTACGAAGTGCGGGAACCAGGCCAAGATCACTTTGGTCTATGCAGAAGGTTCGAAGCCTTCAGGTTAAAACGACGAGCCCGCCTTCATCTAGGGCCATAGTGTGTTCGAACTGCGCCACAGGGCTCCCCGACGCTTCAACCAGTGTGGGGTAGGCCCTTAGGACTTTCTTTGAGACGAGCTTCTTTACCATCTCCGCGACATTCTCCTTCCCGAACTCGCCGACGTACCACCTAGGCGTGAAAGGGAGTGTTTTCCTCTCTGCCCACACACTCTCGGCGAAGGCATCGAGCCTGGTGTCCCCTGTCTTCTTCCGCGCCACTATCGAGAATATGGTCTGGCTGGGCGCATCGACAACGTAGCCTGCGGCGTTCCCGAGGGTGAGGAAGGGCTCGATTGCGAAGACGTCTCCTTTCTTCAGATCCTGCATGTGCGGCATGTAGATGTTCGGGATGCTCTTCCCTGCATGAACCGTGTACCTGTCCAGGGTGTGCCCCGTCAGGTTCTCAATGGTCTTGAAATCAAAACGAGCGGCTTCCCCGTGTATCACCCTACCTATCTCTCCTGTGCGCCATTCCTTCCTGGCGACGGAGATGGCCGTGTCCAGTGCCCTCTGGGTCGCTTCAAGCAGAAGGTCGAACTTGGGGTTTAGGGTCACAGTCAACGATGTATCAGCGACGTAGCCGTCCACGTGGACACCGAAATCCACCTTCACTAGGTCTTTTTCGGCAAAGACAGACTCGTCCCCCTCCTGTGGAGCGTAGTGAGCTGTGACCTCGTTTACGCCGATACCAGTGGGGAAAGCCAGCCTTCCTCCCCTCCCCTCGACCTCCTTCCTCACGAGGTCGCACACGTCCAGGAACCTAGTTCCCGGCCTTACCGCCGACTCGACCAGGGGCTTTACTTCTCTAACTATGGTCCCGGACTTCCTGTACTGCTCGGGGATGAGGGACAAACTAGCTCACAAATCCTATATTGCGTTCCGAGCCCAGCGGCCGCGCCCGTGGTATTTCAACTGATTTGGGGAATCGGGGTCTCGTTATGAGGTACAAGGTGGTCGCTACGGGGGGGACTTTCGACCACCTCCATCGGGGGCACACCGCACTGCTTAGTCGAAGCTTCGAGGTAGGGGACGCGGTCGTCATCGGCGTCACGTCAGACGCCTTCGCGCGGAAGGAGGGGAAGGACCCCGACCAGAGCTATGCAGAACGGGTGAAGGCCCTTGAGGCGTTCATCCACAAGGACTTCCCGAGGCGGAGGCACATCATTGCCAAGCTAGATGACTACTTCGGTCCGGGCATTGCGTCCCCAGACGTGCAGGCCATAGTGGTGAGCAGAGAGACTGCGAAGAGGGTGCGCATCGCCAACGCGCTCCGGAAAGAGAAGGGGTACCCGCCGTTGAAGACCGTCGTAGTTGACTTCGTCATGGCGGAAGACTCGAAACCCATTTCATCCACTCGGATCAGAAAGGGAGAGATCGACACAGAAGGGAAACCTAGACTCCGCCGCGGCTCGTGAGAGAACCGCAGCCTAGAGAGTGGTTAAATCAGAACCTCAGAAGGCAAAAGCAGTTTGAATGAGGATAAGCTGGACCCCTGGGGGACGAGCTCGGTCAAGGACTACGGTCGCCTTCAGTCCGAGTTCGGCATTGCGCCTGTGTCGCCTCTCCTCTCTCGATTCAAAAAGCCCAGCCCTCATCTGAGCCGCGGGATAGACTTCGGTCAGAGGGATCTGGTGCGTATCTTGGACGCTATTGACAACAACAGGCCCTATGCCGTAATGAGCGGCATCAAGCCTGACGGGGCGTTTCACTTGGGAAACAAGATGACCGCCGACGACATGATATACTTCCAGTCCCTGTCTAAGAAAGCAAGCGTCTTCTACGCAATAGCAGACGTGGAAGCGTACGCCGACAATGGTCTTTCATTCGCCGAGACATCAAAGACCGCCATCAGGAATGTTGCCGACATCCTCGCCCTTGGCCTCGACCCTGAACGGGCGGTGGTCTACAAGCAGAGCGAGGAGATGCGTGTGATGCGACTCGCGACGATTTTCTCACGTGGGGTGACGAATAACACACTGAAGGCGATCTACGGAGAGAGGCAGATAGGTCTCTACCTGTCCGCGTTGATTCAGGCCGGCGACATCCTCATGCCACAGCTCCCTGACTTGGGGGGCCCGAAGCCGGTCCTCGTCCCAGTGGGTGCGGACCAGGACCCGCACATCAGGCTCACTAGGGACCTTGCCGACAGGTACTCGGACCAATTCAAGTTCATTCCGCCCTCCGCGATTTACCACCGTCTGGAGCTCGCGCTGACAGGGGGGTACAAAATGTCGAAGCGCACCCCAGAGTCGGGGTTCACTCTCGACGATACACCCACCGAAGCCGTGCGGAGGGTAAAGACGGCTTTCACTGGAGGGAGGGATACAGTGGAAGAGCAGCGCCGCCTCGGAGGGAGGGCCGACATCTGCCCTGTCTACGACCTTTACCGCTTTCACTTCGCGAGGGATGAACAGCATGTCAAGCTTGTCTACCACGAGTGCACCGAGGGCATCCGGCTCTGCGGCGAGTGCAAGCAGGAGGCAATGGGCCTCGTCAAGTCCTTCTTGGAGGAACAACACAAGAAGCGCGATTCCATGATGGGGGACGCCAAGGAGTTGCTGGCTAAGAGCAGGGATTTCTTGGCTTCTACCGGGAAGTAGGTGTGGGGAATGTCGAGCTCTCTTCACCCGCTAGAGAGGAAGATTCTCTCCGCCCTCGCCTCCTCGGGTCCTCTTTCTTTCGAGTCTTTGGTGACGGCCTCGGCCGTTCAGAAGGACCAGGCAAGGAGGGCCCTGCAGTGGCTCGCATCAAAGGGACTGGTCATGATCAGCGAATCCAGGCAGAGCAAGCTTGAGGTAGTCAGAAGCCCTCCCGAGCTCATCCTAGTCACGAGGATTTCTGAGTCCCCGACCCTTCTGTCCATGGACCAGCTCAGGTCCACGTTCGAATCCCCAGAGGAGTTTTCGGCAGCCTTCGGCAGGGCACGGGGCGCTGGCTGGGTGAAGGTCGAGGGGAAGGCGCTGCCCGTTGTTCGGCTGGCAGATTCTAAGGGCCCCGAAGCTCTCGGTTCGCTGATAGAGGTAGTCGAGAAAGGCACTGTGGAAGAGAGGCTAACGGCGGAACAAGCTGCACTCGCGGCCGACCTCCTCAGGAGGGGAGTGTTGAGGCGTGCGGAGACACGCATCACCTCGGTGACTATGACCGAAGCGGGAAGAGAGGCTGCGCTTGCCTCAGTGGAATCTGGACTCGTCGACAGGCTCACCCCCGAGATGCTCGCATCGGGCGAGTGGCGGACCAAGACCCTACGCCCTCTGGACGTCGAAGCGAAGGCCCCGCTGTTCCACCCCGGCAGGAGGCACCCCGTGCGTGATTTCATCAGGGAGATTAGAGAGGTCTACATCTCCATGGGGTTCGCCGAACTCCATGGAAACAGCGTCTACCCGGCCTTCTGGAACTTCGATGCCCTGTTCATCCCCCAGGACCACCCTGGAAGGGAGATGCAGGACACGTTCTACCTTGCAGGTCTTTCCGACCCCACCCTTACCAAGACAGGCGTCGTCGCCAAAGTGGCTTCCACCCACGAAGACGGCTGGAAGACGGGGAGCAGGGGGTGGGGGTACCGCTGGCGCCTGGAGGAGGCAAGGAGGCTCGTCCTGAGAACCCACAACACAGTCCTCACAGTAAAGGCACTATCCCAGTCCAAGGAGAAAGAGACGAGAGTGTTTGCCGTGTCCAAGGTTTACAGGAATGAAAACCTCGATTACAAGCATCTCGCCGAGTTCCACCACATGGACGGAATCATGGTCGGTGAAGGACTCAATGTCAGGCACCTGATGGGTTTCCTGAAAGAGTTCTACAAGAAGTTGGGGATGAACAACGTCCGCCTCTGGCCCACCTACTTCCCCTACACCGAGCCCTCGCTCGAGGTGGTGGCGTACTCCGAAGCTACCAAGTCCTGGATAGAACTCAGCGGTTCAGGGGTGTTCAGGCCCGAGGTGACCTTCCCTCTAGGAGTCAGAGTGCCGGTTCTTGCCTGGGGACCCGGAGTGGAGAGGTTGATGCTGATGCGCTACGGCCTGGACGATATGAGGGCCCTGTATGGGGCCGACCTTTCATGGCTACGGAGCAGGGGAGAACTTGCCGGTAGTTAAAATCGACATCCGCCGCTTCTCGAAGATGGTAGGGGCAGACCGAAAGAAGATTCTCGACCGCCTACCCTACATAGGTCTCGACATCGAGGGAGTCGAAAGGAACTTCGTTCGGGTCGAGTACAGTCCGAACAGGCCTGACTTCGGTACCGATTTCGGCATCGCGAGGGCTCTTGGGGGCCTCCTCGGCAGGGAGGTGGGTCTCCCGAGATTCCCTACCGCGCCCTCGGGGGTCCATGTTTCCGTCGACAGGCGGCTGGAGAGCGTCAGGCCCTTCATAGCGTGCGTGACTGTCACAGGGCTCGACCTCGACGACGAGGATATCCGCCAAATCATCTCGCTGCAGGAGGACCTCCACAATGGGCTAGGGAGAAGGCGGAGGGTGGTCGCCATAGGCCTGCACGACATGGACGCTGTGAAGCCTCCGTTTTCTTATCGCGCCGTCGATTCCACCTTCGAATTCATTCCTTTGGGAGGAAAGAATCCTGTCAGCGTAAGTTCTATCCTCTTTGATACGGATGAGGGGAAGGTGTACGGCGCTGCTCTAGGAGGAAGCAGGCTCTACCCTGTCATCACAGACTCGAACGGGGTGGTCCTCTCCTTCCCTCCGATAATCAATGGCGACACCACCCGAGTCACGACGAAGACGAGGAACATGTTCATCGACGTCACGAGCACTGACAGGAAGGCAGGCGATGACGTCCTAGCGGTGGTGGCGACCACCCTTGCGGAGGCAGGAGGAAAGCTTGGAACGGTTTCTATCCGCTACGCAGGTAAGCCCAGGGTCACCCCCGACCTTTCGCCCCTTGAGCTCCCCATCGACCATCAGCTCGTGAGATCTGTGCTAGGGCTGGATCTTAGCACCGCCGAGATTGTGAAGTTCCTTGCCAGGAGCCGTCTGGGGGCGAAGGGGGCGAAGGCCCTTGGCCCGAGGTATCGCATCGATCTTCTCCATCCTGTGGATATAGCCGAAGAGGTGGCCCTGGGATACGGCTTCGACAGAATTGAAGCTGTCTACCCCCCGAGCAGGCAGGCTGGTTCCTTCAACCCCTTCGAGGACTACATGGACTCAGCCTCTACCGTTATGGCGGGCTCTGGAATGATAGAGATGATGACCTTCGAGCTCACCGACGAGAGGTCTCTGTACACCCTCTTCCATAGGCCGTCTTCGGAAAAGATAGTGGTCCTTAACCCGAAGAGCATCGAACACTCGGTCCTCAGAGATGCGTTGGTTCCAAGCCTGATGTCCTCCCTCTCCGGGAACGTGAAATCGGACTATCCACAGAGAATCTTCGAGATTGGCCGGGTGTACGCGAGGGCGGAGAGCAGAGTCTCCGAGGCTTGGCATCTCGGGTGTCTGGTTGCCCACTCCCAGGCGTCTTACACAGAAGCGAAGATGTTCCTCGAGTCATTTTGTCGCATCATTTCGGGGACGGAAGCCACCACCAAGGCCGATCAGCACTGGGCCTTCACCACAGGCAGATGCGCAAGGGTTGTCGTCAATGGAGCTAGCCTCGGTCACGTGGGGGAGGTCAAGGCCGAGGTCATCAATGCCTTCGGCTTAGGGGTTCCTGTCTCAGGCTTCGAAATCGACCTTTCAGCGCTCCACGAACGCCTAAAATAGCGCTGGGGCCCCCTAGTGACAGACGGCTTTCGTCTTAAAGCGCGCCAAACGGCCACCTGCGAAGGCGGAAACGCTTTGATGAGCGGATGGTTTACCCAGTCGTGCGACAGATGGAAGCCGTTTGCCCGTTGAAGAGGCTAGGTGATGATCCCCGCTGAAAGCTGGGACATGATCCGGGCTGTCAGAGACGGGCAACAATCACAAAGAACGTGAACCAGATGCTGCACAGGAAGGCGAAGACGTACGATGAGTTTGATGAATTCCTTGGGGGGTTCATCGCTGACTTGAACAATCTGTCCGAGGACGGTTGGTCAGTTCTGGTCGAGGGCCCACGAGATGCCCAGGCCCTCAGAAGGCTCGGCTGCGTGGGGAACGTGGTGACCGTGTCGTCGGTTGTGAGGAAGGGGAACGACGTTTTCGACAGGGACAAGAAGATTGTCATCCTTACCGATTTGGATAGGGAGGGGGCGGTTCTGGCTTCGAGATACATCAAGCGTCTCTCCCACGACGGTTTCAGGACCTCCCTCGCCGAGCGCCAGAGGCTGAAAAAGGCGTCTCATGGCGTCTTCCTGCACGTGGAGAACCTCTCTCGGTTCGCAAGAATCGAGGAGTGAATCGGTCAGGAGCAGGTCTAGCACGTGGGCCGAAGGATTAACAGAGCCAAGAACCACGAGGTTTATATCCCCGAGAATTTTCGTGAAAAATCAATTAACGATTAACACCGTTAAGCACGAGTGAAACAGAAATGAAAGGAGAGGATGGGATTGCCAGATTCAGGTATAGTAAAGTATCTAGTCAAACTGAAGTTTGAAGTAGACGGAGTC
>Ga0187770_10000692_pt1 | contig 16705 bp, 11 predicted proteins | sample 0116_SJ02_MP02_2_FD_133154 | JGI IMG/M metagenome (GOLD analysis project Ga0187770, IMG submission 133154) | Tropical peat soil microbial communities from peatlands in Department of Meta, Colombia - 0116_SJ02_MP02_20_MG | ecosystem: Environmental > Terrestrial > Soil > Wetlands > Peat | place...
TATTTTTATTGATTTGCCGTTTATGTTTTTCCCAGGCAGCTAATGTTACCAGCAACGAGCCCGTTGATGTTACTGCGGGCAGGATAACTTACAAGTGGGAAATTGAAAAGGTTTTCCTTGAGAATTCAAACAACATTACCCCTGTACTGACTCAGGGAAAATCAACCCTGAAAGCTGATACAATGATCTATGATAATAAGATAGAAACCGGCTATGCATTCGGAAACGTTTTTTACAGGAATTACGCCGATCAGATAATTCTTACTTCCGGTGAAGGCACCTATAGCTCGCGTCGGAAGGAAATTGTGGTCAGAAACAACCCTAAAATTATAATGCTCAAAGACGGCACGGTTGCTAAGAGTGATTTAATGAAGATATATCCTGATAAGGATACCATTATAATGATAGGCAGTGTTGTTATTACCAATACGAATTATATAATCGGAGGCAACGAGGCAACGGTTTATCAGAAAACAGGAAAAATGATAATAATAGGCAATGCAAGCGCAAGACAGGAAAAAACCGTTATGACTGCCGATAAGATAAGCATACTGACAAGTCATGGGGCTCTCGATACATATACTGCCATAGGCAATGTCAAAATTGATGATTTAAAAGAGGGTTATACGATAAATTCCGGCAGATTGGATTATTATAAAGAGATTGGTTATTCAAAGATAACCGATCATCCTGTTATATCATTTACGAATAAGAATGTCAAGGCATATTCGATTGCCATGGAAAAGTTCGACAAAGAAGAAAAGGCCAATCTTTTAGGAAATGTCATGATAGTCCAGGAGTCCAAGAAAGCCTATTCGAAATGGGGCGAATATTTCATGCACACAAAAAAGATACAGCTTACCGGAAACCCGTATTTAGTGGAGAGACATTCAAAATTTAAATCAGACAAAATCTTGTTCGATGTTGACTCAGAAACTATGAATATGATCGGCAAAGGCGCCGGATTTTACCAGTATTGATAAGGAGGTTGAATTGGGTATCGGTGAACAACCTGATATTATCGACAGCTTTGAAAAATTAGGCCTGTCTCCCAATGAAGCAAAAGTATACCTTGCCCTCCTGGAGAACCATCCTATTACTGGATACCAGCTCGCTAAAACAAGCGGAATTCTCAGGCCTGTAGTGTATGAGATGCTGAACCGCCTTACTGAAAAAGGCGGAGCCAGAATTATCAAGAGCAATCCGGACACTTATATACCTGTTGAAATCGATGAATTTCTGAAAAATATTGAAAGCGACTTCAGTGAGGCAAAAACAAATATAACAAGGACACTCCGTGATTTTCTTATACAGGATAATACCGATTATTTCTGGAATATAATAGGGAAAAAGAATATTATTAATTCATCCATAAAGATGATCGAGAACGCTCAGAAAGATATCTATATGAGTGTACAGACCCAGGAAAATCTTGATTATTTCATAGCAGCGCTTGAGGAAAAATTTGAAGGCGGCACTCATATCGACATTTTTTCATATTACGGATTAGAAACCAGAGGGGTAACATTGTATTCCTTTAAGCTGGACCAGTCTGTCACTATTGAAGAGGTGCCAAAAGACCATATGACGATCTGCGTAGATGGATCTGAAGGTTCCCTCATAAATATGAGCGACGAGAAAAACGCTAAAGCGGTATACAGCAAAAACGACTCTCTTGTCTCGCTGGTCCGTAAAAGCATCATTAATAATATATACCAGTACAGATTGTGGACATATCTTGGAACGGACAGGCTCAAGGCATTGATCTTCGATGAGGATAGAAAGCTGCTCGAGAGGATAGACAAGTATCTTTCAATTTAAAAAAATTTATAATGGCAGCAGAAACGCCGTTAAAGATACCTCAATAATTATATTCTCTTTTTGCCGGTCATTTCAAGGACTTCTAATCTCAATATTTTTGTCCTGTTGAAAATTTCCTTTTCGTAATCAAGCTTTTCTGTTAACAAACCGTAATGCAGCATAATTTTATCAAGAGCTGCCTTCTTTCCCGTTTCATCGCTAATTTCCGTAATTTTACCGGTGCCTATTATGCTTTTATATTTCATTCCCCAATTACAGGCTTTTTTCGAATCAGCCTGGTTATGGGTAATAAGTTCATGATCTATATCGATTTCAAAGCCTACAAGGTTATTTTTAGACAGCAGATCCAATTTTCTTCCCTCTGAGGCACAGTGAAAAAAAATTTCAAGATTATTTTCCCAAGTGAAACCGAAATTCAAGGGAACAATGTACGGGATTGCGCTGCCGCCGATAGCTATTCGGCAGATATCGGCCTTTTCTAATATTTCTTTTAAGTCACTGAGACTTGTGATTTCCCTTTCTTTTCTCCGCATCTTTATTCACCAGATCCATGAATTCCTTTTCGCTTATAACCTTTATGCCGAGAGAAATGGCTTTATCCATTTTTGAACCCGGGCTATCGCCTGCAACAACATAATCGGTATTTTTTGATACAGATTCTGATGGAATTCCTCCATACCGCCTTACAAGTGAAGTGAATTCCTCTCTTGTAAAATTGTCAGCTCTTCCTGTAAAAACTATTCTTTTTCCGTTTATTGGCGAATCTTTTACAATCTTTTCAATAGTAGTGTATTTTATTACTACTCCAGAATCCATAATTTCCATGATTATTTCCCTGTTTTTACTGTCATGAAAATATGAATAAACACTTTTAGCAATGACTTCTCCAACCCCCTGAACTCTCATGAGCTCACTTTCTGCCGAATTCATCAATTTTTCAAGTGGATAGAAATTTTGGGCAAGTAACCTGGAGCTTTCCTCTCCGACAAAGTCGATGCCTAGAGCATTAATGAACCGCCAGTATTCCACATCCTTCGACAAATCAACAGACCTGAGAAGATTATCAATACTTTTTTCACCGAAACGTTCAAGATCAAGCAGAGAATCTCTTTTTTCCTTGAGATGAAAAATATCAGAGTATTTTTTCAAAAAGCCTGATTCAAAAAATCTGCCGATAATCTCCTCCCCCAGGCCTTCAATATTAAAACAATTCCTGGAAACAAAATGCCTCAGTTTTCCCTTTATTAAGGCAGGGCATTCCGGATTTACGCACCTGAGAGCGACTTCTTCCCCGTATTTAACGATCCTTGAATAGCAGACAGGACATTTTTCAGGTGGTTCTATCCGTTTTCCGCCGGATCTTTTCTCCTTAACAACCGATATGACTTTGGGTATCACCTCCCCGGACCTCTCCACAACTATAGTATCCCCTATCCTCAGATCAAGCCGGTTTATTTCATCAAAATTATGCAGTGTGGCCCTGCTTATTCTCGCACCGGCCAGAGTCACAGTATCAAACTCGGCTGTAGGTGTAATAGTCCCCTGCCTTCCAACGCTGAATTCGACATTACGCAATACTGTTTCGGCGACTGCAGGCTTGAACTTCCATGCTATCGCCCATTTCGGGCTTCTTGCGTCAAAACCGATCCTGTTCTGAAGAGTTATCGAATCGATTTTAACAACAATACCATCAATATCGTAGGGAAGTTTACCCCGGGATTCTTCCCATTTTCTGTGATATTCAATCACTGAATCTGACCGTCCCGTTTTAAGGCAGAAATCGTTGACCGGAAAGCCGGCTTCATGCAGATAAATCAGCCTTTCATAATGTGAATCAATCGATCCGAGGACCTTGTCTGCAGGATATGACCTTGCCCCGTAGGCATAAAACCTGAGATTTCTCTGTAACGTTACTGCAGGGTCAAGCTGGCGGAGGCTCCCTGCAGCTGCATTTCTAGGGTTGGCAAAGATTGTCTCACCGCTTTCAAACCTTTCACTGTTCAGCCTCTCAAAATCATCTTTAAACATGAGAGCCTCTCCATAGACCGCCAGGAACTGGGGATATTTGCCCTTTAATCTCAATGGTATGCTTTTTATAGTCCTGACATTTCCTGTGATGAGTTCTCCGATTTCCCCGTTTCCTCTTGTAGATGCTGAACCGAGAATGCCATCTTCATATATCAACTCAAGGGCAAGTCCGTCGAACTTATGTTCACAGGTAAAGACAGGGGCCTTAAAAAGAGGGTCCCCGTCCATTTCTTTAACTACCCTCTCGTAAAAGTCATGGAATTCCCCATAGTTCATTGCGTTTGCAAGGCTGAGCATTCTGAAGGGATGTTTGAAATTATCGAATTTTTCAACTGCCTTACCCCCGACCCTCCTTGTGGGGGAGTCATTTCTTCTAAAATCCGGATATTCCTTCTCAAGTTTCTCCAGCTTTTTCATCAGGAGATCATAAGAATAATCATCGATTTTCGGGGAATCAAGGACGTAATAGTAATAATCATAGTCTGAAATGATTTTAATTAATTCATCTATCCTTGATTTTATGTCAGCCTTTTCATTTGTCCCTGGCATAGTAATCCCCTGCTTATAATTGAACCGATTATCCGATTATGTTATAACAACTGTATAATTTTATCAAAATTAATTATGCTCGGAGGCTAACAGGGATCATTATTCGTAAACAGCCATTGCACAGCCCCAGGAATCATTAATACCCGTATTATATGTTTGAATCACAATATTGCCGGTGGTCGTTATCGCGTATATCGTATCGTTGCCTTCCGCGTAGATGCAGCCGTTATAATAAATAATTGAATTGATGTTTATCCCTGTTATAATATTAGCAATAAAACTTCCTGACGAAGTATAAATATCTATGCCATTCCCGTATTCAGCTGCATAAATGTAACCGGCTGCATATTTTATACATCCAAATGATTTGTTTTGAACGATACTGGTAATTGCAGATCCCGTGATCTTGGTTATGCCGCCGTTGTTGTTATATGTCCCCTCTGAAGAAGCATAGAGAGAGCCTGCCCCGTCTGAATCGATAACCCAGGGATTAGTAAGTACATTAGAATAAACAGGATTTGATTGAAGATTATTTACCGGAATAGCGCCCACACATGAATTAGCATAAGAGGAATAATAGCCGCCAGATAGACATAAATACACGTAACCGTTGGTACAAAAAATTCCCTCTGCAACCAGCGATGCCGTTGCAACCGATGCCGAGGAAGAAAATGAAGAAAGCGAGATGGCTTCCATTATTGACGTTCCTTCAAAAGAAACATAAAGATTATTCCCGTCGCTTGCTATCCCCTGGGCATATTCCTCTCCTGTGTATGTGATGGTACCGGCCCATTGCCCTGTGGAAAGGTTGTATTTCTTAACTGCCGATGTGGTGCCGCTTATAACAAAGTAGGCGTAATTTCCGGATACCAGAACGGCGATCGGCTGCGAAGGCTGTGCACACATAGCAGATCCGATCAGGGTGGTAACCTTCCCGGTTGAAAGGTTAAGACTGTTTGCAACATCATTGTACTCATCGACGATTATTATGCTGTCCTGCGGCAGTGAATTATTAGGCGGAGCCGCCGGGTTTTCCGAACAGCCTGTGAAAAGCCATATCAATAACAGGATAGTGAGCGTTATATTGGATATTTTCATAAAAACCTCCCCTTTTAAAAGATTAAAATTTTATCGTTATTCCGCCCCTTATATATCTTCCCATCTCAGGGTAACCTGACACTTCCTCGTAACTTTCATCGAATATGTTCTCAATTTCAAAAAATACTATATACACCCTTAAATAACAGCTTACAATAGTATAAGGAGGCAGCCATTCAGAGTTGTCCGGTGTAATAAACCTCTCACTGACGCTTCTGCTGGTAACACTAAGCTCATAATTATTTTCATAAATAACAGATGCATAGAATGAATTTTTATATAGCGGCGTATAAATTATTCTATAAAGATAATACTGTGAACTGGGGTCATTATTTATTGAATAGTTATAACTGAATGAATAAGAGGCCGAGAAGTGGAAATCGCCGTAAATTTCATTGAAGTCAATTGAGGCTGATGCTACCCTTGAAAACATTGAACTTATATTTTGTGGGCTCCAAACACCGGATTCGTTCACTTCCCAGAGTATCAGGTTGCTGTAATAATTTTCTGAATAAGTTAGCGTCAAAATAAATGGGAAAAGAGTGTATAAGACTCCACCCTGCCATTTCCAGCCTGTTTCTGGAAGAAGATTCGGGTTTCCTATTGCCCCACCCTCCTGGGGCCAGTAAAGATCGTTAAATGTCGGCAGGTTAAGTAATGTAGAAATATTTCCCTGAATAAGAAGACCATCCATTAATTTATAAGACAGTGAAGCTTCAGGTGTAAAGAAAAAATCCAGATCTGTCCGGTAAGTTTCATCTGCCGCAAGTCCTGCCTCAAATCGTCCGAGGGTAAGTCTATTGACAAGATCTATATCTACCTGGTCTGCATTTTTATATCCGATAACGGAACTGTTGAGCATAAAATCTTTATCTATGATTTTTAATGCAGATGTCAGAGGACCGAAATCGAACTTTTTCCCCACGCTAGCCCCGACCGTATTGTTAATGTTGGTGCTGCTCCCTGTCAATGGACTCATATGTTCGTTAAACCAATTGATATAATTTATATCCATATTAATTCCTGACAGGGAAGAAGAAAGATCTGCTGTACTGAAATAATCATCCTCACGGCCGAAATCCCCGTAAGTAGTTCCTGTTCCCTCTTCCTTTCCGGTATGTGTAAAGATCAAATTAAATGCGGGGGTTTCTATACGACCGATCAGGCTTATCTTTTGATAGTCAAGGTTAGATGCGATATATAAATTTGAATACTGATCTACATATGAAAAATTATTGCTCGCCGATTCATAGGCTGCCCCGATTATGAAACGGCAGTCATTTGTATCTAGATCAAGATAGACCTTTCCACCATAGCTGTAAAAAGAACCGCCGTATAAGCTGATATACGACATATTTTCAGGAGGGAATAGATTGAAATTAATAAGTCCTGCAGGGGCATCAACACCAAAAGGAGTCATATTGTTTTTATAGATATCTGCGCTATCTGCGAATTCGAGGGGGAGAATCGAAAGATCCATGACATTATTCTGGCCGTTATCGATAACAAGGCCATTTAACGCAGTTCTCGTATGCTCGGAGCTCCCACCATCAAGAGATACTGTGTTAAGCTGGCCCGGCGTTCCGTAAGAATTGATCTGGATAGAAGAAGATGGTATTTTTGATTGTATTGAATCAAAATTCAGTATTTTACGGTTATCATAAAAAAACCCGGGTTCTGAAGGAAAATCAAAAGTTTCATTTTCATTTGTAAATGAAAGATTGAAATCCGATTCACCATAAGCGAAAATAGAGATGATTAATATAGAAAAGGATAGTACTGCTCTGCTAACCACTTCTTGTTTTTCCTTGTTCCCGAGGAAAATAAGATTTTATCATGAGGCAGGTCTCCTGACTCGGGTGTGTAAATCTCCTTGCCTTCCCATTAGTGATAACAGTGGCTTTGGAGCCGTCAAATATCCCTTACAGTGCCGGGCAGCGCTCCGGATTCTCACCGGATTCCCTATTATGCCTGTGAAAGCACCGCATGATAATGAAGAATTTTATTTCCATTGCATTAAAAAGTCAAATAATGTATTATATATGACTATTATGTCCAGATTTTATTTGTTTTTTATACCACTCGTTTTTTTTGCAGAATCAGCACTGCAGGCAAGCACATCTTTCCACAGGATCATTTCTTTAAGCCCTCTGGCTACGGAAGAGGTTTTTTTATTAGGACGGGATTCTGAACTTATAGCAGATACGATTTACTGCATCCATCCTGAAGAAGCAAAGGTAAAACCTAAAATAGGCACAATCATCGATATCAACATAGAAAAAATTTTTCAGTTAAAACCTGATCTGGTACTTTCCTCTGGTCTGACTGATCCGAAAAAACTTGACAAGTTACGGGATTTGAAAATCCGTGTTGAGGTATTTGTACAACCTGAAAACTTTCAGGCGATCTGTGATCAGTTCATGAGGCTGGCTGTTTTACTGGAACGCGAAAATTCAGCAAAATATATCATGCATGAAGCCCAGTACAGGGTATCGAACCTGAGGACTGCTGCAGCCATTTACACTAAAAAAAGAGTCTTCGTTCAGATAGGTTCGAACCCTCTTTTTACAGTGAGCAGGAATTCTTTTATCAATGATTATATTGTTTTCGGAAACGGCATCAACATTGCGGCCGATTCCGGCTCTGGCCTTTACAGCCTGGAAGCTGTAATAAAAAATGATCCTGAAGTTATTATTCTTTCAGATATGGGGATGGACATCGATAATGAAAAAAAATTCTGGCAAAAATACAAATCAATTTCCGCGGTCAATAAAAACGCAGTCTATAGCATAGATTCCTACCATCTCTGCAGCCCGACACCGGCAACTTTTGCCTCAACACTGAAAGATATAATTCATATGATACACCCTGAATTTAAAGAAATGAGTAGCAAATGAAGAGGAGGGCTTACCGGAGTGTTTTTATCATTTCAATCCTCCTTTTCGTATTAGCTGCAGTTGTCCTGTTATCACTTTGCATAGGGTCTTCCGGCCTGACATTATCGCAGAGCATAAATGCGATGTTTTCAAGCAAGGATTCCATCGAAAGGAGCATCGTGATGGATATCCGGCTGCCGCGGATACTGCTTGGATTTGCCGTTGGCGGAGCTTTAAGCCTTGCAGGTGTCATACTTCAGGGTCTTTTCCGTAACCCATTGGTTGAACCATATACTATCGGAATTTCCGGCGGGGCTGCTCTTGGAGTGGCTTTCTGTATTACCTTCAGACTCCAGGCAATACAATATCTGGGATCTTTCATTTTGCCCTTATCAGGATTTCTCGGATCACTGCTTGTTATTATTCTTTTATACATTACAGCAGTCCGCAGCAATTCCCTTAATATCCAGAAGGTTCTGCTTGTCGGCGTTATGTTCAGCTTCATATCCTCATCGCTGATGCTTCTCATTATGTCCCTGTCAAAAACGGAAAGCCTTGAGCGTATTATATTCTGGATGATGGGTTCACTGGACCAGAATAACTGGGGACTTATTAGGGCAGCGATCATACTATCAGTCTTCTCTCTGATAGCAGGATATTTTTTTTCAATTGATCTTAACGCCCTTTCACTCGGTGAGGAACAGGCTGTACACCTGGGCATTGATATTGAGAGGAGTAAACGCTATCTTTTTATAATTTCATCGATTATTACAGGTTTTTGTGTTTCCGTTGCCGGTGTAATAGGATTTGTCGGACTGATGCTGCCGCATTTTATGAGGCTTGTTGCAGGGAGAGATAACAGGATCTTATTAATTACATCATTTTTGGGTGGAAGCTGCTTTCTTATACTTTCAGACACCATAGCAAGAACGATAATTGCTCCGCAGGAGCTTCCAGTAGGCGTAATAACAGGTTTATTCGGCGGCATATTGTTTATTTATCTGCTTTCAATCAGAAAGGCAGGAATATGAGTATATTACTGGAATTAAGAAACGTATTTTCCGGCTACGGTCATCAATTCAGACTGGAAAATATCAGCCTGTCGGTTATGGAACATAGAATTACGGGCATTATCGGCCCGAACGGCTCGGGCAAAACGACTTTATTAAAGACTATAAGCAGATTTTTAAAACCTGAAAAAGGTACGATCTCCCTGGACGGAACCAATATCTGGAGTATGAATATAAAAACATTTTCCAGGAAGGTTGCGGTAATAAACCAGTATATGGAAACTGCCTGCATTCCCGTTTTCGACTACGTGATGATGGGAAGAATACCTTATCACAAGGGATTTCAGCTTTTCAACAGCGATACGGATATTGAAAAGACTGAAATGAACATTAAAATTGCAGGAATTGATACTATCCGGGATAAGTTTCTGGACTCTATCAGCCTGGGTGAGGTTCAGATGGCTCAATTTGCAAAAGCGCTAAACCAGGAACCTGTTCTTCTGCTGATGGATGAGCCGACTTCTCATCTTGATATTAAACATCAGGTCGGTATGCTTGATCTTGTCCGTAAATACAACTTTAAAACCGGCTTGACGATAATAATTGTACTCCATGACCTTAACCTTGCGTCGGAGTACTGTGATGAACTGATAATTATGAAAAACGGGATAATTCGATATACTGGAATGCCCTCGGAAATAATGAATTACAGAACAATAGAAGAAATATATGAAACGGTAGTAATCGTAGAAAGGAATCCTTTATCTCAAAAGCCCTATGTTTTTTTAATCTCTGAAGAACAGATGAAGAAAAATTAATTCTGAAAGTAAAATAGATTGGAATATCTTCAGTTAAAGGCTGCTTCAATGCTGTAAGAAATAAGAATATGTGTTTCCCGACGATGTACCAAAGAATATAGCATTCCCGCTCACATAGGGAGCAATGATTTTTTCATTTTGAAGCTGAGATTTCGTTTCCACGCTTCCATTTACCGAATTTATGATTATTACCACAGAGGTCCCGGAATTGTTCGCAAGTATCACTTTTCCGTCTATATATCTGGGATTTATCGCTGTATTCTTGATTTCAGGGAATTCCGCCTTCCAGATCAGAGATCCGTCAGTGAAATTTAAAGCCCTCAGTCTCCCTGTTGAGCTCAGGAATATTATTCTCTTATCATCCCCGATCAATGGATAGAGTATCCTCTCACTGTAACTTTCACTGTAATTTTTTTTCCAGATTTCAGACTTTTTATCAAGATCATACGCTATTATATCTTCATTTTCTGTCGCAAAAATCAATTTTTTACCAAGATCTGCTATCATAGGTGCGGAATATATCGGAGATGCCGTTGAAACTTTTGCTATTATTTCACCGCTCTTTTTATAAATATAAATTCCCTCATCAATTGAGGGAACAGCGACTATTCCGTAAGATGCAGAAGGCGATGCTCCAAATGCCTCTATTCCGGCCTTTTCCTTCCATAATACCTTTCCGGATTCATCGCAGGCTGTTATTCCGCCGCCATCAGAACCGATATATATAACACCTTCGTTTATAGCTGGCTTCGTTAAATGGAAATCCTGATTTGCCAGATCCTCCGATTTAACTAATTTCCCATTTTCTGAAAATATTTTAAGCTGGTTTTTTGCTGTTGTGAACATTTTTCCCCTGTATACAACAGGGTCGTTGTATATCACATCAGTGTTGTATGAGAAAAAGTCTTCCATCCCAGGCTTTGCTGACAGGTTCGACGCTTCACTAAGGAGTTCCTGAAGTCTGCCATTTTCCAAAGTGAGGGAGTTTATTTTTTTATCGCTTTCGCTTCTGAAATCTTTAAACTTTGCCGCCACATCCTTTTCTTCTTTTTTTACATTTTCATAATTACTCAATGCTTCAATATAATTATTTGAAATTGATTCCATGGCTTGAATTTGCATTGCCAGCTCGCCGTTTCTTTTATTTAATCCCGCAATAACCTCTCTCGTCTGTTCCAGGCTTATCCTTGTGCTTTGAAGTGTACTCTCGATCTCCGATTTTTGTCTTTCACTATTGCTTAATTCACTGTTAAAATCCCTTTTTTCAGATTCAACTTTTCTTAATTGTGCTTCTATCTGCATCTTCTCTTTATAATTTTTTGAAATCTCTATCTGGCTGAGTAATTTTATTCTTTCAACATCCAGATTCCTGCCTTTTTCAATAAGTATATTTTCATATTCTTCGGCAAGAGTGCTGATAATGTATTTTCCCTCATTTATTGCAACTGAGGGTTTTTTATCCTCGAGCAGCAGTACAGATGAATAATAAACAGCATAATAAAGCGCAGTAAATATTGCCGCCATTCCGGCAATGTTTAAAACCCAGGAGAAAATCCTGTACCCGCTTTTATTCATTGAATTTTCCATGCCTATTTTTCAAGTTCGGCTGTTCCGGTAGTGATCCATTCACTCGACGGTTCCTTAACCAGATATTTTTCTTTTTTCAGCCATTCCTGCGGAATTTTCAGGAATGCATCATATTCTTCAAATTTCAAGATCATTATTAAAAAATGTTCTATAAGGGGGAGTTTCGATCTTAAATAAAATTCGGCCATTTTTTTTGCAAGGTCTGACCATATTTTTTCAGCTTTATGTTTTAAAACAATAGTTTCTGAGCTCAATTGAAATTCATTTTCATCCTGTTTTTTCCAAAAATAATCGCGCCATTCACGGATACTGTTGATAAACGCGTTGAGAAACTGATAATATTTATTTAAATTATCAACATTGTAATAAGTTTCGTTTCCAAGTAATGCATATTCATGTTCCCTTCTCTTTAACACTGTGAACAATTCTTTAGCTTCCTTCTTACCTTTTGGCCTCACTTTATCTACAATAAATAATCTGATGAAAAATTCTTGAGAGGAATTTATTTCTGTTCTTATGTTATAAACTCCATCGGTTTGAAGTCTCAGGTTTTTATACACATTCTCTGTAATAAGAATATTCGTGTGATACTGTTTGCAAATGTTTTCAAGTCTTGAAGCAGTATTAACTGTATCGCCAATGACACCAAGTTCATAGTTTTTATCAGAACCTGTTTTGCCATATGTTACTTTTCCATAATCAATCCCGATCCTGAAATTAAAACTTATATTCAGGTCACGACTGATAACTGGAACTCTATTTAAAAGCTCTATTGCTGAATAGAAAGCGTTAACCGAGGAGTTGGTTCTTCCATCCCTGTGATTATCCAAAAATATCAGTAAGGCTGCATCTCCGATCAATTTATTTATTTTACCCTTATTTTTGCTGATTATCCGCTCCACTTCGGTCCAGATATGATTTATAATGCCCATAATCTCATTTTTATGACTCTCTGTTATGCCTGTAAAATTTTGAATATCGAGGTACATAATCGTCATCATTTCATCATGAGGTTTAAGAAGACTGTTATCCTTTTTTAAAGTTGCAGTAAACAAATCCCTGTCGGCTATTCCAGAAATAATTTCTCCAAGGTCAGTAATGGAATTCTTAAGTTCAGAAAAGGAATCGTCAAGATTGGTCGTTTCAATAAAATTTTTTACGAGGATCTTGCCGTCTCCTCCTATTTGACCTTTTTCACGGATCTCTTTCCCGGCCCTGGTCATTCTGTCCCTTATATCGTAAATTTCTCTGGTTATATTAATCGTGCTGTATATTTTGAAAATAGCACCTATCCCGAATACTAATGAAAACAATGCAAAGAAAATATCCCTTACCCTGTTCAATCGAAAGAAAAAATCTCCTTTATTATCGGCCATTACGATAATCGGATGTATCAAATCGCTGTTGTCCCTGTCGAATGATTTTCTGATGCCAGCCTCTGTATACTCGGCAATACCTATATAATTATTGCCATTAAAGCTGAATTCAATATAACTGTTATTTGAATTTTGACTGTTCTCCTCAATCATTTTTTTGAAAGCATTATAGTCGAAATAATTATCTTTAACCTCGATATCAGGCTGTTTTCTTTCACCGATCACAAGATGATTCTCTTCTTTAGGGAATATTGCCGCGAAGATGCTATTATCATATTTGGCCCTTTTCAAAGATGAAAGTTTAATATAATCGAAAATCTCATTGCCTGACTTTACATAATCCAGTTCCTTTTTTTCCTCCAGGTAAGCTATGGAATTATTCAAGTCTATCTGAGTGCTTTTCATACTGTCATAAAACTTATCAATATTGTATGAAATAAGGATTTTATTGATCACAAATTCAAAGAGCAGATATACACATGCAAATATTGTTACGAGGACAGCGAAATCCATAAGGAAGAGAGATAATTTCAGATTTTTTTTAAACAAATATGGTCCCTGTTTTTTTATAATCCTAAAAGTATTTTTTATTATCGGTAACAGTCATTTATATATAAAATATTTTTTTATTTTTAGTATCTTTCATTCCTTACATTATTTGATATTAACGACGATAACGGCTAGAATAAGAAAAAGATTTGGATTAAGTTCATACGGTTTTCAGATAAAAGGAATATGACAGACTTATATGCAGAAGTTGCAGTGAACGTTCCTGTTGATGATCTTTATTACTATTCCATACCTCAGGGAATGAATGTGAAATTGCTACAACGGGTGATTGTAGACCTGAGGGGCCGCCGTGAGACAGGTTTTGTTATACGCATATCGGATTACAACTCCATTCCGGACAAGATAAAAGGACTTAAAATAAAACCGGTTGTAAAAACGGTCGAAGATTTTCTTATAATCAACGATGACATAATTGAAACAGCACGCTGGATGAGTAATTTTTATCTTTCTCCATTTGGTGAAACACTTTTTACTTTAATCCCATCAGCTGTCAGGCAAAAAAGGTACATTCATCCCTTCAAGTATACAGGCATACTGGCAGAACTGAGCGATGATCAGAACAAAGCCCTAATTGACATAGAAGGAGGAATTGGAAAAAGCAGTACATATCTGCTTCATGGAGTTACTGGATCAGGAAAGACGGAAATTTACAAACACCTTGTTAAAAAGATGCTCTCCATGGGCAAATCTTCGATAATATTGATCCCGGAAATATCATTAACACCACAGACTATGGAGCGGTTTTACAGTACATTCGGGGAAGAAGTATTGATATATCACAGCAGACTTTCTCCAGGCGAAAGGTTCGGCGAATGGCTGAGGGCTCTGAAAGGCGAATCAAGGGTCGTTATAGGCCCTCGTTCTGCAGTATTTATGCCAGTTAAAAACCTGGGTCTTATAATAATAGATGAAGAACATGAAAATTCTTATAAATCCGGCAATTCTCCCCGTTATCATGCCCGCCAGGTTGCATATCATCGTTCAAAACGGGATAATGCAGTACTGGTACTCGGTTCAGCTACTCCTCAGATTGAAAGCTACTATTACGCTAAAAAAAATGTTTTTCACCTTGTTGAGCTAAAAAAAAGGTTCGGGGAAAACATGCTTCCTGAAGTTTATATATCAGATCTCAGGAATGAAAAAAATAAAAATATCATAACAGGCGATCTGCTGGGGAAAATCATTGAAACGATCAATAAAAAGAACCAGGTACTGATCTTTTTAAACAGGCGTGGATTTTCTACCGCTCTGATCTGCAGGGATTGCGGGCATGCTTTGTCATGTCCAAACTGCAATATCGCCATAACCTATCACAAAGAAATAGGGAAATTAGTCTGTCATCACTGCGGTTATACTCTTAAGCTTCCTGACAGCTGCCCTTTCTGCGGAAGCACTGATATCAGGGAATTGGGCAGCGGTACAGAGAGACTGGAAAACATTTTAAAAAATCACTTCCCGTTCTACCGCATTGAGAGAATGGACCTTGACACTACAAGGGGAAAAAGCAGTTATATGGATATCATACGCAGGATGAAGGATCATGAAGTTGATATTCTTATCGGTACGCAAATGGTAGCAAAAGGCCATGATATAGGTGGGATTCATTTTGTAGGAGTTATTCTTCCGGATATAATCATGAATATCCCGGATTTCCGTTCTGTCGAAAGAACATTCGTCTTGCTTACACAGGTTATAGGAAGGGCCGGACGGCGTGAAATACGCGGAGAGGCCTCTATTGAAACATATATGCCTGACCATTATGCAATAAAGATGGCTGCTGCACAGGATTATGAAGCATTTTATAATATGGAAATCGAAAAAAGAAAGGCCTTTGGTTATCCTCCATTTGTAAGATTGGGCAGGATTGTTCTGCGCTGCACCGATCAAGATATGCTTATAGAATTCTCAAATCAGTTAAAGAAATGGATCATGGAAAACGAAAATGATTTCAAGGGAAAAACAATAATAATGGGGCCGGTTTCATGCCCTCTGGAAAAGTTGAAAAATAACTACAGACAACATATAATTATTAAATCGAGAGAAGCTGCTGTTATTAATAGATTTATATCATTATTAAAGGGCGGTATTAAAAATATCAGAAATTCGCGTTTCGTTCACATGGAAATTGATATAGACCCCCTCTCTCTCATATAAAATACCTGATTTTAAGGGGGTGACATTTAATGCAGGAACTCACATATAAAACAAAGATCAGGTTTTTTACAATATTCCTAATAATATATTGTCTATCCGGGCTTTTATTCGTCAGGTTATTTTACCTTCAGATCATACACGGCAGGGAATATTACAGACAGGCTATGGAAAACAGGACTCAGATCATTAAAATTCCAGCCTACAGGAGCATTGTTTACGACAGGACCTGCCAGAACAAGCTTGCTTTCAACAGGAGATCCTTGTCCATTATCGCGACACCAGCTTATCTGCCAGATGATTCATCCCAGAGGCTTAAGGTTCTGTCCAATATTTCCCGCCTTATCAATATGACCGTTAATGAAATTGAAACAACCCTCAATGAAGAGGCCCTTGATAAATACACCCCTGTTATTCTTAAATTCGATATAGACACCAAGATACTCATTCAATTCAAGGAACATTACGAACTTTACCCTGGCCTTGAATGTGAAAACAGGCCAAGGAGGATTTATCCGGAAAGAGAAAAGATGGCACAGCTTATCGGATATACTGGGATAATCAGCAAGGATGAGCTGAAAGTGCTGAAATCAAATAAGGAATTCCATTTCGGCAGTGTATTGGGAAAGATGGGTATAGAAAAAAGATATGACGAGATCATCAGGGGAAAGGAGGGTGTTCTTGAGAGGGTTGTCGATGTCAACGGCAATGTCCTTGATCAAAATGTTGAAAGAGAGGCCGTCCCGGGAGATTCGATTGTACTGACAATTGATCAGGAGCTGCAGGAGCAGGCTTATAATTTAATAGGAGAAAGAACAGGA
>Ga0187770_10000693_pt1 | contig 16692 bp, 14 predicted proteins | sample 0116_SJ02_MP02_2_FD_133154 | JGI IMG/M metagenome (GOLD analysis project Ga0187770, IMG submission 133154) | Tropical peat soil microbial communities from peatlands in Department of Meta, Colombia - 0116_SJ02_MP02_20_MG | ecosystem: Environmental > Terrestrial > Soil > Wetlands > Peat | place...
ACAATTTTCGCGCGCGCTAGTTAAGGTTCATATGGAAATTAAGACAAACATCTACACAAATCCTAGCACAAATAAAGTATGTGGTTTTAAATGGAACTTTGACCTTTGGTTCAGTGAGGATACTTACAGAGAAAAAAAGATAAACTTATGTGACTATAATGGAAACCTTAATCTTTAGCAGAAAAAGGGATAACAGAGCAAGGTTAATGTGGGTATTCACCGATCATAGTCACAGTACGAGATACATATGAAGGAAAAGGAAGAAAAAGAGCAAAAGAGAATCCTCGTTCTGTGTGTTGACAGAGACGCGGATTTGGAAACCAAAGCTGGGATCGAAACCCCCCTTGTCGGGAGAGGAGAGAATCTGGACGCCGCGGTTGCATTGGCTCTAAAAGACCCCGAGGAACCAGACGCAAACGCAATGTTCGAAGCCATACGCGTGTACGATCGCCTGAAAGCAGAGAACAACCCTGAAGAAGCTTTTGAAATTGCCACGCTGTCAGGTTCTGAACTTGGAGGTGTTGGCGCAGACAGAAAAATCGTGGCAGGATTAAACGAGTTGCTGGAGGGTTTCTCTGCAAGTGAGGTCATCCTAGTTACGGACGGGTACTCCGACGAAGCAGTTTTGCCGCTCGTACAGTCCCGAGTGCCCGTTTCATCTGTCAGGAGAATAGTCGTTAAGCACAGCGAGTCAATCGAAGAGACGGCCGCTCTTTTTTCACGGTACCTTCGAACGGTGATAGACAACCCTCGCTATTCGCGCGTGGCCCTGGGCCTGCCTGGCCTGCTCATCCTGATACTTGGAGTCCTGTCAATCATCGGCTGGGTTCAGTACTACTTGATAGCCTTCGTGCTCGTTCTGAGCGTCTTCTTGCTCATCAAAGGGTTTGGAATTGACAGGGCTACCAAAAGCTTCTACAGGTGGGTGAAAGAGTATTCCCCGCCTCCGTTGAGGGTACAAATCTCAAACTTCTCCATAGTCGCCGGCGCCTTGTGCATCGTGCTCGGCTTGTACCTAGGGGGGACGAGCGTTCCCGCCTCTGACATTGCAGATTGGGTGAGCAGCCTGCCTCGAATCGTAGGCTCCTTTATCGGAGGTTCGGCAACCCTGCTGGTTGTCGGACTCTGCGTGCCACTCTTGGGAAGGGGCATCAGATGGTACATTGAGCGTGATGCCAGATTGTTGCGAAACGCAGCGCTGATAGTCATAGTGGGCTGGTCACAGCAAATATTCATCGCAACCTCCCAGCTGCTGATTACTCCTGAAATCGGCTATGGAAGGATCGTTTACTCCATCGTCGTGGGCATCTTGATGGGCATAGCCTCGGTGCTAATAATATTCGCGGTTCACAGAGCCAAAAGAGGCTTTTTCGCGGAGACGGAAGAGCAGGCCAAAGAGTTTGGAGACTGATGAATGTGCAGGCACTGCAATCTTCAACGAGAACTCGGCCAGAATGGGGAAAGTCTTAATTGAGACGCTCAAAAATTTACTAATGAGGATATCCATTCGTGCAACGTTGCAGCCAGACCATGAGGTTTGAACAGTGATTAAGAGCCTGCTTTCTACTTTCGGCGTCTACAGAGTTTATGAGGGTTGGTTGTGGCGTCAGGTTGATAGCGGCGCGAAGCCGGAGCACATAGCGATAATTCTAGACGGAAACAGAAGGTGGGCTTCAGAAAACGTGTTGAGCACGTGGTTTGGCCACTCAAAAGGAGCCGATAAGGTTGAGCAGTTGCTCGACTGGTGCCTTAAACTCGACGTCAAGTCTGTAACTCTCTACGCGTTCTCCACTGAGAATTTTCACCGTTCAGGAAAGGAGGTCGAGGAAATAATGCACATATTCGAGGAACGGCTTCGCAACCTCTTGACTGACGAGCGGATACACGGGGACAAGGTGCGCGTGAAAGTCATCGGCAGGGTGAACCTCCTGCCTGAAGGCATGCGACATGTCATAGCAGAGGTCGAGAAATCGACGCAGAATTATGACAAACACTTCTTGAACTTTGCTTTCGCGTACGGAGGAAGAGCCGAGATTGTGGACGCTGCCAAGAGAATCGCCGAGGAAGTTCATGAGGGAAAGCTGGACCCACAGAATGTTGACGAGAAGACGTTCGAACAACACCTCTACACCTCGCACATGCCCAACCAGGATCCCGACCTCATCATTCGAACTTCAGGTGAAGAAAGGCTCAGCGGTTTCCTACTGTGGCAGTCGGCCTACAGCGAACTCTGCTTTTTGGACGTCTACTGGCCTGATTTTCGTTCAATCGACCTGCTGCGTGCGGTCAGAACCTTTCAAAAACGCAAAAGACGCTTCGGCGAGTAGCACAATCAGGCCCTCTTGCGGGCACTGACGATAGATATAACATCCCTGTCCTTAAGTGTGTAATCTTCGCCGACTCTCTTCTTTTCCCTAGCTTCAATCGCATAGATGAAGCCCTCTCCGAGTTCGGTGTGAATGATGTAGGCGAGTTGGCGCGCAGTCGTTCCGTATGGAACGAGATAAGCATCGGGCAGCACTCTGCCCGTGTGATCTGCCAAATGCTCCAGATCCTCAACAGGGTAAACGGTGATCATGGTCAACAGCTTGAAATAGGCCGTGTTTATCGCTTCCTGAACGCCGGTTGAACCAAGATGGAGCATTATCTTATCTCTTATGACGTCCAACGCTTTCGTTTGACCGGGACTGAGACTTTCCTGCTTGCCCACTTTGAAGTTGCAGTCTCCAGGCCTGTAGTCTATCAGCTGTTTTTCTGCGGCTCTCCTGAGGGCAAGTTCCGCTTCTGCGCAGCAAGGAACGACGAGATGATTTGATTCTTTCAACCGTTCAAGATTCTTCTCTGAGGGCGGCATGTCCATTTTGTTTGCGACTATCAACATAGGCTTTGCAACCTGCCTAAGCGTGTCCACGAACCTCAAGAAGTCTTCGTCACTCCAGAACGTGGGCTTGTCAGCGTTCAACCCCGCTTTTCTGATAGCTTCAAAAATGTGGCTTCTCCTTATAGACAGGCCGCTCAGTCGCTCTTCAAGTATCGAAAGCAAGTCCTTGGATTCAGCCTCAACCGTTCTCGCAATCTTGGGCCAATCCTTCTTGAGTATGTTCACCATCCACATAGTTATCTCGCGTTCAAGGAACTTCACGTCATCCAAGGGATCGTTCTCCCCCAGCTTACAAAGCCTACCTTCGCAATCCGTCCCCCCGGACGCATCCACTATGTGAATCAACGCATCAGCCTTCCTTATCTCGTCCAGAAACTGGTTGCCCAGACCCCTTCCTTCCCACGCACCCGGCACAAGCCCAGCACAATCAATAAACTCCACAGGAATAAGCCTAACACCATCCAGACACAGCGAATTGGCCGGATTATCACTAACGCCGAATTCCTCATGCACACAGGGCGTTCGAACATAACCCACCCCCCGGTTCGGCCTTATAGTCGTAAACGGGTAGTTCGCTATCTCCGCAGGCGCGAGAGTCGCCGCGCTGAAGAACGTCGACTTCCCCGTGTTAGGCTTTCCAACTATGCCCAACAGTTTCGAATAGGATTTCTGCACCCAACTCGCCCCTCAAAACACAAATTGCCAACCAAACCGCACAATCCATCAACCACTCTACTGCACGTCACTCTATATGGCTTACGCTACAGGAAAATACAGAACGAAAACAAAACACTAGATCAAAGACTAAAAGATTAGACAAATCTAAGCATCCATCCACACCCACGTCTGTTCCGACGCGCCGTAACTGGACAAGGTCACACCGATGATCCCCGACAAGTGGAAGGAAGACAAGCGCCCGACGTCGGGACGCACAACGTATTGCCTCTGACGTTACTGATATCGAGAAAGGATCAAAGATTGTCACAATTCAAAAAATTACGGCGGAAATTACAATTTTCGGAAGGGAGGTTGATTTTGAAGGTCGAGCCCTGAACATCGTTCTTTACAACGCAACATTACAACGGATGTAAAAATAAAGAGCGGGGGGTAATGGCGCGGTGCTGTGATCTTCTGCTCCAACATAACGTTAGATGTTAAAAACATAGACCGAGGAGCCAGTACGCGCCAGCACAGCAACCTGTAATCGCAAACCTCTATCGCCTCGAGTCGAGCATTCTCATTTTTAACTCGCCGCTATCATAAACTGATATAAACGCCTCTGGGCTTATAGGGCATAAGTTAAGAGCTGGAAGGAATTGAAAACATGATGCTTACGGTGTCGAAAGAAAACCTGGCTGAAATGTACAGGAAAATGCTCGAGATTCGATGTTTTGAAGAGAAGGTTTTCGAGCTTTACGGTCAAAATCTCGTTCCAGGCACGATTCACCTCTACGCTGGGGAGGAAGCCGTGGCGGTCGGCGTTTGCAGCAGCCTGCGAAAGGACGATTACATCACGAGCACACATAGAGGACACGGGCACTGCATAGCCAAAGGCGCCGAGCTGAAACGGACGATGGCAGAGATACTGGGAAAAGAAACCGGCTACTGCAAAGGCAAGGGCGGCTCGATGCACATCGCCGACTTCACCGTAGGCATGCTGGGCGCAACGGCAGTAGTGGGAGCCGGCCTGCCAATAGCCGTCGGCGCTGGCTTGTCCGCGAAGCTGAGAAAAACGGATCAGGTCGTGGGGTGCTTCTTCGGCGAAGGAGCCTCAAACCAGGGAACATTCCACGAAAGCATAAACATGGCCTCCGCATGGTCGTTGCCCGTGATTTTCGTATGTGAAAACAACCTCTACGCCATGGGGACGCGCCAATCAAGGATAATGAACGTCGAAAACATCGCCGATCGCGCCGCAGCCTACGGAATTCCAGGCGACACGGTGGACGGAAACGACGTTTTAGCGGTTTTTGAAGCATCGCAAAAAGCTGTCGACCGCGCCAGACGCGGAGACGGACCGACGCTCATCGAATGCAAGACCTACCGTCACAAGGGTCATTCGAGGGTTGATCCCGCAAAATACAGGCCGAAAGAAGAGGTTGAGCAGTGGTTGGCTAGGGATCCACTCAGACGGTTCAAGGAGGCTTTACTGCAGAATCCCATTTTTTCAAAGTCTGAGCTCAAGGGGATTGAAGATAAGGTTGCTGCCGATATCGAAGAGGCCGTGAAGTTTGCCCTGCAGAGTCCATATCCAGCTCCAGAAGAAGCCTTGGAAGACGTCTACGCCTAGAGGAGGAGCATGTCATGCGAAGAATAACCTACAGGGAAGCATTGCGTGAAGCTTTGAGAGAAGAGATGCGCCGCGACTCTTCAGTGTTCCTGCTCGGCGAAGACATTGGCAGGCACTGGGGCGGAGCGTTCAAAGTGACAGACGGTTTGGCTCAAGAGTTCGGAGACGAAAGAGTCAGAGACACCCCCATATCCGAATCGGCAATAATAGGCGCAGGCGTTGGTGCCGCGATAACTGGGATGCGCCCTGTTGCCGAAATAATGTTCGGGGATCTAACTGCTCTTGCTATGGATCAGATCGCGAACCAAGCCGCAAAAATCAGGTACATGTTCGGCGGCCAAGCTTCATGCCCCCTCGTAATCAGAACACCGTTTGGGGCAGGCGTCAACATCGCCTCTCACCATTCGCAAAGCCTCGAAGCATGGTTCATGCACGTACCAGGACTGCAAGTCGCTGTGCCCTCAACGCCGTACGATGCTAAGGGACTCTTGAAAACGGCCATACGCGGAAGCAACCCGGTCTTCTTCTGCGAACACAAACTGCTCTATCCAGTCGAAGGCGACGTGCCCGAAGAGGAGTACACCCTTCCTTTCGGAGTTGCAGAACTAAAGAGGAAAGGATCGGACGTCACCGTCGTCGCCACCATGTACATGGTTCACAAGGCGCTCAACGCCGCAGCTGAGCTTGAAAGGGAAGGATTGAGCGCTGAGATTATTGACCCCCGAACGTTGACGCCTTTGGACAAGAGAGCGATAGTTGACTCAGTGAAGAAAACGGGAAGGCTAGTCATCGTGAGTGAAGACTGCAAGACTGGTGGCGTGAGCGCCGAAATCGCTTCTGTCGTAGCTGAAGAAGCCATCGACTACTTGGACGCTCCGATGAAGAGAGTAACGGGCGCGGACACGCCGATACCGTTCAGTCCGCCTTTGGAGCAGTACGTGATTCCAAACGAGAAAACCATAATCAGGGCAGTCAAGGAAATTGTCTAGAACGACGACTAAACTCGTGATATCCATCAAAATGTCCATTTAACATTACCGTCTTCGGAAAGCCTTAAGTGTGAAACTGCAAAGGAGCAACATTGAACCACGATGAAGGCTGCCGTGTACTACGGTCAACAAGACATACGAATCGAGGAAATACCCATCCCCGAAATAGGCGATGACGAGATTCTCGTCCAGATGAAAGCCTGCGGAATATGCGGGTCCGACCTCATGGACTGGTACCTGAAACCCAGGGTTCCCTTGGTTCTGGGGCACGAACCGGCTGGAACAGTGGCGAAAAAAGGAAAAAAAGTGGAAACGTTCAGTGTCGGTGACCGGATTTTCGCCCACCACCACGTTGCTTGTTTGAAGTGCCACTACTGTATGCGCGGCGATTACACACTCTGCAAACAGTTCCACGAAACGAACATCAAACCCGGCGGCTTCTCCGAGTACTTCAAAGTCCCAGCCGCAAACGTCCAGATAGACACGTTGAAAATCCCGGAAAAAATCTCGAATGACGAAGCGACACTCATCGAACCGATCGCCTGTTGCATCAGAGCCATAAAGAAGTGCAACGTGCAAACAGGCGACACCGTGGCAGTAATCGGCGCAGGAGCAACAGGCCTTATCCACACTGCCCTCTCAAAAATCTATGGAGCATCGAGGACAATCGTGAGCGACCTCATCGACTTTCGACTCCTACTGGCCGAACGGTACGGAGCAGACGTCACCGTCAACCCGAAAAGTACTGACCTGACCAAAACCGTCGAGGCTGAAACCGAGGGAAGAGGCGTCGACATAGCAATCATAACCGCCCCAACCTTGGAGGCCTACAGCGCGGGCATGAATATATGTCGGAAAGGCGGAAAACTCTGTGTCTTCGCACCGACACACCCAGAAAAACACCTGCTGATAAGCCCCGAAGAGCTGTTCTTCTCCGAAGTGCAGATAATCCCCTCATACTCAACATCGCACCTGGAAACAAGAACCGCCCTCCAACTTCTGGAAACGGAGAGAATAAACGTCAAGCCGCTCATAACCCACCGGTTCGAGCTCCCACAAACGGCACAAGCCTTTAAGACGGCTCTGGAAAACAGAGAAAGCCTAAAAGTCATCATCACCAACTGAAAAGGCCTCAGCAACCCGCTTCAAGGACTGTTGAAACTCACACCGTTGCTTTGGCTAAAGGTTTATTAACAAACGCTTTTTGATTTTGACGAATGGAAAAGGCTAAAATCGTCGTGATTGGAGCGGGAGTCGTGGGTCTAGCCGTAGCTGCAAGACTCTCTGAAAACAATCAGGACGTTTACGTTCTTGAGAAAAACAAGAGGTTCGGACAGGAGACCAGCGGGCACAACAGCGGAGTGATCCACTCGGGCATCCATTATCCGCCCAAGTCTCTCAAGGCCGAACTGTGCGTGAAGGGCAACAGGATGATCTACGACATCTGCAAGAAATATGACGTCCCCTATAAGCAACTGGGCAAGCTTACCGTGGCCATAAAGGATGAAGAGATAGGCGAGCTTGAGAAGCTGATGCGTCAGGGAGAAGCAAACGGCGTGGAAGACTTGAAAATTATTGAAAGGGAAGAAGTCAAACGATTGGAACCCAACATTGAAGTTGAAAAGGCGCTCTATTCACCCTCAACGGGCATCGTTGAACCGGACGAGTTGATGAACCATTTCTACGCAGAAGTACAGAAGCATAACGCCCTGTTCGTCCCGGTAACCGAGGTCACAGGCATAAAGAAAATGGGCGACGATTATGAAATAGGAGGAGTGAGCATCGACGAAAAGTTCACGATACGAGCCGAGACGGTCATAAACTGTGCAGGCCTCTACTCAGACAAAGTGGCTTCAATGACGGGATTGGACATTGACCAGCTCGGCTATCGATTGCACTTGTGTAAGGGCGATTATTTTAGGTTGGGCGGAAAGCCTCTCGTCAAGATGCTGGTTTACCCGGTTCCGAAGGGGCCAGGACTGGGTGTTCATTTGACTCCGGACATTGCGGGCGGGGTGAGGCTGGGGCCGAACGCCTACTACGTCAACGACGTAAGTTATGAAGTTGAATCGAGCGAAGAGGAGTTTCGCTCGGATGTTGAAAGGTTTTTGCCCTCCATAGCCGAACGAGAGATAAGAGCAGACTCAGCCGGCGTGAGACCGAAGCTCGAGGGTCCTGGAGAAGGGTTCAGGGATTTCGTGATAAGGCACGAGGCTGGCAGGGGCTTGTTCGGGCTCATAAACCTAGTAGGCATCGAGTCTCCAGGCTTGACTGCCTCTCCAGCAATCGCTGAACTCGTCTCAAGAATGTACGATGAGGAAATAGCCAAATGAAACTTCGACGCGCGTTTCCTGCTACATTGAAGGCCACCGTCACAAATCTTCAGAAGAAGGGTAATTTTGTTTAAGGAATCGTGTGTATTCTGTTCTCGCTGGGAAGAGTTGAGTCTGAGTTTTTTGTGACGCACAGAAGATTATAAGATAATATTCTGAATATTGAGCGCAGATAAGGGTGGAGGCTAGAATGAAGATTCTGTTCAGGAAGCGGAGTCGCGGTATGGTGGGCATTGAGGCTGCGATTGTGCTCATCGCCTTCGTGGTGATTGCGGCGTCCTTCGCTTATGTTGTGATCAACATGGGTTTCTTTGCCGCTCAGGAGACCAAGTCGACGATAGGTAAGGGAATTCAGGAGGCCACGAGCTCCTTGGAGATTGACGGCTTCGTCACGGGTTTGACGAACTCTTCCAACGTGGCAATAACGTATATTGTTATACCGTTGAAGCTATCTGTAGGTCAAGACGAGGTCGACTTGTCAAACAGCACCGTGGTCGTTGCAGTAGAGGACGGGAACTTTTCGCTTGCAAACGTCTACGGTGGTGTGACAACCTCCACCGACGCATCTGTCACTGACCTCATGGCAAACGTGACCGGGCCGCCTAACGCGACGTGTTTTCTCTACAACAGTCTATCCAGCAGCGACACCGCGCTTCGTGAGAACGCCAAGGCTTACATGGTAATAAACCTCGGAAACGACTATGGGCTCCTGCCTTACACCACCGTGGACATAGAAATACGAACAAGCGTAGGCGCAGCGTTGATGATTGAGAGAGACATCCCAGGCGGGTTGGAGCCTAACAGCCTCATAGATCTAGGCTAGCACACTCATACAAGCCTTGAACTTCAGAACCCTAGCTTCGGTGTCCAGTTTTCAAATTGGATTCGAGTCTTCGCTTTTTGAGCAATCATAGGAATGCATATGGCCAGCAAGGCGAGGTTTCTGGCTATTTCCGGGTGTTTGCTCTTTTGCTGTTTAGTTTGAGGAGGCGGCTGCGGGAGGGAAATCTCCATATACGTGCGTTTACAGTTTCAATTGCGTGAACTGGGATGAAGGCTGCTTTGCTTTATGGCGTGAGGGATTTGAGGGTTGAAGATGTTGAAGTGTCCGGGGTTTGTGCTGGTGAAGTTCTTGTCAAGGTTAAGGGAGCGACTACGTGTGGGACAGACTTGAAAATCTTTCAGAGGGGTTACGTTGAGAAGATCATAAAGCTTCCGACGATTTTCGGGCACGAGTGGGCTGGGGAGGTTGTTGAGGTGGGTGAGGGCCTTGAGTGGCCGCGGAGAGGTATGCGCGTGCGTGCGGGTAACAGTGCGCCGTGTTTACATTGTGTGATGTGCCAGAGAGGCAAGTACAATCTGTGTGAGAACATGATTTGGCTGTGGGGGGCGTATGCCGAGTTCGTCAAGGTGCCGGCTCGCATGGTGTTGGTGAACATGCAGGAGATTCCACAGAGCGTTTCCTATTTGGAGGCTGCTGTTTCGGAGCCTTTGGCGTGTGTTTTGCACGGGGTTGAAGAGGCAGGGGTGAAGCTAGGTGACACGGTTGCCATAATAGGCGCGGGGCCTATCGGGTTGCTGCATCTGCTAACCGCCAAGAGGATGGGCGCTGAAAAGGTGATAGTGATTGACCTTGTGGACGAAAGGCTGGAAGCTGCTGCTAAGCTCGGCGCGGACGAGACGGTTAACGGCGGAAGAGAGGATGTTGTTGAAAGGATGCGGGGCTTAACGGGCGGGTACGGTGCGGACGTGGTGATAGAGGCGATAGGGTTGGCTGCCACCTGGGAACAGGCTCTGAAGCTCGCGAGGAAAGGAGGAGTTGTCCTCGAGTTCGGCGGGTGCCCCCCGGGAACCGAAGTCAAAGTCAACGCCGAACAGGTTCATTACGGCGAGTTGACGATTATGGGTGCTTTCCACACGACCCCTCTGCATTTCAGAAGGGCGCTAGATTTCATAGTCTCGCGAACCATCGACGTGAGGCCCCTAATAACACGCAAAGTTGGACTGGAAGATATTCGCGAGGCGTTCGAAGTGCTCTCAACATCCAAAAAAGAAATAAAGATAGGAATATTGCCGTAAAAAAGGAATAATCCTTAACGCTTTTTACTGTGTGGTACGCCTTAGAACGTTTATGGACCCTATGAAAAGTCCATGCCAGAGCGCGCTAGGCACTATAATCCTCTCGAAACGAGAATGTTGGAAAACATGTATGAGAATTTAGCCTGAGTGCCAGAGCATTTTTCTAGAACACGCTTCTGTATTTTTGTTCCAGAAAGGGTATGTAGTGCGCGCGCCCTCACGGTTCTTGTGTTCGGGCATAAGAAGACATTTGTCTTGGCATTGGTGTTAGCCGTGCTATTGTCATTCAGCATGCAGGGGCTGCTTCTTCGCAGGTCGCCCGTTCCAAGTGCTTCTGCCGTCGTAGCAAATGCGAACATTGGCGTCTACTGGGACCGTGGTTGCACGCAGAATGTTTCCTCCATAGACTGGGGCACTCTGGAACCTGGAGGAACCCAGCAGGTTGTGGTCTATGTTCTGAATGAGGGAAACGACACGTTCAATCTGGATCTGGCACCGCAAGATTGGCAGCCTGCAAACGCTAGTGATTGGTTGAGTTTTTCGTGGAGTTGCCGAAACACCACGATCGCTGCAGGTCATGTTGTCAAGGTCACTCAGACCTTGAGTGTTGCTTCCGATTTTCCAGGTGGGTTTTCAAGCTTCAGCTTTAGCATAGTCTTTGGAGAAGGGTCCTCCTTGCTTGAAGAGCTAGCAATCGTAGCCGCGGCGTACGGCTCACACTGTGCCAATTACGATTACCAAGGAGAACCGGCTTCTCCAAACTGGAACCCCAACGCAGATCTGAACAAAGATGGCGTCGTCAACCTGCTTGATCTTTACATACTAGCGAGTGAATACGGACAAACTTAGGTAGCGCGCATGTGTGTTCCGAAATTGGTCAAAAATGGTTTTTATTCTTCTTTTGCCTTTCTGCGTCAGGTTCGGGCCTTTTCTGAAAGGCTAGTCTCAGTCATGTTCGGGATGGAAGGTCATGGTAGCTGGCGATAAGCCGAACGCAAGGTACAACCCAACACCTCAAGTGTCCGGATGGTTCGAGAGGTTGGACGCTGATTGAAGCGGAGGCCAATAGCGGAGTCCGAAACTGTCTTCAAATTGCAAAAAGGGAATTAAGACCATTTTTAACCATTTTTGGAACAGGCATGCGCGCAATGGGTCGAGCCGTTTCAGCTACCGAGTTATACCCTGATTGTTATATTGTCCGTTATTGTGAAACCTTCGTAAGCGGGCTGCCTTGTCCCGATATTTGGTGTAAAATGGTGATAATTCGTATTTTTAAGTTTGAACCACGTTTTGAGGCGCATATCTATAGCTCCTATGTAAGAAGACAAGATGAAGGTCTAACTGAACAGACCTCTAATTATATTTCACCTCATCCACTCTTAAATTTTCTTCTTTCTTGCACTGTATTTCAGACAGCATGCTCCTATCAGCGAACCAAGTCGCAAATCGGCTTCAGCCAACGGCAAGGAAAAACTTCAGTCTAGCTACAGCGGACCAACCTAGGCCGCAAGCTAACGAAGAAGACTTTCCTCAACCGTTTGTCCTACTTTACCTTGAACTCTTTCTCGTACGTCCAAACATACCAAACTACATTAACTAACTTGCGAGCAACAATCTTGATCGCTTTAGTCTTATCCTTCTTCCTCTTGCAAGCATCCTCATAAACTCTTGTCAAATGACTATCTGGACAACAGCGAACAAAATTCCAAGAAGCTTCAATGAAGATCCATTTCAACCACTTATCGCACCCTTTAATCTCTCTGCCCATACGCATTTTCTCACCAGACTGTCTAACTCTAGGAACCAATCCAGCATAATGAGCCAATTTCTCAGCACTGCTGAACCGTTTGATGTCGCAGATTTCAGCATACAAAGTTAAAGCCGACAGAAAACCGATTCCAGGAACACTCATAAGCAGTTCAACAGGCTTAATCTTGCCATACTTCTTCCAAAGCATAGTCTCAACTTCTTTGCTTTGTCTCTCGATAACGTCTAGGAGCTCAATGTTCTGAGAGATTTCAAAAACGTCAAGGCTACCAGCAGCTTTTCTTCCTTTGACTGTTCCAAGGTCAACGTCTAAATGGATGTCTCGCTTTCTAAACTCGGACCTGCTTCTGTTACGAACGCTTGTTGAAAGCTTTGTTCTGTATGCTCTGTGACGCAGGAGACTACGCAACCAGCGAAGCTCAGCAGAAGGAACATAACACGTCGGCAACCAGTTCATCCTCACCAGTTCAGCCAACGTTTTACTATCCACTCTATCATTCTTAATATCTTCCGCTCGCAACTTCACCTTCGCCGGGTTAGCCAACAATACTTCATAGCCGAGTTCCTCGAGAAAATCAATCCAAGGCCAACAGAAACCAACCGATTCCAACGCTACTCTTGACCCTTTAGGCACAGACGATAAACATTTTCGCAGTTCAGCCTTGCAGGTGCTTACTCTTTCTCTTTTCACTATTTCTCCAATCAAATCATTCCTCATAACTGTCACCTGAGTATTCTTCAGGTGAACATCTAACCCCACAACTACTTCACTCATTCTTCACGAAACCTCCGATATGATGGCTTATCGGAGGTCTATTCAGAAAAACCCTTTACATCCCGTCTAGCTATTTTTGGACTAATATCAGAAATGGCATGCGTGCTAACTCCGAATGCTTTATGGCAAGTCTTAAGAGCTGGTCCTGCTTATATGAGTGCCACGACATTGGTGGCCTGTTTGAATCACGATGCTGACATACACAAGCAGTATGATAAGTTTGCAAATGGATCTGTTCAGGTTGGGGAGCTACCAAAGTGGATGCACGTTAACGGCAAAGTGGCATGGTACGTTTTTCGGGGACCCTACAGTGATTTAGGTCCCAAGGGATTCGACGCTTTTTGGAAGAAGTTCAGTGAGGCTAAATTAGAGATGACCGGACCGCCTGGCGACGTCTATGTCTGCAGTCCTAAGAGCCATCAAGCAGACAAGCAAGCCGAGATGCTGACCATCATCTGGTGTCCAGTAGAATAGGGAATCCTTGATCGAAACAGTTCTCAACTGATTTGTTATGATGAACTGTTTGTGTTTTAGCGCCCTGCCTTGTTCCTTTATTATGTGTTGAAGTATGTGGGTGAGACTGCTTTGTCTGTTTTCTTGATGTTTTCTGCCGCTTCTCTGTTGAGAACTAGGCATAGTAGGCTGTAGAGTGTGCAGGAAGCCACGTTCTTCAAACCTCTGACATTGTTGATGGCCATGCTGTACTGAGTCTTTAGGAAGCTGTACACTGCTTCTATGTGCGGACGTTTGTGGTATTCTCTTTTCTGGTTTTCCGGTCCGTAGGTTCTGAACTTCTTGTCCACCCTCAGCAGACCTTCTATGCCGCGTTTCTGGTTTGCCGGATAGGGAATCACTGCGTTGCGAACGACGTTTCTGATTCTGCCGTCGCTGTATTGACTGTCGGCTATCACGCTTCTCAGCTTGGCTCCACATTGCCTCAGGAGGTTCTTCGTCTTCTCCAGCACGTTTGGTGAGTGTTTCTTCTCGTTCTGGTTTGCAGAGGCAAAGAAGCACGTCAGCGGAAGCATGGACTGAGAGTCTATGGAAAGGTGCAGTTTGTAGCCCAAACCATAGGTTCTGCCTGCTCTTCCAACTCTTGCGTCACCGTCTGAAAATCCTCTCTGGCTGTTCAGGGGATCTCGCGTGCTCCAGGCCTTAATGAACGATGCGTCCAAAACAGCGTCGACGTTTGCGTTGTTGTGTTTCAAGAGTTTGATCACTTTCTCCTGGATTATTCTCGTTAGGTTGTCTTCTCCGATTCGTCGGATGAACCTGCTGAGAACACTTCTCGGATAGCCCGACTCGCCTGGCTTGATGAGGCACAGTCTCCTAAGTCTCAGGTCAACGTCGAGTAATCTCGACATTTCTCTCAGACTACGAACACCTTTCATGCGCATGACTATGAAGGCTCTGAAGAGTCCTAACGGGCTTCTTGGAAGTCGTCCCGGACCTGAAGAGTGAAAGCAACCGACCAAGATGTTCCTAGCAAAGCTTAAGTCTACGTTTCGGAAGAGGGTTTCTAGGGTCTCGTGTTCATCTTGTCCAGCTAAAGGATTCACCTCCTGTGCTTGGACGTATCACAAAGTACGAGACCCCAACTCAAAAATAAACATTAACAATTTCGGGACAAACCAGCGCTCATACGCGCACCGAGCTGCACAGGGACTTGACATATTTGAATTTTTGGAATGTCATTTATTAGGATTTCTCGTCATTACATAGACAATGGAGGAAAAGGTGGTTGTCTCTTAGGGAAATCCTTGGCGTTTTATTATGGAAAAAAAGGTTAAAAAGCAAAGATTTCTCCTTACTTTACGACGCACTTTGGCAAAGCACAGCCCCAATCAATTACAAGAATCCTGACCATGCCCTGCGCGAATGTACAACAATGATTAAGGAGCAGTATGGGGGCCCTCCATTTTGATAACTACGGTGACGCCTCCACAATCGAAGCTCGAGGACGCACTACGTCCAAGGGTACGCCTCATAATCCTGAAGTTGCTAATGGAATCGCAGGCACTCACTACTTCTGAGATTGCATCCAAGTTAGGAGTAAACTATGACGTGGCGCGTGGACATCTGGACGCTTTGGAAAACAGCGGTGTTCTTGGTCATGCCAATTTTGGAGAGAGGATTCGTTCCTACAGGTTCAAACAGTCCGCAAAGGCGAAGGCTGTCAGGAATTTCATAGAAGCTTGGTATTGTCCCGAGAATCATGTTTAGTGCGCACTTCAGGGCGCCCTCACTTTGCAGCATATGATTCAACATGACATTCCTGTGCTCGCAATATTCTGGTCGGTGAAACATATATTATATGTTAAGAAGCGATATGCTCATGATGGAGCTGAGAACGATGAGAAAATTGTTGGGAAGAGGCAAGAAGGATGAAACAGAACAAACCGTTGCTTCGTCAGAACAACCGAATGAAGAAACCGTTACTTCGTCAGAACAAGCGAATGAAGATGCTGTTACTTCGTCAGTTATCAAGAGCTTAATGAAAGAAGAAGCTAGTTTGACAGAGCAGAGAGACCGACTTCTGACTTTGAAAGAGCAATTACAACTCAAGGCAAAAGAGAAAATCGAAACCCTCACGAGCAGCATACAAAAACTGAAGAATCAGGTGTCAGAACTGCGACTTCAATGCGAACAACTTAAGGAGTTCATATACAAGACAAGTTAGCAATTGATGTAGAAACATGAACCTTTGATGCCAAGAAGGAAGGCTCGCGCTACAACCTTTAGGAATTTCAAGCTTACCATAATCTGCCAGAACTTCTTAGCGCACACACTTTTATCTATCAGCCCGCGCTATGACGGTTAGGTTTTCCTTCGTGCTTGCATTGCTTCTAAGACTTTTCTAAGTTCGAAGACCTGTTTTCTGAAGGTTGACATTTCTTTCTCTTGCTTCTCGGCTTCTTTATCCGCTTCTATCCTAAGTCTTTCTATCTCGTCTATAAGATCTGTCCGCTGTTTGTCCAGACGCTTTAGTCTTTCAATAAGTTCGCCTAAAACCTCCGTGCCTAAAACCTCCGTGCGCGCGCGGATCGCTGTCTTTATCAGGTCTGAACTCTGGGTTAGTGTCGTCTTTCGGCATTTCTGGACCTGCTTTTGAATTGGGTGTATGTTTCTTTGTGGATGTTATTTAAAATTTGAGAAGCAAGAATCAATATCCTAACTTTGGTTTTGATAGGCTTTTCGCATGGACTTTTCAGAAGATCTCTAAACGTTCTCTTACGTATCACAAAGACTAGCGTAGCTTGATTTGAGATGGTATTATCCTTTACAATATAGTTTGCCCCTGCTTCCACTTTCTCCGAAGTTTGTAAAATAAGTCGCTATGTAGATATGGTTTCTTAAAAACTGAGTCCAGATAAAAAAGGGGGATTGTGCGGGAGATTTCTCCACTCGGTGTTGAAATAGGAATAATCCCCTAGATTTTGCAGGATCGCCTTGTTTTTCTGTTCGAGAAGAGTACGTTAGGTTCTTCTGGAACTCAATAGTGCGAATTGTTTCAGTGTTGCTGGGGGCTTTTGCCTTGCCGTCTGTTTGTGAAGATGAGTGCTAGGATACCGAACAGG
>Ga0187770_10000694_pt1 | contig 16688 bp, 15 predicted proteins | sample 0116_SJ02_MP02_2_FD_133154 | JGI IMG/M metagenome (GOLD analysis project Ga0187770, IMG submission 133154) | Tropical peat soil microbial communities from peatlands in Department of Meta, Colombia - 0116_SJ02_MP02_20_MG | ecosystem: Environmental > Terrestrial > Soil > Wetlands > Peat | place...
GGCACTGATCGGCAGGTCCACCCCGTACCGATCTTCAATCTTCCTCAGGATGCTGGAGACGAGTTCCTCCTTGGCTAGTGCGTCTATCTCGTGCATCAACTTCAGAGACCTGAGGGCCCTCCTACAGGCCCGGCATGCGTACGGAACCGACTTGACAGAGATGTAAAATGCGTCTCTTTCGCTCTTCGTCGATCTCCTGCCGTAGTCGCGTTCGAGGACTTCGTCCATCTCCCTCAGGGTGTCCGCCAGGCACCCTTCCGTACCGGAGTAGCCGAAGAAGCAGTTTCTGCAGTCGGCCGTCAGCATCTCCCTCATAGGCCCTCTTTGGTTGACCCTGTAATGCTTCCGTGTGTAGACATAGCCTTGGAGCTTCAGGCGTTCCGAGACCTTGTAGACCGCTCCTACGCTCAGTCCTTGTGTGAGCACCGTTTCGTACAGCTCTGAAATCGAACATCCTGAGCTAGCGCAGAGCGCCGACATCACCAACTCTTCGGTCCATATCGGTAGCTCGCTTACCTTCTTCTCGATGGTCTGCTGAATGAGCCTCCTGTCGGAGGAGAGCTCGGCGAGAGCTGGGATAGAGGTGCTGTCGTCTCCCGAGCGGAACAGATCTTGCAAGGCTACGCTGCAGTCCTTGACCGTCAGGCCCGCAATCTCAGCCACGGTGCCCAGTTGAAGGCTGGTCTCCACCCAATCGTTTTTCTCTCCGAGGTATGCCAGAGCCCACAGGATAGAGAGTTCGTAGTCGTGCCAGCTCCTGCGGACGTACCAGTCGAACTCCCTGAGCCCCTTCACGCCGTTTCCCCTAGTAGCTGAATATCGGACTGGAAGTCGGCCCACTTTCTTCAATCCCAACGATGAAGCAAGCCCATCCAGAGCCGACTCCGTCCCGAGGTCCCGGGGTACCACGAAGACGCGACCCGAAACGTTTTCTACCATGAAAGGTGGATTCTTTGTGTAGATTTCTTCACGCCAATCCGTCGGCCTGAAGGAGCCGAAGAGGCTCATGGGGACCTTCAATCCAACCGGCCTTCTTCTGGGAAGTTCCGCCTTTTACCTCAGTCCCCTAATTGGTTCACCTAGGTCGAACAAACGAAGAAAGAGAAAAAAGGGCTCCCAGGAGGCTCACCACGGCATGATGGAGAACCAATCACCGAGTTGAACCTCGAATGATTTCGCAAGCGGCAAAGGCGGAAGAGTTCCGCCGACTTCACAATAGGAAGAGCGTGCTTGTATTACCCAACGCCTGGGACGTGCCCAGTGCGCGGGTCTTCGAAGATGAAGGGTTCCCCGCAGTGGCCACCTCGAGTGCCGGCTTGATGGTTTCGCTGGGTTATCCTGACGGTGAAGACATTCCAGCCAAAGAGTTCGACCAAGCGGTCAGAAGGATTGCTCGGGTGCTCTCTGTCCCTCTGAGCGCTGACGTCGTTGGCGGGTTCGGGGACACGCCGGAAGGGGTGGCCAAGAGCGTCAAAGAGGTCATCGCCGCAGGAGCGGTGGGGATCAACATCGAAGATTTCACCCACAGCACCAAGAAGCTCCTTCCGGCCGAGAAGCAGGTCGCGAGGCTCAAGGCGCTCGTGAGGCTTCGGAAGTCTCTGAGTGTTCCTTTCGTCATCAATGCGCGGACTGATGCCCTGAGATTCGGTTCAGGGGATGAAGACGCGAAGCTCGAAGAGGCGATACGCAGGGCCGAATCTTACAGGGACCTTGGAGCAGACTGTGTATATCCAATGGGCCTTACGGACGCAGCCCCTATCTCCAGGTTCGTAAAGACTCTCGATTTCCCCGTGAACGTCATGGTGAGAAAGGGACTCCCTTCCGTGCCAGAGCTGCAGCGCCTTGGAGTTGCGCGGGTCAGCTTCGGGCCGAGCGCATCCTACGCAGCCATGGGACTCCTGAAGCGTGCTTCCAGGGAAATCCGGGAGAAGGGGACCTTCGCGGCCCTCGTTGAAGGCGCGATTAACTTCGATGAACTCAACTCCCTCGCCGTTCCTAGGAAGACTGCCCGTCCGGACTAGAGAGTCGAGATGAGGAACGGAGAGGTCCTGCGCCTAATTTTCAGCCGTATTTGAAAGAGTACCTGGACGGGTATTACGTGGTGAAGCGACGCTAGACCTTGATTCCAAGCAACCTTTCCAGTATGTCTGACAGCGTGATCATGCCTGCCATCTCGTCCCCGTCGTAGACGAAGGCTATGGTGGTCCCCGCGTCCTGCATTCTCTCAATCACGGTCGGCAGGCCGTCGTCCATTGAGACGCGTGCAGGCTGGATCATGTAATCGTGGATGGGGTAGTCAATGTGGTCCCTCGAAACGGCCCGAGAGACAGTCCTAGACGTTACCGCGCCAATGAACATCTTCCTCTTGGCGTCGTAGACAGGCATGCGAGGATGGTTCGTCTGGCCCATGGTTTTCAGGGCGTCGAAGACTGTGGCATCACTGTCGATGTACATGATTTCCGCGAGCGGGGTGAGGACGCTGGCCGCGCTGTTCTTTGAAGAAGCCAGCTGAGTCCTCAGGAGCCTGCCGGCGTCCGGTTCGATGTGACCTGCTTTTTCGAGCATGGTGACAACGTCCTCGAACTCGGCCGCAAGATCGACCTCCTTGTATCCCGGTTTCCCCACTAGCCTTTCGGACAGACTTCGGGCAAAGTTCGTCATTGGGACGGCAATCGGCGCAAGGCCAGACATGATTACTTTGGTGGATGGAGCCAGGACCATGGACATCCTCAAGGCGTTTTCAATTCCTATGGCCTTGGGGAGGAGATAGAGGAGGGTCATGATTACGAACGAGCCTCCAACCGCGCTGTACACCCAGCCTATGGGGCCGAAGTAGTCCGACAGTATCAGGCCGATGGTGGTGGCAAGGACCACGTTCGAAATGGTATCGACGAAGGTGGTGACGCTTACGAGCCTCGTCTTCTCGCTGACTATCTCGAGGGCTATCGCCGCCCTGTTAGAGCCGCTGCCTATTGATGAGCTTAGGGAGAAGGGACGAAGGGTAAGGAATGTGGCTTCGACCAGCGAGGACCAGAAAGCGACGAAGACGGCGATGGAGAGGGAAACATAGACCAGTGCCGAGACCAATTTCGGGTTCCTTCACTCCCACTTTCCGTTCAGCTGACGACCGTGCCTATCTTCTCGCCGTGAATCGCCTTGATGACCCCCTTGGCGTCGGAGCCGTTCAACACGACAAGCTTGACCCGTGACTCGATGAGTTGGTCGACCGCCACCGGATCTATGATGCTGTGTATCCCTGGTCTATGAGTACCCCCGAGTATCTGTTTCATCTTCTCATAGGTAATCTTGTCGAGCTTCTTCGCCTTCTTGTTTGTCCGCGGATCTTCCGTGTAGATTCCGTTCCGATCGGAGGCTTTGACCATGATGTCAGCCCTCCACTTCTGTGCGATGATCGCCGCGACCGTGTCCGTGGTTATGCCTGGCTTCAGGCCTCCCATCACTGCAACCCTGTTCCTCGCTAGCCGCTGCAGCATGCCGTCAATCGACGTCGGCACGCTACTCACACCTCCAAGTTTCATTGCCACCAGCCGGGCGTTGAGTCTGGATGCGTGAATAGCGACTGTGTCCTGCTGATAGGATGAAAGGCCCATCTCGGAGGCAGATTTGATATATTCGCGGGAGACTTGGCCACCGCCTACCACCACACCGATCGAATGTCCCTCGTAGTTCAGGTCCGAAATCACATCCGCGTAGGCGTTGACTACTTTGGCCGACGGAGGCGAACCCAGTACCGAACCCCCGATTCGCAGCACAGCTTTCAAGTCTACAAGTCCTCGCCTTGGCTCCGTTGTGGAGTGATAGGTTTTATAAATGGGTAAGGGAGATTTTCAGTATTCTAATGCCCAATGCCTCGAATGCCGCACCGGTTTCTCCGGCCTGACGAAGAGGTAGCTCTGCATTGTCGAAGACAGATTCTGTTAGGCTATACAAGGTAAGGAAGCTCATTTCAGAGCTCAGCAACAAGGAAGGAAGAGGGACCGAGCTCGTTTCCCTGTACATACCCCCCAAGAAGCCCATCCACGAGGCGATTGCTAACCTGCGCGATGAGTGGGGGACTGCCGGTAACATAAAATCTGATACCACCAGAAACCATGTTCAAGACGCCCTGACCAAGACGATGCAGAGGCTCAAGCTGTACAGGACCGCGCCTGACACCGGGCTCGTAATCTTCGCCGGAGCGCTTCCGACCAACGGGCCCGGGAGCGAAGTGGTCAACGTGTATGAGATAGTTCCGCCAAAGCCCGTCACTCAGTATCTGTACCAGTGCGACGACCACTTCCACGTAGAATGGCTCAAGGAAATGCTGAGGGAGGAGAAGGTCTACGGTATACTCGCGATTGATTCCAGCGAAGTCGGAATGGGGGTCCTCAGCGGGGACAGGCTTGAGATTGTTGACGTGCTGACGTCAGGCATCTCGGGCAAGACAAGGAAGGGGGGTCAGTCGGCGAGGAGATACGAACGGGGCAGAGAGATGGAGCTTACCTATTACTTCCACAGAGTCGGGGAGCATGCGACGCGAGACTTCATCGACAGCAACAAGGTGACGGGGATGATCGTTGGGGGCCCGGGTCCAACCAAGGATGAATTCCTCAAGGGAGGATACCTGCACTACGAGCTACAGAAGAAAATCCTCGGCGTCCTAGACCTAGGCTACTCGGGGAGGGAGGGAGTAAGGGAGCTTGTCGAGAAGGCGGGGGACATTCTGAAGGATGTCCGATTGGTGGAGGAGAAGCGTCTTGTCCAGAAGTTCCTTGGTGAGGTCAACCGGCAGGGTGGGCTCGCAGTCTACGGGCTCCCGAGGGTCATTGAAGCTCTACACAAGGCAAGTGCCGACGTAGTTCTGGCCTCCGACGACTTGGACACAGTCAGGATTGACGCAGAATGCAGGAAATGCGGGACGGTAAAGACGGAGACGGTCGCAGCGTCGAAGAAGATTCAGGAGCGGCAAGAGATGACATCTACCTCATGCGCCAAGTGCGGGGCGACTGACTACGACGTGGTGGAGAGGGACCTGGTAGACGTGCTCGAGGAGATGGCCTTTCAGGTCGGCTCGAAGGTTGAGGTGATATCATCGGGGACGGAGGAGGGGAACATGTTCAAGAGCTTCGGCGGAGTCGGGGCGATTCTGAGATACAGGGCCTAAGACGCAGTCACCATTTGAGTGCCGAAGTTCTCTGAGCCCGCCAGTTCCACGCTGTATCGGGTTCCGCTAGAGACCCCGAGCTTCCCGAGAAGGCTCGTTATTGTGCCAGTGAAGCTGAAAGAGTGAGACGCACCCGGCGACAGGGAGTAGCCGCCCGATCCGAGGAAGGATTCGACCTGTCCAGGGGCCCCGCTGACCAGCTTCAGCGACCCGTCGGGTGGTACAACGAAGAAGATGGAATTTGGTGCAGAACCCATCATCATTCCAGACCCCTCGCCCTGGGCAATTGGTGTGAGGATGGCCATCCTGATCGTAACTGGGTCAGACCCCGCGTTTGCAACCGAGAAGGAGAACATCCCTGACGCAAGCGCCAGCCCGGAAACACTAAGGTCGTCGGAGTGGTGCTGCTTGAAAGTTTGGAACCAGCTGTGTCCCTCCAGCGAGTAGTCGTTGCCAACATTCCGCATCGAGTCGCTCACTTCGTCAGAGGGGACCTGGAGAGCCTTCGCGCCCGCAGCCATCGTGAAACTGGGATTGAATTGGTCGCCCAGATTAAGAACTGTGGGCTGAATGTCGATCAGGGCTGCCGCGGGATTGGACGAATCTACGGTTACACCTCCGATGATGGGGACGACGAGGTTGCTGGAAGCCACAGCCACTGTGTAATTGGTGCCCAGATACTCTACTTCAACCTCCGAAATGTTGAACTCAACGCGGTCGTAGGTGAGAGATGGTACTACAGCACTAGAAATGGTCTGGCTCAGGTTCACAAGCTTCAGGGTATCGATTGTTCCCGCCCCAGAGAAGGAGACCCACCCCGAATCGTTGAATCCAGACGCGTGGACCGCGATACTCGAGTAGGTCAAGTACACAGCAGAGACGCCGCTGGGAACAGACGGCGGGTCCGTGAGCAAGAGCGAAAGGATTCCAGAAGAACTGGTGCTTAGTAGACCCAGTGTAGATCCTGAGAAGATTACAGCTCCGGCCAAGACAAGGCCGGCTACGCCATATGCGGCCGCCCTCGTCCTGAGTTTCAAATACAGGTCGCCCAGCGGTTCATATGAGACGTTTCCTCTCATGGGCATTATCAACCAATGTTTTTGAACGTGGAGGCGGAAAGACAGGCGAGCAGGGGAATTCGTGAGCGAACCAACCAAGCAGCATCCACCGCCTCCTCCCCCCGCTGAGAAGCGAACGCAGGGCATGGTCGATGCGGAACTGAAGGGGAACACCCTCCGTGTGTATGTCTACGCCCTCAAGAAGCGCAAGGTAGGTGTCAGAGAGGTGCAAAGGGCTCTTCTCATGTCTAACCCATCCCTAGCCCAGTACCATCTCAACAAACTCAAGGACCTCGGGCTTGTTTCAGAGAACAATGGTGAGTACGAAGTTGTAGGGGAGGTGAAGGTCGACGTCATGAGAGACTTCCTCCGTCTGGGGACGCTGATTGTACCGAGATTCATATTCTACGCGGTCGTTTTCACAGTCTTCGCGCTCTACCTGGCATACGTGGGCTATCCGTACTACGGCATCGTGCCTGTGGTGGAATGGTTCTCGGCTGCGCTTGCAGCCGCTGCGACCGCCTTCTGGTACGAAGCTGTTAGGGCGTGGCGTTCTGCCCCCTCCCCCTGACAGCGTCTCTTTGCGCAACGGTTTTTATTCGGTGACAATTCATCGAAGGCTGGCGATATCAAACGCCCATCAGAATCGGTTTAATCGGAAAAACTAATGCGGGGAAGACCACCCTGTTCAACTCGATGACCCTCCTCGCAGGGGAGGTGTCCAACTATCCGTTCACAACGAAGTCCCCCGAGACAGGGGTGGCAAGCGTGGTTACCCTCTGCGTCCACAGGGAGTTCGGCGTGAGTGACAACCCGGCGAATTCGAAGTGCGAAGATGGCTGGAGGTTCATCCCTGTCGAGGTGACCGACCTGCCAGGCCTGATCAAAGGGGCGTGGATGGGGAAGGGACTGGGGAACCAGTTCCTCAGCGTGGCCGCCCAGTCTGACGCCCTGCTCCATGTAGTCGACGCTTCCGGGAGCGTAGACAAGGACGGCAAGATATCGGAACCCGGCACAGGGGACCCCACGGCAGACTTCGCGGATGTAGAGCTGGAGCTGGTGCTCTGGTACACGAAGCTGTTCAACCAGAACCTGCCGAAAATCTCGAAGCTATCAAAGACTCCAGGCTACGGCATCCCAACGGCAGTGGAGGAGGTGATGCATGGAATAGGGGTGAGGAAGGAGCACGTTCTAGCCGCCATGAAGGACACCTTGCTCGAGGAGAAGCAGTTCGACTCCTGGAACGAGAAGGATATCCAGAGCTTCTGCTGGTCTCTCCGCGAATACTCGAAGCCGACCCTTCTGATTGCCAACAAGATGGACCTCCCCTACGCAGCCGAGAACTTCCAGAAGCTGCGGGAGAAGTTCAAAGGGTTGATAGTGGTGCCGACGAGCGGGGAAGCCGAGCTGACCCTGAGGAGGGCCGAGGCCAAGGGGCTCATCAGGTACGTACCGGGAGAAGAGCGGTTCGAGATCCTGAAGCCTCAGGATTTGAATGACGCGCAGAAGAGTGCCCTGGCGTACATCAGGCGGAAGGTCTTCGGGGAATACCTCAGGACGGGGGTGCAGTTCGCCCTGAATTCCGTGATATTCAAGCTGCTGAGGGAGAACGCGGTGTATCCCGTGCACGATCCGCAGAAGCTCTCGGACAAGAACGGGCGCATCCTGCCTGATGTTTACCTCCTCCCCAGCGGGTCAACGGTAGAGGATCTGGCCAGGGACATACATACGGATTTGGTGAAGGGCCTTCTCTATGCCATAGACGTGAGGACTGGTCTCCATCTCCCCACGAACTACGTGCTCAGGGACAGGGACGTCCTTTCGATAGTTTCGACGGCGAAAGAAAGCTAAGAAGGGCCTTTGGGGCTCTGAGATCAGGTTGAGATAGATGCCATATGGCGGGCCACTGCTGTCTGACCTCGAGCTGAGATACCCTTTTGCACCGAGATCGAGGAAATTCTTCGAATCAATCCCGGTCGAGGACGGGCTAGCCAGCCGAGAGGTCTTAGGGCAGACCCAGAGCAGGCTGCTCAGCTCGCTCGGGAGGGCGAAGTACGAGCCCCACATCTCGGAGTTGGTTGAGTTTTCGAGTTTCTTTGCGGCAGCCCTCGTCGCCAGCCAAGATTCGGTCTTGGCGTCGAAGTTCTCCAAGAAGGAGGGAGAGAGGTCGAAGGGGTTCTTTGTCAAAGAAGCGCCGAGAGTCAAAGTCGAGACCGCGGCGGAATGCTTCGGAGCCACATTCGAGCTGGTAGACTCGGATGAGCGGCCGAGTTACTCGATGTCCTTCGAGGGCTATCTTTCTCTGGTGTCCAAGTACGAGCTTGCCAAGAACCTGAAGTGGAAACTGGCGAGGCAGGAGCTCGACAGGGGCGTAATCCGGTTGAGCGATAACATGCTCAACGATCTGTTTGGGGACTGCGCTCTGGCGGCCATCGCTGAAGGGGTCAGGAACCTGCGCAGGGGGCCATTTCCCAAGCAACTGCAGGGGGTGAAAGCGGATGTAATCCAGTACGTGCCCTCGCCGAAGCCGAGGACGAACAAGGGGTACCTGTACGTCGAAGACCTGCTAGCCCATCCTGTGTCAGACGGCCGGCACAGGCTCGTGTGGCTGGTCCTTGCGCCCTACCTGGTCAACGTCAAGAAGCTCGATGACGAGACCGCAATCGAGAGAATCAGGACATTCGTAGCCACGGCAGGAGAAACGAGCGCCCTGAGGCGTTTCGTCGAGTACAACGTCCGGAGAGCACGAAGGAACGGCCTCCTCCCACCCACGTTCTCAACCCTGAAGACGGAGCATCCAGACATCTATTGGCTGCTTCCGAAGGAAGTAATAGACGCAGAAGCAACCAAGGGGAAGAGTTCCTCGTAGCACCCTGTTGTGCGCCGGCAGGGGAACCGAATGTCGTCCCCATCCCACGCGCTTCGACTCCAAAACGCGAACAGGAGAAGGCCGCTGCGAGCGACTGGGAAATCTCAGATCAAGAAAGAGGCGAGCTGGATTTCGTGTTCCGCTAATCACTTAAATTGGCTTGAAAGTGAGCACGTTCAGGCGGGTGAGTGACCTCCACCCGATCCGCCATACAAATCCCGGTGTGGGAGGAATTGAACTACAAGAGAAGAACCTGGAATACGCGGAGCGTGTCGCTTGCGGCCCTGCTGGCTGCGTTGTATGGGGCCTACGTCTTCTATTTCGCCGTGACAAGCTTCGGGCCCCTGCAGGTCCGCGTGGTTGACGCGTTACTCCCCCTGTCAATTCTGTTCGGTCCGCCTGCAATAGTCGGCGTGACGATTGGATGCTTCATCGGGAATCTCCTTGGGAGCCCCATTGGAATTGTCGACATCGTCGGCGGGCCGGTGGCGAACTTCGTGGCCGCTACCCTCGCCTGGGCCATCACACGTAGGACGTTTCCGGGTAGCTGGTTGCTGGCCGTAGCCATCGAGATAGCGATGGTGACAGTCATCGTGGGAAGCTACCTGGTCGCATGGGCAGCTGCTCCTGGAGTCCCCCTCTGGATAGGCTGGGTCGAGTTCCTTGGAAGCGAGGTCCTGGCCATAGGAATTCTCGGGTACCCCCTCCTCAAGGGGGTGGCCAGGGCGACCGAGAGAAACGTCGGCTTTGGGGCCCAAAAGCCCTCTTAACTTCATATACTCTCTCATGGGACAGCTTGCATTCGTTTGCAGCCACAGTTCTCAGCGAAGCTTGAGGCAACGTCTTGGGACCCAAAGCTCGAAGCTGAGATGAGACAGATTTGGGACACCGAGAGAAGAATCTTCGAATTTAAGCCCTCAAATAGTAAGAATCGTAACTTCGTAATCGACACCCCCCCTCCCTATCCCTCAGGGAAGCCATGGCATCCCGGAGCCCTTACCCAGTACACGCAAATCGACATGACGGCGAGGGCGGCGAGAATGAGAGGACTGAATGTGCTTTATCCAATAGGCATAGACAGGAACGGCCTCCCCGTAGAAATCTTCGCGGAGCGGAAGTACAGGGTCCAGATGAAGAAGACTCCTCGTGAGGAGTTCATCAACCTCTGCAAGCACGCCCTGGACGACCTGGAGGGATACATGGTCGGTCTCCTGAAGACCCTGGGAATCTCAGGGGATTACTACAACAAGTACAGGACGGACTCTGAAGAGTACCGGAAGCTCACTCAGTGGTCTTTCATTGAGCTCTGGAAGAAAGGGCTGATCTACCTTGCGAACAGGCCGAACAACTACTGTGTAGACTGCAACACAACCATTGCTGACGCTGAAATCGAGTATGAAGAACTCCCCACGTTCCTCGTGACCAACACGTTCCGGGTGAAAGACAGCAAGGCCGAGCTTCCGGTGGCGACGACCAGGCCCGAACTGCTGGTCGCCTGTCAGATGCTGGTGGTCAACCCTGCAGACGGCAGATACAGGAAGCACATCGGCAAGACCGCCGTGGTCCCGATCTACAACAGGGAAGTGCCCATCAGGGGGCACAAGAGCGTCGACCCCAAGTTCGGCAGTGGTGTCGTAATGGTGTGTAGCTACGGGGACTACAACGACGTCATGCTGTTCAGGGAGTTCAAGCTCAAGGAGATAGTCGCCGTAGACATGGACGGCAAGATGACAGCGGTCGCAGGGAAGTATGCCGGTGTAGCGATAAAGGACGCCAGGTCTCAGATAATCCAAGATCTGCAGGAGCAGGGAATTGCCATGAAGGTGGAGCAGATCCAGCACAGGACGCCGCTGTGCGAGCGGAGCCACACCCCCATCGAGATAATCCCCATGGAGGAATACTACCTCAAGCAGCTAGACTACAAACCGGCCCTCCGGAGGATTGCCAAGAAGATAGAATTCCATCCCGCGATGCACCGCCAGATCCTGCTCGACTGGATGGACGTGCTCACCACGGACTATCCCATATCGAGACGCAGGTACTACTCGACTGAGATACCTGTCTGGTATTGCGGAAAGTGCAACACCCCCCATCTCCCCAAGCCAGGGGTGTACTACAGGCCTTGGCGGGATGAGGCGCCTTTCAAGAAGTGCAAGAAGTGTGGGAACACCCGGTTCGTCGGCGAGACCAGGACCTTCGACACCTGGATGGACTCGAGTCTCTCCCCCCTCTACATTTCGAAATATCTGAAGGGTGGAAAGTTCCGCGACCTGACCTATCCAGCGACAATCAGGATGCAGGGCAAAGACATCGTGAGGACCTGGCTGTACTACACCCTGCTCAAGTGCTACCAGCTCACGGGTAAGCAGCCGTTCAAGCACGCGTGGATCGGGGGACTGGGCCAGGACCCCCAAGGGAGAGCGATGAGGAAGAGCCTCGGAAACTTCGTAGACCCAGAACCAATCCTGGTTCGATTCGGGGCTGATGCCTTCAGATTCTGGGGCGCTTCAGAGGCCGGCCTCGGATACGACTTCAGGTTTAGCGAGGAGAGGATAGCAGGGGCAGGGAAGTTCCTGACGAAGCTGTGGAACACTTGTAGGTTCATCAGCTCATTTCCGGTGCCGGAGAAGGCCGAGCTGACCTGGACAGACAAGTGGATGCTCAACGAACTCGGCAAGTTGACACAGGAGTGCGTGGAGGCTTACGGGCGATTCGATGTGTTCACAGTGGCGACGAAGGTGCGGGAATTCCTCTGGAATGTCTTCGCCTCCAACTACCTAGAGATGGCGAAGGGGAGGGCCTACGGAGACGGAGCGACCAAGGGAGAACAGGAGGCTGCCTGGTACACCCTGCACACCGTCGCGAAGAGCGTACTTTTGCTGCTCGCCCCAATCGTTCCATACTTGACGGACTACGCATGGAGGAAGATCTACGGTACCCAGAACATCCATCTGCAGGCGTTCCCAGAGGCGCAGAGGTTCGACGTGAGCGAGAAGGTGAGCCAGAGCATAATGGAGTTCAATGCCCAAGTGTGGAAGAGCAAGAGGGACAAAGGGCTCGCGCTGAAGGATTCAATCAGCACCAGGATACCGCCAAACTTGAAGCATTTCGAGAAGGACCTGGTTCGGATGCACCATATCACGAAATAGTTTCGTAGATGTCGAATGCGACATAGCTCTTTGCTATATCTTATATAGCGAAGTCTCGCCTTTCACTGCAATGCAGGCCATTGCCGCACCCAATAGGTGCATCTGGTGTAACGGCCATCTCGATCCCACAAACGGTCTAGAAACGGCCTACCAGTGCTGCTCGAATTGCTTGTACCCGCTTCCTACAGAGTAAGCTAGCCCGCCGAAATCTGCTCATATTCCGCCGAGTCAAACCTGACCGACACCGATGACGCGTTTTCCTCCAGGTGATTGATGTCGGCAGATTTGGGGATGGCCACAACCTGTTCGTGTCGTGTGACCCAGTTGAGCATCGCCTGCGCAGGGGTCATCCGGTACTTCTGAAGGATTGCCTTCGGCATCGAGGATGAGATGTTCCCCCTCGTAAGCGGGCTGTAGGCCATCAGAGTGACCCTCTCCCTAGCGCAGTAGGGGAGAATCTCCGATTCCACGTATCTGTTGCTCAGCGAATACTCCACCTGGTTGGATGCGATCTCGTTTCGTGACAGGGCGGCCCTGGCGTCGTCCGTCTCGGTCACGCTGAAGTTGCTGACCCCTATGTACCTAATCAGGCCCTGTTCCACCAGCTCCTCCATCGCCGACATGGTCTCCTTGATGGGCACCTTCGGGTCGGGCCAGTGCACCTGATAGAGGTCGATGAATGGGATGCCCAGGCGCTTCAAGCTTGCCTTGCAGGACGTGATGACCCCGTCGTGGTGGAGATGCCCAGGGGCGACCTTCGTCGCGACGAATACCTGCTCTCTGATGCCTTTGATGGCATGGCCGACGACCTCCTCGGACCTTCCTGAAGAGTAGATTTCGGCTGTGTCAATCAGGTTCATTCCCAACTCGATGCCCTTCTTCAGAGCTTTGACTTCCTGTTCGCGTTCTTCTAGAGTCCCCCGGGTGCCCATGTGCCAGGTCCCCATTCCGATGGTGGAGACCTTCTCCCTCGTCCGACCAAGCTGACGGTATTCCACAACATGGCCGAGGGTTACCTGGCTTTAGAGATATCACAGTGACAAAAGGAGATAAAGTGAGTTCAGAACGAGCGTGGTTGGGCCAGCGTAGCTCAGCCTGGTTAGAGGGAGACCCGACTTCAGCACCTGCCTTGTATCTCCTGAAGGAAAGCAGGGGGTCGCGAGATCGAATCTCGCCGCTGGCTCATTTCTAATGTGATTTCATTTTCCGTTTAGAGTCTTCAGCCTGACGTATACCCGGTCCTCGCTTAGTGGGGCGTCACGTATCGAATTGACGTTCAGACCTGCCTTATCAAGCTCTCAACCCTCGCTTCCAACCAATCCGGCCAGTCTCTCTGATATGTTGCTGCGTTAGGGCACGGAATGCTCTCCTGCGGCTCTCCTTTCCGACTAGGTACTCTTTCGGAGCACTTCGAACACGTCGCGAATGGTAGCTGCGAGGTATGCACCATACTCTTCGTCGCTGAACTCCAGGGCATCGAGTCTGCCTGTCTCGGAGGCGATCTTGTAGCTCAGCAGATGGTAGCAGATTCCCTCTCTTCCCCCCAGGACGCGGAAGAAGAAATTGCTGCATGAGCAGTAGGGCCTTTCGGGATCGATGAACTCGTCCCCGAGTCTCCCCACTACGGTTATCACCTTTCTCCGACTGGGAAGGAAGACGCATTCCTTGACACCTCCTGCCAAGACTGTGGCTATCGCCCTGTCGAGCTTCGAACCCTCTTTCTCGAACTCGGAGAACTTCCTCCGGAGAGCGTCCCCCAGCTCGCTCACTCTATGACTCCTCCTTTCGGGTGAATTCGGAAAGCGAAGTCTGGTCTTCGGTGTCGGCCAGGCCAGAAACCCTGATGCCGACCCTCCTGAAGTCCTTTGCGACCGTCCTGCTCAACTCTTCAAAGAGAATCGGAGTGGTCTCTTTAATCAGACTCATATCGTCGGCAGGAGCCTCGAAGGATTTGCTCTTGGTCTTGGTCGACAGATCGGTTAGGATGCCGATGGCTGTGATGGTCCTGAATGATTTGCCCGAGGATATCACCCTGCCGTGGACGTATTCGATTCCTTCAGAAAGTTGCTCTAGGGCTTCTTGTGGGTCTCTTGTATCCCGCTTTAGGGTCACGATCCTACTGAATTGGGTCGGTTCAAGGCCTGCCACAACAGGTTCCGGATCGATGCCCTTTGCTGCAGTCGACAGATAACTTCCGAACTTCCTCCCGAAGTGATCTTCAAGCTCCGAAGGGATGGCCTTCGACAGCTCGCCTATCGTTTTGATGCCCATCTGACCAAGGGCCGATGCTGTCTTGGGACCCACCCCGTACAGCTGCGACACTTGTAGGGGGGCTAGGAAGGGTTCCGTCTCGTCTGGGACAACAACGACCAGTCCTCCCGGCTTGGCCATGTCTGAACCGAGCTTTGCGACTGACTTGCTCCGCCCAAGCCCGACGGAACATGTCAGATGTTCGTCTTTGAAAATCGATTCCTTCATGGACATGGCCAGCTTTCGCGCCCTGCCGTAGTCTCCCCCCGTCGACGTCGTCACGTCGAAGAAAGCCTCGTCAATCCCGGTAGGCTCGAGCACGTCGACCCTGCCTTCCAGATTGTCCATGATCCTGCTGGAAACTAGCTCGTACTTCTCGTGCTCCATCCGAATGAATGCGGGGTTCCTTCCGTCTAGTTTCTTCTTGGCAAGGACGATTGGCATTCCTGAGTGCACTCCGAACTTCCTTGCTTCGTAGTTAGCCGTGCTCACCACCCCGCTGTCTTCAGTCCTTCCGGAGAAGACGCACACGATGACCGGCTTGCCTTTGAGGGATGGGTCCTCCACCTCTTCGATTTGCGCGTAGAAATAATCGAGGTCGATGTGGCCAATAACTCGGGGCAAGATTTCTGTCCTCGGTGAACTCGGTTTAAGGCGTTTTAGAAGCGACCAAAACGATTCTCGATTTCGTCCAGCCCTTGACGGTTCCTTCTTCGAAGTTGGCCTTCAAGAGATGCCTCACCCGGGCTGGGGCCCAATTCCAGGCAAGGCGGATTGATTTCTCCTCTCTACCTCCGAGTTCGACTGGATATAGCCACCTCTCGAATGCCAAGGGCTCGTCGAGTACCTCAACAGACGTCAGACGGAGGCCCGCGTTGGATATCATCGACTTCCAGGCGTTTGGCGTGAAAGCTTTGACGTGACTCCTGTCGCGTAGCCTTTCAATCCTGTTCAAAAAATTCTCTGCGCCTTCAGGAGGTGACATATCCACAACTCCCAATCGCCCTGAGGGTTTGAGGACCCTCTTCGCTTCAAGAAGAAACCTGGGCACGTCCGTGAAGTGGTGCGTCGCCCGTCTGGTGGTAACGATGTCAAATGATGAATTGCCGTAGTCCATCTTAAGAGCGTCCCCCAGCTCGAATCGGACGTTCACGGCACCTTCGTCTTGCATCAGTTTCCTGGCCTGCTCCAGCATCTCGTCTGTCACATCGATGCCCGTGACGTGCCCCACGAACTTGGACAAAGCGACGGCGGTAAATCCGGTCCCGGTGGCTACGTCCAGAGCCACTTCGGCCTTCTTTGGTTTCAGAGCCTTCAGAAGAGCCGCGAGGTCAGAACCGTGGGCGTGGCTCTGGCTCTTGAAGTAGTCTTCTGCGTGCTTGCCGAAGAACTGCTCTACTGACCCCTTCTGATTCAATGTTTCTGTTGTGGCTTTCTCGTTGGATTCTATCGGTTATGGGTTTCGGAGGTAACGGTAGGCTCTCCATATGAACAGGGACCCTCTTCTGCGCAGATATCTTCACTGTGGCCGCGTACTCCGTCTTCCTCTGCTTGAGCTTGGAATGGCTGATGTGGTGTCCTGGGTACTCTTGTTTGTGAAGGAAGGGCGTTATAAGGTCAGCTTTGCATTGGTGTAGGTAGGAAGCGCGCTTGGCCATCTTTGCTAAAGCAAGAAATGGTGGGACGTCGTCATTGTCCTATCTCTACTGGAGTTGGATTCGCCATGTCGCGACTGAGGCGGGCGTAACCCTCACTCAAAGTGGTTCCACTACAGACTCTCTGTCCGAGGCCGAAACTAAGAAGCTTGCTTCCGCCCTCAGAGACAGAGCTGACAAGATCAGGAGTGGTCTCGCCCCCCGGGACGCCTCTTCCTATGTCCAAAAAGTCGACAAGGAGTGGTTTCCCTCTATGGCTGAAGGTGAAACTGGGACCCTACGCACTGATTTTGACGACCCTGATGGTATGGACAAGACCGCTGATTTTTTCGAATCGTCTGGCGGGGTTACGCTAAGGTACTGACGAGAGGTGCGCCAACAATGTTTCCCTCGGGGACATCCACCTTATGTCGATGAGACCTATGTTCTTTGAGCGCAAGTTGCTCTTGAAAGTGTCACGTAACAATATGGGCTTGTTAATCCCCATTGTACCAAACCATCTTTCGGCTTGTCTCCGTTCACTCGCAACCAAGTATCGATCAA
>Ga0187770_10000697_pt1 | contig 16673 bp, 12 predicted proteins | sample 0116_SJ02_MP02_2_FD_133154 | JGI IMG/M metagenome (GOLD analysis project Ga0187770, IMG submission 133154) | Tropical peat soil microbial communities from peatlands in Department of Meta, Colombia - 0116_SJ02_MP02_20_MG | ecosystem: Environmental > Terrestrial > Soil > Wetlands > Peat | place...
AGGCGTGGCACCGGTGGCGGAGCCGAGGGAGCCGAGGGAGCGGATTCTCGAGGCGACCTATGCCTGCGTGGCCCGGTGGGGGTTGTCGAAGACCACGGTGGAGGACGCGGCTCGCCAGGCTGGCCTGTCGCGGGCGACGGTGTACCGCTACTTCCCCGGCGGGCGCGACGAGCTGATCGACGCGGTGGTGTCCTGGCAGTACCAGCGGTTCTTCGGCCGGCTCTACGAGGAGGTGCACGGGGCGACCTCGCTCGACGAGGTGCTCGAGCTGGGCCTGGCCCTGGCCCGGCGCTCCCTGCTCGAGCACGAGGTCCTCCAGAAGGTGCTCGAGACCGAGCCGGACGTGCTGCTGCCCAAGCTCACCGTCGAGTCGACGCGGACGGTGGCCCTCATCGCCGGGTTCCTCGTGCCGTACCTGGCCGATGAGCGGCTCGCCCCCGGGGTGGGCGCCCACGAGGCGGCCGACTTCCTGGCGCGTGCGATCCTCTCGTACATCTCGTCGCCCGGCCGCTGGGATTTCTCCGACCCGGCCGAGGTGGCCTCGCTGGTGCGGGGCACGTTGCTGCCGGGCATCCTCGGCGGCTGACGGCGGGCGGGCCGGCACGGGCCCGGCCGGGTTCAGCCCGCCGGCGCCGTGGTGCGCCCCATGGCCGCCATGAGCTCGATCCAGCCGTCGAGGTTCGCGTTCTTCATGTCGACGTGGTCCTTGATGTCCGCCGGCACGAAGAACTCGAGGCCGGGTGCCTCGAGCGCGTCGAGGATCCCCCCTGCACACTCCTGCGCGCTGACGAAGGGGGCCCCCGGCAGGCCCGCCAGCTCGCCGGGCCGCTGCTCCCAGATCTCGGTGGCGATCGCCCCGGGCTGGATCAGCTTGACCTCGATCGGGGTGTCGGCCAGGTCCATCGCCGCAACCTCGCTCCAGCCGCTGAGCGCGAACTTGGAGGCGCAGTAGACCGACTCGTGCGCGATCCCGAAGCGGCCGCCGGGGCTGGCCACGTTCACGATCGTCCCCGTGCCCCGGGCCAGCATCCTGGGCAGGACGGCCAGGTTCATGCGCACCGGCGACATGAAGTTCACCCGCATGACCGTGTCGAGGTCCTCGGGCGTGGTGTCGACCACGAGCTTGCGCTTCCCCACGCCGGCGTTGTTGATCAGGCAGTCGAGGTGGCCGAACGAATCCCATGCCTGCTCCACGAGCCCGACCGCGGCGTCGACGTCGGCGAGGTCCACCACCCACCGGCGCGAGTCCGGGCTGTGGGCTCGGCAGCGCTCCAAGGTGGCGTCGAGCCGGTCTTCGCGCCGGGCGGCGATGCCCACCGTCGCTCCCCGAGCGGCCAGCATCGGGGCCAGCGCCTCGCCGATGCCCGATGAAGCCCCGGTGAGCAGGATCGTCGCGCCGCCGATGATCATCGGACCACCCCCTCTGGCGCGGTCCTCCCTGGCCCGCCCCGGACCCGCATGCTGGCACAGGGGGGACCCCGCCGGGTCGTTGACATTGAGACAGGAAGACCCTTACTGTCTCAATGTGGGCTCCACGCATCTGTCCCTCGTGCACGACGCGTCGCGTCCGGAGGTGGGCGACGACGCCGCGGGCACGCCGCAGCGGGTGCGGATCGTCGACGGGACGCTGCGCTGCATCGCCCGGCAGGGGATCGGGAAGACGACCCTCGACGACATCGCCCGCGAGGCCGGCTACAGCCGGGCCACCGTCTACCGGCTGTTCCCGGGCGGCAAGGAGAGCGTGCTCGCCGCTGTCTTCGACACCGAGCTGGCCCGCTTCTACAGCGCGCTGGCCGTCCGCCTCGGCGACGCCGACAACCTCGAGGACGTCCTCGTGGCCGGGATCGCCGAGGGCACGGCGATGATCGCCGGGCACCCGGCGCTGACCTACCTGCTCGAGCACGAGCCGGGCGTGATCCTGCCCTACCTGGCCTTCGCCCCCATGGACGCGTTGTTGGCGAGGGCGTCGACGATGCTCGCGCCGTTCCTCGGTCGGTTCCTCGACACCGACGAGGCCGAGCGGGTGGCCGAATTCGGCACCCGGATCGCCCTGTCGTACCTGTCGTGCCCGGCTGCGGGCACGGACATCACCGACCGCGAAGACGTCCGGATGCTGGTGCGCCGGTTCATCCTGCCCGGTGTCACACCCGGCGCCGTGGCGCCGCCCGCCCAGCCCGCCGCGTCGGCGCCTGCCTCGTCGGCGCCTGCCTCGTCCGCGCCTGCCCGCTCGTTGCGTGCCGGCACCCGTTCCCGTCCCAGCTCATCGCATGCCAACCGCAAGGGGGAAGTGTCATGACAACGGAGATGCGCCCGACGGCCGACATCATCGGCCGCGACGACATCAACGACCTCGAGGCCATCATGTCGGTCGTCAACACCGACGTCGACGAAGCCCTCCACGCGGTCCGTTCGAACTACGACACCATCTTCACCTGGGACTACGAGAAGGGGCGGCGGCCCAAACTCGACAAGCTCTACGAGAAGGCGAAGACAGCGCAGTGGAACGGGCAGAGCGACCTGCCCTGGGAGACCGATGTCGACCAGGAAGCGGTCGTGGTGGCCAACGCCGTCGCGACGGGTGGCCTGGGCCAGGGTGCCGACCTCGTCGGCACGCCGCTCGAGAAGTGGGGCGACAAGGAGTGGATCGACTTCGGCGTCCAGAGCCAGAACTGGACGCTGTCGCAGTTCATGCACGGCGAGCAGGGGGCGCTCGTGTGCACGGCCAAGATCGTCGAGTCCGTGCCCTGGATCGACGCCAAGTACTACGCGGCCACGCAGGTCATGGACGAGGCCCGGCACGTGGAGGTGTTCGCCAAGTACCTCGACGACAAGCTTTCGGGCCACTACCCGATCAACGCCCACCTGCGGCTGCTGCTCGACGACATCATCGCCGACAGCCGCTGGGACATGACCTACCTGGGGATGCAGATCATGGTCGAGGGCCTGGCGCTCGCCGCCTTCGGCTTCATGCACCAGATGACGACCGAGCCGCTGCTGAAGCAATTGCTTCGCTACGTGATGTCGGACGAGGCGCGCCACGTCGCCTTCGGCGTCCTCAGCCTGCAGGAGTACTACGCACAACTGTCGCACGCCGAGCTGCGCGAACGCCAGGAGTTCGCCTTCGAGGCGGCGGTGCGCATGCGGGACCGGTTCCTGCAGCAGGAGGTCTGGGCCCAGATGGGCATCGACCCGAAGTCGGTCGTCCCGGTGCTCCTCCAGGTGCCCGAGCGCCAGATGTTCCAGACCATGCTCTTCTCCAAGATCGTCCCCAACTGCAAGAAGCTGGGGCTGCTCGACGCAGCCGACGGCTGGCTGCGCGAGCGCTTCACCGAGCTCGGGGTGATCGCCTTCGAGGACTGGACGGACACCGGCGAGGAGTACGACAGCCTGCAGGCCGTCGGCCCGGAGGCCGCCGCCTCCTGACGCCGGGCGCACCTGCCCCGACGAGCTAGCCTGTGGGCATGGTCGCCATGCCCGGATCCGGCCGTTTCGGCGCGCTGGTGACCGCGATGGTCACGCCCTTCGACGAAGCCGGCGTGCTCGACCTCGACGGCGCCGCGACGCTGGCCCGTTGGTTGGTGGAGCACGGCAGCGACGGCCTGGTCGTGGCGGGCACGACCGGCGAGGGCCCCGTCCTCTCCGATGCCGAGCTCGGGGATCTGTGGCGGGCGGTAGCCGAGGCCGTCACCGTGCCGGTGGTGGCGGGGACGGGGTCGGCGGACACGCGGCACAGCATCGAGCTCACCCGCCTGGCCGAGCAGGCCGGGGCCGACGGCGTGCTGCTGGTGACCCCCTACTACAGCCGGCCGTCCCAGGCCGGGATCGACGCCCACTTCCGGGCGGTAGCGGGGGCGACGTCGCTGCCCGTCCTCCTCTACGACATCCCGGTGCGCACGGGTCGCAAGATCGGCCACGACACCTTGGTGAGCCTGGCGCGCCAGGTGACGAACATCGTGGGTGTGAAGGACGCGGCCGGCGACGTGGGGGCGACGACGCGGCTCGTCGCCGAGCTCGGCGACTCCTTCCAGGTCTACAGCGGCGACGACATGATGACCCTGCCGCTGTTGTCGGTCGGCGCGGTCGGACTGGTCTCCGTGGCCGCCCACTGGGCCGGCCACGAGTTCGGCGAGATGATCGCGGCGTTCGCCAAGGGCGACGTGCTCGCCGCCCAGGCGATCAACCAGCGCCTGCTCGAGTCCTATGTGTTCGAGTCGAGCGAGGAGTTCCCCAACCCGCTGCCGGCCAAGGCCGCCTGCCGAGCGCTCGGCCTGCCCGCAGGCCAGTGCCGGCTCCCGCTGGGGCCGGCCCCGGCCGCGCTCGAGGCGCGGGCGCGCGCGGTGATCCGGGCACTCGGGCGCTACGACGTGCCCGGCGACAGCGGCGGCCCGGTTGGCTGACCCGGTCCGGGTCACCTTCCTCGGTGGCCTCGGCGAGATCGGCCGCAACTGCGCGGTCGTCGAGACGCAGGGGAGGATGGTCGTCCTCGACTGCGGGGTCATGTTCCCCGACCCCGACATGCCCGGGATCGACCTCGTCCTGCCGGACCTGAGCTACCTCCGGGACCACGCGGAGGCCGTCGAGGGTGTGGTCCTCACCCACGGCCACGAGGACCACACCGGCGGGCTCGCCTACCTGCTGCGGGACCTGGCCGTCCCGGTCTACGGCTCGACCCTCACGCTCGGCCTGGCCCGCTTCCGGGTGCAGGAGGCCGGGCTCGAAGAGCGCGCCACCTTCATCGAGGTGACCGACGGCGAGCGTCGTCCGGTCGGACCGTTCGAGGTCGAGTTCATCCCCGTCACCCACTCCGTGCCCCACGGCTTCGCCACCGCCTTCCACACGCCGCAGGGGGTCGTCCTGCACACGGGTGACTTCAAGATCGACCTGACCCCCGTCGACGGGCGGCTCACCGACCTCGCCCGGATCGGCGCCATCGCCAGCGTGCAGGGCGTCCGGTTGCTGCTGTCGGACTCGACCAACGCCGAGGAGCCGGGGTTCACGGCCTCGGAGCGTTCTGTCGGCGCGACGCTGCGCCGTGTGTTCGAGACGCGACAGGGACGCCGGATCGTCGTCACCTGCTTCGCCAGCCACATCCATCGCGTCCAGCAGGTGGTCGACGCCGCCGTCGACACCGGACGGAAGATCGCCACCCTCGGACGGTCCATGAGCAAGAACCTCGAGCTCGCACGCCGGCTCGGCATCCTGTCGGTGGACGAGGGGGTGCTCGTGGCGATCGAGGACGTCGACCGGCTGGATCCAGGCGAGGTGTGCGTGCTGTCGACCGGCTCCCAGGGGGAGCCGCTCTCGGCGCTGGCGCTCCTCGCCGCAGGGGAGAGCAAGTGGCTGCATCTCGGCCCGGACGACGTCGTGGTGATCAGCGCCCATCCGATTCCGGGCAACGAGTGGGCCGTGGGCCGTGTCATCGACCGGCTCCATCGGCGCGGCGCGGAGGTGATCCACACCGGCGTGGAGCCGGTGCACGTGAGCGGCCACGCGCGCCAGGGGGAGCTCCAGACGATGCTGGCGCTGACCAAGCCCGAGTTCTTCGTCCCGGTCCATGGCGAGTTCCGCCATCTGTGGAACCACGCCCGCCTGGCCACGGCCATGGGGGTGGCCGAGGACAACGTACTGCTGTGCGAGGACGGGGACTCGGTCCTCCTCACCGACCTCGGCGCCGAGCGCGGCGACGTCGTCCCTGCCGGGTTCCTCTATGTCGACGGCACGGTGGGCGACGTCGGCCACGGGGTGCTGCGCGACCGGCGGGTGCTGGCCGACGAGGGCATGGTCATGGTGGTTGCCACCGTCGACCCCCACGCACGCGAGGTCGTCACCCCGCCCGAGATCGTCACCCGGGGCTGGGTGCACGCCCCCGAGGCCGAGGAGCTGCTCGACGAGGCGAGCGCCGTGGTGCGCAAGGCACTCGAGGAGGCCCTGGCCGAGGGCGCGACCGACCACGAGAGCCTCCGGCGCCAAGCCCGTCGGGCCCTGGGCAAGCTGGTCGGGGAGCGAACCCGGCGACGCCCCATGATCGTGCCGGTCGTCGTGCTGGTCTGAGGTTCCGGCAGCCCCCCCACGCCGATGTGGCGGCGGGGGGGCGCCGTCTCGACGTCCGGACGGCCCGTCCCGATCCTCCGAGCAGGGTGCCGGGTCCCGACGCGGGAGCAGGGTGTCCACCCTCAGATCGGGAGTTCCATACACGCTGTACGCAACGTTGCATACAGCGTGTATGGAACTGCGGATGCGGATATCGGGGTGTCCCTGTGCTGCCGTTGCAGGGGTGACGTCCGAGGTCCTTCCGGTCTCCTGAGGCGGCTGTTAGCGTTGTTGCCACTGTGGTGACCACGAAGCGCCGTCCGGCGGGCGCCCGTCCTGCGGCGCGGTCGGCCGGCAGCGGGCGAGGTTCCCGCCGCTCCCCGAGCTCCCGTAGCCGCCCGGCCTCGACCGGCCGGAGCGCGAGCCGCCGCGCCAGCACCAGGCCATCGAGCTCGACGACACTCGGCGAGTCCGCCCTCGCCGTCCTGGCCTCGCATGCAGATGACCTGTGGGGGATCACCTGTGTGACCCTCGGCGTGCTCGTCGGCCTGGCGCTGTACGCGAACGCATTGGGCCCGATCGGCCACGGCGTTCGCCACGCTCTCGGGGCCGCCTTCGGGGTCGGCCGCTTCGTCCTGCCGCCCGCCGCCATCGCGGCCGGCGTGCTCCTGGTCGTCGGCCGTCCTCGCCACGAGCCGGCGCGTACCGTCCTCGGGCTCGCCCTGTCGATCACGGCGGTGGCCGGTCTGGCCGACCTGGCGGGCGGGTCGCCGCGCCTCGGTGCGCCGGTCTCGGCGCTGTCGAGCGCGGGAGGGTGGCTGGGGTCGGCCGTCGGCGGGCCTCTGCATGCGGGCCTGGCCGGGTTCGGTGCCGCCTTCCTCCTCCTCGCGCTGTTGGTGCTGGCCCTGATCCTCTTCACCGGGGTCACCCTCAAGGCAGTGGGTCGGGTCGTGCTCGCGGGCGTCACCCGGCTGTGGCAGGCGATGCTCGCCGCCTGGGAGGCGCGGGCGACCACGCGGGAGGGGACCCTCGTCACGATGCCGGCCCCGCCCGCCCGCGACGACGGATGGGGCGACCAGACCACACCCGTGCTCGACGCGTCGGGCGACGCCGCGTCGGCCGCGCCGGCCGAAATGGAGCCTGGCGTCGCCGAGGAGCCGGGCGAGGAGGTGACCACGCCGGCCGCGGGGGCGGGCGGGGTGCCGGTGGCGCCGGCCACGCCGGCCGCCCTCGCAACCCCGGTCCCCGTTCCCGCCGGCCCCGGGCGGCCTGGCGCCCAGCTCGAGCTCGACCTGGGGCTGAGCACCGGGGAGTGGCGCCTGCCGCCAGCCAAGCTGCTCGGGCGCTCCAAGCAGCAGCAGCTCGATCGCGGCGAGCTCGAGTCCGCCGGCGACTCGCTGGTCGAGGCGCTGCGCGCCCACGGGGTCGACACCAGGTTGGTGGGCCGCACCGTGGGACCGACGGTCACGCGTTTCGAGCTGGAGCTCGGACCCGGCGTCAAGGTGGCCCGTGTCACCAGCCTGGCCAAGGACATCGCCTACGCCATGGCGTCGCCGGACGTCCGGATTCTCGCACCGATCCCGGGAAAGTCGGCGATCGGGGTCGAGGTTCCCAACCGCCGCCGCCAGCTCGTGACGCTGGGGGACGTCCTCTCCTCCGCCGAGGCCCGGGACGCGCGCCACCCGCTCGAGGTCGCGCTCGGACGCGACATCGCGGGCCGGGCGGTCATGGTGAACCTGGCCGACATGCCCCACATCCTCATCTCGGGCGCCACCGGCGCCGGGAAGTCGTCGTGCATCAACTCGCTCATCACGTCGATCCTCATGCGGGCCACGCCGGAAGAGGTCCGCCTCATCCTGGTCGACCCCAAGCGGGTCGAGCTGGGTCAGTACAACGGGCTCCCGCACCTGCTCACCCAGGTGGTCGTCGACCCGAAGAAGGCGGCCAACGCCCTGTCGTGGGCGGTCACGGAGATGGAACGGCGCTACGACCTGCTGGCCGAGGCCGGCATGCGCGACATCACCGGGTACAACGAGGCCGTCGAGGCCGGCGTCTTCGAGGACCGCGACGACCCCGCCGCCGACGCCGACGACGAGGCCGAAGACGCCGACGACGAGGCCGAAGACGCCGACGACGAGGCCGACACCGCCGACGACGAGGCCGACGACGCGGCGCAGCGTCCGGTCCACGACCCCGCCGACGACGCTGCGGGCGGTGCGGAGGTGGACGCCGAGGACGTGCGGGCCGCGGTGGCGGCCCGGATGAAGGAGTCGCGGGGGGTGGTGGACGCGCCCGTCGTGCGCGAGAAGCTGCCGTACGTCCTGGTGGTGGTGGACGAGCTCAACGACCTGATGATGGTGGCGGCTCGCGACGTGGAGGAGTCGGTGTGCCGGATCGCCCAGATGGCACGCGCCGTCGGCATCCACCTGGTCCTGGCCACCCAGCGGCCCTCCGTCGACGTGATCACCGGCGTGATCAAGGCGAACGTGCCCAGCCGCCTCGCCTTTTCGGTGTCGTCCCTCGCCGACAGCCGTGTCATCCTGGACCAGCCCGGCGCCGAGCGTCTGGTGGGAAAGGGCGACATGCTCCTGCTCACCGCCTCGTCGTCGGTGCCGCGCCGGATCCAGGGTCCGTGGGTGGCCGAGACCGAGGTTCGCTCGGTGGTGGCCCACTGGCGCCGGCAGCGGCAGGTTTCGTACGTGGAGGGCATCGCCGGAGCGGACGGGCCGAGCGGCGGGGAGGCCGGCGTCGACGACGAGGACGACGAGCTGCTCCCGGCGGCGATGGAGCTCGTCGTCCGCTCTCAGCTAGGGTCCACGTCCATGCTGCAGCGCAAGCTTCGCGTCGGCTTCTCCCGCGCCGGGCGGCTCATGGACCTCCTCGAGCGGCGGGGCGTGGTCGGGCCCTCCGAGGGGTCGAAGGCTCGAGCCGTGCTGATGACCCCCGAGGAGCTGGACCGGCGCGTCGACGGGTAGGGCCGGTGGCTCGATCACCGAGCCCAGGGACCCACGAGGACGCACCGGAACCGCATCCCGAGCCCGCGGCCGCACCCGGCGACGCGGCCCCGGCCAAGCGCGGGCCCCGGCACGCCGCACCGTCGCGCTGGTCGTGGCGCGGCAAACGGGGCCGCAGCCGTTGGCCCGTCGTCGCCGTCGGCGTCGTGGTCCTGGCGCTCGTCGCCGGCGCCGCAGTGCGGCTCACCCGCCCGGTCCCGTCGCCTACCGCCGTGCTCGCCCTGCCCGCCACGGTGGTGGCGCCCGGCACGACGCCCGCCTTCCCGTGGCCCTCGACGGGTCAGGGCGCCGTGTTCGTCCCCGCCTTCGGCCTCGCTGGCACGTCGGGTCCCGAGACCCCCGTGCCGATCGCAAGCTTGACGAAGATGATGACGGCGTACCTGGTGCTGCAGGCGCACCCGCTCCAGCCCGGTGCGCAGGGGCCGACGGTGACACTGACCGCGTCCGACGAAGCCGAGGCGAACGCCGACCAGCAGGCGGGTAACGCGTTCGTGCCCGTCCAGGCAGGTGAGCAGCTGACCGAGCGCCAGCTGCTCGAAGGTCTGCTCCTCCCCTCGGCGGACAACCTGGCCGACGTACTCGCCACCTGGGTGGCGGGATCGACCGGCGCGTTCGTCGGCTCCATGAACGCCATGGCGGTGTCGCTCGGGTTGGGGCACACGCACTACGCGGACGCGAGCGGGCTCGACCCGCGGTCGGTGTCGACCGCGTCGGACCAGCTCCGGCTGGCGGCGGCGGCCATGACCATCCCGGTTTTCGCCGCCATCGTCGACCAGACGTCCACGACGCTGCCCGTGGCCGGGACCGTGGCGAACGTGGTGCACTCCATCGGCGTCGACGGCATCGTGGGCGTCAAGTCCGGGTTCACGGACGCGGCCAAGGGGTGCCTGGTCCTGGCGGCAACCCGTACCGTCGGCGGGCATCCGGTGCTCGTGTTCGCAGCCGTCACCGGGCAGGGCGGCGCGGATCCCCTCGCGGCGGCGGCCGCCGCCACGCAGTCGCTGATCGACATGGAGGGCTCGGCGCTCGAACCCGTGTCGCTTGCCGGCGCTCGCACGGTGGTCGCGAAGGAGCGGACACCGTGGGGCGCCTCGGTGCCGATGGTCGCGGCCCGAGGGTCGGTGGTGGCGGTGACCTGGTCCGGTGCCGTCCTCCGGCTCCGGTTGCGACCCTCCGCCGGGGGCGGTGGGACGGCCGGGACCGGTGCCCGGTCGCGGACGGCGACGCTCGTGGTGAGCGACGGCGGCGAGGTGCTGGCCGTACGGGTGACCGCCACCAAGCCCGTCCCCGGCCCGTCGCTGCTGTGGCGGCTGCTCCACGGCTGACCGGTCCGGGCGCGACCCGGGTCCGGGCAGTACCCTGACCCCGTGCGCGCTCGTGCCCCTGCCTCGGCGGCCAATCTCGGTCCGGGCTTCGACGTCCTCGCCCTCGCCCTCAACCTGTCGGTGGAGGTCGACGTCGAGCCGGCCAGCCGGCTGTCCGTGCGCTGCGAAGGCGAGGGGGCGGACCTCGCCGACGACGCCAGCCACCTCGCAGCCAGGGTCGCGATCGACGTGGCGGGCCACGACCGCCTCGCCATCACCGTGCGCTCCGACATCCCGGTCGCCCGGGGGCTCGGGTCGTCGGCGGCGCTGGCCGTCGCCGCGGCGGCGGCGGCCGGCTCGCGCGACCCGCTCGGGGTCGCGGCCCGGATCGACGGTCACCCCGACAACGCGGCGGCCTCGGTCGTGGGCGGGCTGGTCGGGGCCACCATGGTGAAGGGCTCCGTTCGCGCCGTGCGCCTTCCCCTCGACCCCGGCCTCGTGTTCGTGGTGGTGGTGCCCGAGCGACCGCTCGCCACTTCCAAGGCCCGCCAGGCGCTTCCCCAGCAGGTGTCGCGGGCGGACGCCACCTTCAACCTGGGCCGGATGGCGCTGCTGCTTGCCGGCCTCGCCGACCGTGCGCTGTTGACCAAGGAGGCGGCCGAGGACCGCCTCCACCAGGACTACCGCAGCCCGATGTTCCCCGAGGCTCCGCAGCTGCTGGCCCGGCTCGGCGCCGCCGGCGCACTGGCGTCGTGCTGGTCGGGGGCCGGTCCGTCGCTCCTCGGCATCTGCGACGCCGGAAGCGGCGAGCGCGTGCGCGACGGCGCGGAGGCCGCGCTGGCCGAGGTCGGGGTGGCCGGACGGGCGATGGTCCTGCTGCCCGACCTCGAGGGCCTCGTCGTCGACGGCGCGCCGGGGTTCGTCGGCCGAACCCGGAGCCCGAGCGCACCGTTCGACCTCCTGGCCGACGGCTGACGCGCCGGCTTGGGCCGAGGAGGCGCCCGCAGGGGCACCCGGGGCCCACCCCTAGACTCGACGTGATGGCGCCGAGGAAGTTCCACATCCGCACCTTCGGGTGCCAGATGAACGAGCACGACTCCGAGCGCCTGGCCGGCCTGCTGGTGGCGGACGGGCTCGAGCCCACCGACGATCCTGAGCAGGCGGACTTGGTGGTGCTCAACACCTGCTGCATCAGAGAGAACGCCGACAACAAGCTCTACGGCCATCTCGGCCACCTCAAGGCGCTGGCCGACCGCCGCCCGGGGATGCAGATCGCGGTGGGCGGCTGCCTGGCCCAGAAGGACCGCGACGCGCTGGTCGAGCGGGCCGGACACGTCGACGTCGTCTTCGGGACCCACAACCTGGCCCGTGCCCCCGCGCTCCTGCGGCAGGCCGCGGCCGGCGAGGGCCCGGTCGTGGAGGTGCTCGACGGACCGGCCGGCGCCGACGGGCCCGAGGTGGCGCTCGGTGCCGTGCGCGAGCTCGCCCATGCGGCGTGGGTGACCATCCAGACGGGCTGCGACAACTCGTGCTCGTTCTGCATCGTCCCCCATGTGCGCGGCGGCGAGGTGAGCCGACCCTTCGACGAACTCGTGGCCGAGGTGACGACCCTGGCGGCGCGGGGCACGACCGAGGTGACGTTGCTCGGCCAGAACGTCAACTCCTACGGGCGCGACCTGACCCGGCGCCGGCCGCTGTTCTCCGACCTGCTGCGTGCCGTCGGGGCGGTGGAGGGGATCCGCCGCGTGCGCTACACGAGCCCGCACCCCAAGGACCTGCGTCCCGAGACGGTGGCGGCGATGGCCGAGACGCCGGCGGTGTGCGAGCACCTCCACCTGCCGCTGCAATCGGGGAGCGACACCGTGCTGGCGGCCATGCGCCGCGGTTATCGCGCCCGGCGCTACCTGGAGCGCCTGGCCATGGCCCGTGCCGCCGTCGACGACCTGGCGGTCACCACCGACGTCATCGTCGGGTTCCCCGGCGAGAGCGACGACGACTTCGAGCGCACCCTGGAAGTGGTCGCGACCGCCGAGTTCGACAGCGCGTACACGTTCGTCTTCTCGCCCCGCCCCGGCACCCGTGCCGCGGCGATGGCGGGACGGTTCGTGCCGGCCGACGTGGTCGCCGAGCGCTTCGAGCGGCTGCGGGTGGTGGTCGAGCGCTCGGCGCTGGCCAAGCACGAAGCCAGGATCGGGCGCGACGAAGAGGTCGTGGTCGAAGGACCGTCCAAGCGCGATCCGACGGTGACCACCGGCCGGACCCGGCAGAACAAGCTGGTCCACTTCGCCGTGCCGGCCACCGGCGACGCGCCGAAGGTCGGGGACTACGCGGTGGTGCGCGTCACCGGCGCCGCGCCCCATCACCTGCGCGGCGAGCTCGTGGCGCCGGGCGCGCCGGGCGCACCGGCGCGCCGGCGGCGCATCCCGCTGAGCGTGTCGTCGGGCTGACCGTGGGCGGGCACGTGGCCCTGGTCGGGCCCACCGCGTCTGGGAAGTCGGGCCTCGCGCTCGGCCTGGCCCGGGCCCGCCCGGACCTCGAGATCGTCTCGGTCGACTCGATGTCCGTGTACCGGGGCATGGACGTGGGCACGGCCAAGCCGTCGGCACTGGCGCGCGCCGAGGCGCCGCACCATCTCCTCGACCTCGCCGACCCGTCCGAGGAGTTCACGGTCCGGCGGTTCCAGGCCGGCGCACGCGCCGCCCTGGCCGGGATCGAGGGCCGTGGCCATCGGGCGCTGCTGGTGGGCGGCACCGGGCTGTACCTGCGCGCCGTCGTCGACGACCTGCAGCTGCCCGGCCGCTTTCCGGCGGTGGCGGCCCGGCTCGATGCGGACGCGGAGACTGCCGGTGGACTGCACGAGCTCTACGAGCGCCTCGTCGCGCTCGACCCGGTGGCGGCGGGCCGCACCACCCCGTCCAACCGTCGCCGGATCGTGCGGGCCCTGGAGGTCACCATCGGCTCGGGCCGGCCGTTCTCGTCGTTCGGCCCCGGTCTCGAGGCGTACCCGCCCACCGACGTCCGCATGGCCGGCATCCCGTTCGTGGCCGAGATCCACGACGCCCGCATCGAGGCGCGCTTCGCGGACCTGGTGGCCGAGGGGCTGGTCGACGAGGTACGAGCGCTGGCGGGGCGTCCCGAGGGCATGTCGCGCACGGCGCGCCAGGCCCTGGGCTATCGGGAAGTGCTCGCCCACCTGGAGGACGGGGTGCCGCTGGACCAGGCGCTCGAAGAGGCGGTCCGGCGCACCAAGGCCTTCGCCCGCCGGCAATGGGCGTGGTTCCGGCGCGACCCGAGGATCCAGTGGCTGGACCCCCGGGGGGACCTGCCGGCACAGCTGGCCAACGTCTGGGACGAAGCCGGAGGCGGGGTCGTCCAGGGGCACGCGGCGGCCGGCACGGTGGGAAAATGGGCCCATGGCTGAGGACGGGCTGCGGCTCGCCAAGCACCACGGTGCGGGGAACGACTTCCTCGTGCTGCTCGACCCCGACGGGAACCGCCCGCTGTCGGGGTCCGAGGCACGCGCCCTGTGCGACCGGCACCGGGGCGTGGGTGCCGACGGCGTGCTGCGGGCCACGCGCCCCGACCCGTCGCAGACGCAGGCGGTGCTCTGCATGGAGCTGCGAAACGCGGACGGCTCGCCCGCCGAGATGAGCGGCAACGGGATCCGCTGCTTCGTCCAGGCGGCGGTCCGCGCCGGCTGGGTGGAGCCGGGACTCGTCCCGGTGGCCACCGTCGCCGGCTTGCGCACCGTCGACTACCGCGAGTCGGCGACGCCCGGCCTCGCCCATGCGGCCGTGGCCATGGGCGAGGCCGCCCTGGGTCCGGAGGAGCCGGTGGCCGCCGTCCCCGGAGCTCGGGTGGCCCGCTTCGTCGACCTGGGCAATCCGCACCTGGTCGTCCTGGGCGAGCCCGTCGACGACGCGGTGGTGGCGGCCCTCGGGCCGGCCCTGTCGCGCCGGCACGGCGCGGGGGCAAACGTCGAATTCGTCTGGGCAGGTGGTCTCCCCGGCGACCTGCGACTGCGTGTGTGGGAGCGCGGGGTGGGGGAGACCCAGGCCTGCGGGACCGGGGCCTGCGCGGCCGTGGCCGCGGCGGCGTCGTGGGGGCTGGTGGCGGATCGAGCCACGGTGCACAGCCCGGGCGGCGTGCTGGAGGTGACGTTGTCGGGGGACGGGATCGTGCTGGCGGGACCCACCCAGCACGTGGCCGACGTCGTCGTCGCCGAGGACGAGCTGGCGGCGATGGCGGCCGGCCCCGACCCGGTGCTGGAGGTGACCACGCGCTCGTGACGCTGATCGAACGCACCTTCCGGGAGCGGATCGTGGTCGTGGGCGTGGTGTTCCCCTGGCTGAGCGCCGATGCCGTCGACGAGGACCTCGACGAGCTCGCCCTTCTGGTCGACACCGCCGGCGCCGACGTCGTGGACCGGGTCGTCCAGCGGCGGGACCGTCCGGACCCCGCCACCTTCCTCGGGCGCGGCAAGGCCGAGGAGCTCCACCTGCTGTGTGAGCACCTCGACGTCGACACGGTCGTCTTCGACGACGAGCTGAGTCCCGCCCAGCAGCGCAACCTGGAGAAGATCCTCGGCCGCACCGCGATCGACCGCACCGCGGTGATCCTCGACATCTTCGCCCAGAACGCGCGCAGCCAGGAGGGCAAGGCACAGGTGGAGCTGGCCCTGCTGCGCTACCGCCTGCCGAGGCTGCGCGGCCGGGGCAAGGCCTTCAGCCAGCAGGCCGGCGGCATCGGGACGCGGGGCCCGGGCGAGACCCAGCTCGAGGTGGACCGCCGGCGCCTGCTGCGCCGCATGGCCCGTCTCGAGGTGGATCTCAAGGCCCTGCGCGCCACCCGTCACACCCAGCGGCGCGCCCGGCAACGCTCGCGCCAGCGGGCCGTGTCGCTCGTCGGCTACACCAATGCCGGGAAGTCGACGCTGCTCAACGCCCTCACCGATGCCGAGGTGGTGGTCGAGGACCGGCTCTTTTCGACCCTCGACCCGCGCACGCGCAGGCTGCGCCTCCCCGGCGGCGAGACGGTGCTGCTGTCCGACACGGTGGGATTCGTCCGCAAGCTCCCCCACCAGCTGGTGGAGGCCTTCCGCTCGACGCTCGAGGTGGTGAGCGAGGCCGACCTGCTGCTCCATGTCGTCGACGGCGCCGCGCGCGATCCCGACGCGCAGATCGGCGCGGTGCGGGAAGTGCTGGCCGAGATCGGAGCCGACGCCGTGCCCGAGCTCCTCGTGGTCAACAAGATCGACCGCACCGACGCCGCCCGGCGGTTCGCCGCCGCCCATCCCGGTGCGCTCGCGGTGTCGGCCCGCACCGGCGAGGGGACCGAGGCCCTGCTGCGCGCCCTGGGCGACCGGCTCCGGGCCGCGGACCGCGTCGTGGAGCTCGTCGTCCCCTTCGACCGCGGCGACGTGCTGGCCGCGGTGCACCGCGAGGGCGAGGTGGTGGACGAGGCCCACGCCGAGGGTGCGACGGTGGTCCACGTCGTCCTCGACGACGCCGGCCGGGCCCGCTTCTCCGAATTCGTCGCCTCGTGAGCGCCGGCCCGTTCCCCGGCGACGGCTTCCGCCCGCCTCCCTACCCCTACGACCGCCTGGCGGCGATCGCCGCGGTCGCCGAGCGGCACCCGGGTGGGATGGTCGACCTGTCGGTGGGCACACCCTGCGACCCGCCCCCGTCGGCGGTGCCGTCCGTGCTGGGCGCCTCGGGTGCGGAGCGCGGCTATCCGACCTCCGCGGGCGCACCGGCGGTCAAGGCCGCCATCGGCCGGTGGCTCGCCAGGCGCTTCGCGCTGCACGCGGGTCCGGAGGCGATGGCCCTGTGCGTGGGCACCAAGGAGTTCGTGGCCTCGGCCGCCTGGTACCTGCGTTTGCACCGGCCCGAGCGCGACACGGTGCTGGCGCCTGCCGTCGCGTACCCGACCTACGCCATGGGCGCGCAGCTGGCCGGGTGCCGCACGGTCCTCGTCCCGGCGCGCGCCGACGGCGCGATGGACCTCGACGCGCTCGATCCCGACGACGCGGCGCGCGCCGTGGTCCTGTGGGTGAACTCGCCGGCGAACCCCACCGGTGCACTCGACGACCTGGAGGCGGCCGCCGCGTTCGGGCGCGCCCACGACGTCCCGGTCGTCTCCGACGAGTGCTACGCCGAGTTCTGCTGGGAGCGCCGGCCGCCCCCCACCATCCTCCAGCACGGCCAGGACGGGGTGCTGGCCCTCCACTCGCTGTCCAAGCGCTCGAACCTGGCCGGCCTGCGCGTCGGGTGCTATGTCGGCGACCCTGCGCTCGTCGAGTACCTGTCGGAGGTCCGCAAGCACG
>Ga0187770_10000698_pt1 | contig 16672 bp, 9 predicted proteins | sample 0116_SJ02_MP02_2_FD_133154 | JGI IMG/M metagenome (GOLD analysis project Ga0187770, IMG submission 133154) | Tropical peat soil microbial communities from peatlands in Department of Meta, Colombia - 0116_SJ02_MP02_20_MG | ecosystem: Environmental > Terrestrial > Soil > Wetlands > Peat | place...
GCTCAACACCCAGTCCGGTTTGCTCGGCATCTCCGGGCTGACCAACGACATGCGCGTATTGCAACAGGAACTCAAGAGCTATGACGACCGTCGCGTGCGTCTGGCGATTGAAGTTTTTTGTTATCGCGCAAAAAAATATATTGGCGCATTTCTTGCGGCGATGGGCGGTTCCGATGCGATTGTTTTCACGGGAGGGATTGGGGAGAACTCGGCGGATATCCGGGCGCGAGTTTGCAGCGGTTTGGAATGGGCGGGATTGAAGCTGGACGAACAGAGGAATCAGCAGATGGTGGGATCGGAAGGCCAGATTAGCACGGATGATTCCGGGCTGCATGCCTTGGTGATCCCAACGGATGAGGAACTGCTGATCGCGCGCGACACGGTCCGTTGCATTCTGGGCGAGCCGAATGCTTCGCAATAGGAGAATTCCTCAAAAGCCGGTGCAGCGCGGATGTGAAGATTTCAGAATGCGGCTTTGGAGGTCGCGATTCTCGAGTTGCTGGTTGGTCGTCACGTCGGTACGTGAAGTCCCTCGGTGTTGAACGAGATTGTCGTCTCGAAGTTTTGAGTACTAGCAAGTTCAGTCAATTTGGAAAGCAAGGATTCTCTATGAGTACAAAAGGTGTGACAGCTCCGAACGGCCTTCGAGTTCCCCCGCGAACGCCAGAAGAATGGCGCGTTTCAGAACTTTTGAAACAGTACGGATGCGGCCCGATTGCATTTGTCGGGTCGGAAAACGCGTTTTATGACCGCCATTTGGTTTTCGACCGAGTTATCGACCCGCGGGTCGCAACGGCCCGAGAGCGTTTCGAGGCGTTTTCCCGTTCGATTCGAGACGTACTCGCCCAGCGCTGGTCGCTCACCAGGAGCACCTACGAGAAAACAAACGCCAAACGCGTGTATTACCTTTCAATGGAATTTCTGATCGGTCGCTCGCTGACCAACAACATAACCAACCTTTTGCTCAGTCCGGTGGTTCAGTACGCGGTAAAGGAAAAAGGGCTCGATTTGCTGGAGCTGATTGAGCAAGAACCCGATGCCGGCCTTGGCAACGGAGGTCTCGGCCGCCTCGCGGCGTGTTTCTTGGATTCCATGGCAACGATGCAACTGCCGGCCACAGGATACGGCCTGCGCTACGAGTACGGCATATTCAAACAATCCATCGTGGAGGGCTGGCAAAAGGAGAACCCCGACAATTGGATCCGCTCGGGCGATCCCTGGGAGGTGGTGCGACCTGTCGAGATGGTGGAAGTGAAGCTGGGTTGCTCGTTTAAGTTGATCGGGGGCAGTTTTCAACTGATCCCAGCTCGACCGTCAACCTGGTTCGGCATACCATTCGATCGACCAATCGTTGGCTATGGCGGCAAGACCATCAACACCTTACGTCTATGGGCCGCTGCGGCGCCGGACTACTTCGATATCCAGGAATTTGGTACCGGTGATTTCGTGGGCGCACTGGCCGAGAGTCTCGGGGCAGAGTCGCTCACCCGTGTGCTCTATCCCGACGATTCAACCACTCCAGGGCGCGGGCTGCGCTTCGTCCAGGAATATTTCCTCGTAGCTTGTTCACTTGCTGACATTGTACGGCGCTTTCGGCGGTTCAATAAAGATTGGGAGCAACTACCGGAGAAGGCGGCAATTCAGCTCAATGACACGCATCCGTCGTTGGCCGTTCCCGAGTTGATGCGAATCCTGCTCGACGATGCGCACTTGGGCTGGGATCAAGCATGGGATCTGACGAAGCGGACGCTCGCCTATACAAATCACACGCTACTGCCTGAAGCGCTTGAGAAGTGGCCTATCGAGCTGTTCCAGATATTTCTTCCCCGCCATTTAGAGATCATTTATGAAATTAACCGGCATCTTCTGAACGAGGTTCGACTGCGCTTCCCGGGCGATGACCGACGCGTGGCCCGCGTCAGCCTCGTGGAAGAGGGTACCGAACGCAAGATCCGCATGGCCAACCTGGCCATTGTCGGCTCGCACAGCACGAATGGCGTCGCCGAAATTCACTCCAAACTGTTGCGAACGACCACCGTTCGAGATCTGGCGGAAATGTACCCGGAGCGCTTCAGCAACAAGACCAACGGGGTTACGCCGCGGCGATGGTTGCTGCAAGCCAATCCCAAACTGGCCGGCGTGATTTCGGACGCCGTAGGCGAAGGATGGATTACCAACCTGAGCGAGCTGAGCGGGTTGAGACCACTTGCCGATGACAGCGGCTTTCGTGATGGATTTCTCGCGTCAAAGCGGGAAGCCAAGGTGCGATTTGCGAATTGGCTGAGGGCGACGTTTCAACAGGACGTAAACCCGGACACGATCTTTGACTGCCAGATCAAACGCATTCACGAGTACAAACGTCAACTGCTGAACGCGTTGAGGATTGTCGTGGTCTATGACCGGCTGCGAGCAAATCCGAACATAGATATCGTGCCGCGCACGTTTTTCTTTGCGGGAAAGGCTGCACCTGCCTATCACCTCGCCAAACTGATCATCAAGTTCATCAACAATCTTGCGGCAACGATCGATGCCGAACCGGCCGTGCGGGGCAAAATCAAAGTCGTTTTCCTTCCCGAGTACAATGTCTCGCTCGCAGAACGCTTGATCCCCGCAAGCGACGTTTCGAACCAAATCTCAACCGCAGGTTATGAAGCGAGCGGAACAAGCAATATGAAATTCATGATGAACGGAGCCCTGACCGTTGGAACCCGTGATGGCGCAACCATTGAGATGGCCGAGGAAGCGGGCGAAGAGAATTTCTTCCTCTTCGGCCTGACTGCAGAGCAAGTTCAAAACAGCCGGGGGTGGTACAACCCGCAGTGGCACTACGACAATGAGCCCGAGACACGAGCAGCGCTGGATCTCATTTTCTCTGACTATTTCAGCCGAAACGAACCCGGAGTTTTTGCTCCATTACGCGACGTGCTTCTCACGAATGGCGATTACTACATGCATCTGGCGGACCTGACCTCGTATTGCCGGGCGCAAGAAGCCTTGGGGGCGTTGTATGCAAATCCTGGTGAGTGGGCCCGCAAAGCAATTCTGAATGTGGCCAGCTCCGGAAAATTCTCGAGCGACCGCACGATTGCGGAGTACGCTCGCGACATCTGGAAGGCTGAACCATGTCCAATCCTTTAGAAACGCGGCAACCGATGTGTTTAGCGGACGAACGCCCGCCTTTGCAGCTCGCTGACGGGGCGGGCTCAATTCCGCCCTTTCCGTCTGAATACCGCAGTTCCGGCATTTTGCTACATGTGACCTCACTGCCGTCAGCATATGGGATCGGCGATCTCGGGCCGTCTGCGTTTTCCTGGGTCGACCGCCTCCACGACGCGGGACAAGGATGGTGGCAGGCATTGCCGCTTGGCCCCACTGGTTACGGAGATTCACCATACCAATCATTGTCCTCGTTTGCAGGTAACGGCTTGTTGATTAGCCCCGAGTGCCTCATTTCAGACGGCCTGCTTAACGAGAATGACTGCAGGCCGCACTTCCGAGCAGACCTAGTCGACTACGATTCCCTGATTCCTTTCAAAGAGAAGCTGCTCGAGAAGGCGTGGACGAACTTCGACATTGGCGAACGTAAGGATCTCAGTCCAGCTTTTGAGGAATTCTGCGCAACACAGCAAATCTGGCTGGAAGACTACGCGCTTTTTCGCGCGCTAAAGAACAAATTTGGCGGTTCGTATTATCTCGAATGGCCCAAGGATTTAGTCCAGCGCAAGCCTGCTGCTTTAGCGAGTGCACGTCGCGAATTGGCCTGCGAAATGGATCGCTTTCGCTTGGAGCAATTTCTGCTTCTGCGGCAAGCAGATCAGTTGAAGGAATACGCCCATGCCAAGGGCGTGAACCTCATTGGTGACCTTCCGTTCTTCGTTTCGCCGGACTCGAGCGATGTATGGGCCAATCCGGAGCTTTTCCTGCTCGACGAGCAGCGGCGGCCGCGTCTCGTCGCGGGAGTACCGCCAGACTACTTCAGTGCCGAGGGTCAACTATGGGGTAATCCGGTTTACAACTGGGACGCGCTGCGTTCCACCAGTTTCCAGTGGTGGATCGACCGAATCCGCACTCTGCTGGGTCACTTAGACGTGATTCGCTTGGATCACTTTCGTGGTTTCGCGGCTGCGTGGTATGTGCCAGGCTGTGCGAAGACAGCGCAGTCCGGCGAGTGGGTTCCGGGGCCAGGAGCCACTTTCTTTCAGGTGATCCGCAGAGAACTAGGGCGATTACCATTTATCGCCGAGGACCTGGGGATTATCACCTCGGATGTGGCATCCCTGCGCGATCAATTTCAAGTGCCGGGCACGCGAGTCTTGCAGTTCGCGTTCAATGGTCGCGATGATAATCCTCATTTACCTCACAACTTTGTTAGCAAAACGGTGGCCTATACGGGCACGCATGACAATCCGCCAACTCGCGAATGGTACGAACGATTGCCCCATTCTCAGAAACAGACTCTCTGGAGCTACATCAATCGCGAGCTCGTGAATAGTGCCGAAGCTGCACCAGCGCTGATCGAACTGGCGTGGTCATCGGTGGCAGCTTTGACGGTAGCGCCGTTACAGGATGTTTTAGACCTCGGCGTTGGAAGTCGGATGAACGTACCTGGTCGTGCGGGCGGAAACTGGCGCTGGCGCGTCACCGAGGAGATGTTGTCGGCGACCGCTTTCCAATGGCTGTGCGAATTGACGGAAAGGTCGAAGCGTGCGCAAACGCTCAGCTGCGGCTAGCGGAAGGTGGCACACCTGCGTGCACGAAGTGTTCATAAAGGTGCGAAGAGGAAATGCGCGTTCTTGACGCACGTTAATGTGGTGCCGAGCGAGAGAATTGAAGCCGAGTATGCTGGATTCCGAAAACTTGAACAGGTCGATAAATGAAGTAGCTGTTGATAACAAGCGCTCATCTGATGCGGCGTCGTCGACGACGTCACTCTCAAAACGCCTCACATGGGCACAAACCGAAGGAAGTCCTTTGCCCCAGGGCGCAACATGGATTGAAGCGGAGCAGGCGTTCAATTTTGCGATGTATTCGGAGCATGCGGAGAGCGTCACGCTCTTGCTCTATTCCGCTGACGACTTGGCAAACCCAATCCTGACGTTCCATTTCGATTTTGTCCACAACAAGTCAGGACGGATCTGGCACTGCAGACTCCCGCTGAGTGCAATGCACGGCGCTCGTTATTACGCCTACTCGGTCTCGGGCCAGGCCGTTTCTGAGCTTCACACCTTCGATCCCGACAAGGTTTTACTCGATCCCTATGCTAAATGCGTTTTCTTCCCGCCAGAGTTTGACCGCAAGCTGGCAACGGCGCCCGGTCCCAATGCAGGAAAAGCACTGTTAGGGGTGCTGACCGGAAATGCTGTTGCCTTCGATTGGTCAGGGGATGTTGCGCATCGGCCCGAATCCGAAGCAATCATCTACGAGCTTCATGTAAAGGGGTTCACGAAGAACCCGAATTCTGGCGTACATCCTTCGCGTGCCGGCACCTACTCCGGGCTGGTAGAAAAGATCCCGTATCTGAAGGAGCTCGGGATAACGGTCGTCGAGCTGATGCCCATATTTCAGCGCGACCCTCACGAAAGCGACTATTGGGGCTACATGCCTTTGAACTTCTTCTCACCTCATGCGCAGTATGCCTCCACTCGCGATGAGGATGGGCAGCATCTTGAATTTAGAACTATGGTCAAGGCTCTCCACCAAGCAGGAATTGCCGTGGTGCTGGACGTTGTTTATAACCACACGTGCGAGGGTGACCATCGGGGCCCGATCTACAGCTTCAAGGGTCTCGATGGCGCAGGTTATTACATGCCATCCTCCGACCCCACTAATCCTTACGCGAATTATTCGGGCACTGGTAATACTTTGAATTTCAGCCAGGCCCACGTGCGCAAAATGGTCATGGACAGCCTGCGGTATTGGAAGAACGAGATGCACATAGACGGATTCCGCTTCGACCTAGCATCCGTGTTCAGCCGTAATGCTGACGGGACGCTCAATTGGGGAGATGCTCCGATTTTCAGCGAAATTGCCGCTGATCCAGAGTTGGGGCTATTGAAGTTAATCGCAGAACCGTGGGACATCGGCGCGTATCAGCTCGGACGCGGATTCCCGGGCTTGACCTGGCTTCAATGGAATGCGCGGTTTCGTGATGATGTCCGCCGGTTTGTCAGGGGTGACAGCGGGATGATCCCGGACCTAATGCGGCGTATCTATGGCAGCGATGACTTATTTCCCGACAGCCGGGCCGATGCTTATCACGCTTATCAGACTGTGAACTACATCGATTCTCACGACGGCTTCACACTGTACGACCTGGTTTCTTACGACCAGAAACATAACTGGACGAATGGCCACAACAACCAGGACGGCATGGACCAGAACTACAGTTGGAACTGTGGCCACGAAGGAGACGAGGGCGCGCCAGACTCAGTTTTGGCGCTTCGCCGGAGACAGGTTAAGAACTTCTGCTGCCTGCTTCTGCTGTCGAATGGCATACCTATGTTCCGAGCGGGTGACGAGTTCCTGAACACGCAATCTGGCAATAACAATCCCTACAACCAGGACAACGAAATCAGCTGGCTCGACTGGAGCCAGCTTCAAGCGAATCAAGACCTATTCCAGTTCTTTAGAAGCATGATTGCGTTCCGGAAGTCGCATCCTTCGCTGTGTCGCAGCAGATTCTGGCGCGAGGACATTTCCTGGTATGGCATTGGACCCACAGTTGACCTGTCTCCGGATTCCCGGAGCCTGGCATTTTGTTTGCATGGTGCGTCTCAGGCTGATGACGACATCTATGTGATGATCAATGCTTACTGGCAGGAGTTGCAGTTCCAAATCCAGGAGGGTGCGCCCGAGGACTGGGAAAGAATTGTGGACACAGCTTTGCCGGCTCCCGACGATTTCTCGCAGCTCGGTTTACCGCTCCAGCAGTCGACATACCAAGTGGCCCTGCGATCCATAGTTGTCTTGGTTCGACGCAAAAAAACAAAAGAGTTTTCCCGTTAAGAGCTCACTCTCAGAGCTGAATCACTGACTGCGGCAACGGTTTCCCAAGTAAGGAGTCACCCATGTTAAAGAAGCGCATAGGCATACTCACCGGAGGCGGCGACGTCCCCGGACTGAACTCCGTGATCAAATCGGTGGTCTACCGTGGGGTGGAAATCGGGTGCGAAGTGATTGGTATCCGCCGGGGTTGGGAAGGATTGACCCACGTCGATCTGAATGATCCGGCTAGCAAGGCACATTACATTCTGCCCCTGAACCGTGAGAACACGCGCACCATCGATCGAACGGGCGGAACCTTCTTGCATAGTTCACGCACAAATCCCACTAACATGAGGATTCTGCCGTCCGCCCTGCAGATGCAGAAGTTCGAAGCCAAAGAATCGACCAAGAACGGAGTGACGAGCACTGCGTTCGATGTGACACCAGCGGTGCTAAAAAACATCGAGAGGCTGGCTCTCGATTATCTGATCGCGATTGGTGGTGATGACACACTGAGCTATGCGTCCGAACTCGATCGCAAAGGCATAAAGGTCATCGCGGTGCCGAAGACGATGGACAACGACGTTCGCAACACTGAATACTGCATCGGCTTTTCGACGGCGATTACACGCGCGATGGATGCTATTGACCGCCAGCGCACCACAGTCGCCTCGCATGAACACATCGGTATCTTCCGCGTCTTTGGTCGTGATGCCGGCTACACAGCACTCTACACCGCGTACGTGACCGGAGTGCGCTGCTGCATTCCCGAGCACAAGGTCGATCTCAAGCACCTGATAGACTTGCTGATGAACGACAAGAGCGACAACCCAAGCAACTACTCCCTGGCGATTCTTTCCGAAGGTGCCGAGTGGCGAGGCTACATGCTGAAGGAATATGGTGAAGCTGACGCGTTCGGCCATCGCAAAAAGGCGAGCGTCGCTGAAGACCTGAGCGATGAGATCAAACGGGCGACCCGCGAAGAGGCCGTCGTTAGCGACCTGACTTATGACCTGCGCTCGGGCAGTCCCGATTTCGTCGACCGCCTAGTGGCATTTACCTTTGCAAGCATGGCTATGGACGCGCTGGAAGAGGCCAAATCCGGCTTAATGACCGCGATCAACGAAGGGCGCTACATGATGGCTCCGATTCCCGATCCGAAGTTGGGCCCACGCAAGGTGGATATCGCTTCAATGTACGATACGGAGCGTTATCGGCCGCAGTACAACCATAAGATCGGCCTGCCAATCTTCCTCACGAAAACGTCGTGATCCGTAAGATCCAAACGGTTGCGCCTCGCCGAGATTCGATCCATGCACGAAATCAAGAGCTTGTAAGGACGCCCTTCGATTTCTCAGAGTCTGATTTGCCATTGCAGCAAGCAATCTATCAAATTGCCTACGATCCGTTGTTACCTTAATTATCTACTGGCACGAACCGTCGTCCACAAACTGATTCGACGACGCCATCGACTCCATTGACCGCCAACACGTCAACACTTTCTGCTCCAGGGGATCGTTGTTCAGGGAGTCCGGCGCAAGATAGTCTCTACTCGCAGTGATTTTCAGGTATCTATCGGTCAACGCCTCCATGTTATTGAACTCGTTAACCAGCAGTGGAACCGCCTTCTGATCCATGTCTGTGCTTGCCGACGCTTCGGCATGCTTCAGGCTTGATTGAATTTGCCTCCTGAAGCTCCCGAGCCATTCATCCGACAACGGATAGCCCCGCTCAATTGCGGTCTTTAACGCGGCGTGCCATTCGAGAATCTCCCTCATGGTCTCAATTCCCGCGGCTATAAACGGCTTGGAATAACCAACCGATGGCACTGGCTCCGTTTGCGCCGGCTGCAATGAGGTGTCGCTGCCCCCTGGTAACACCAGAATGATCTGATTCTCTGTGAAGCGCAGCGATCCGCCTGTAATCCGCGCTAAATCGTCTACTTCGACCAAATTTTTCCCCTGAGCCTGGATCACCTTTGCTTGTCCCCTCGGCCCGTCGATTAGCAGCGAGTTCGTCTGTTGAGCCACCAGGACAAGCAAGGGCACCAGGAGAATTGCCGTCAATATCACCGTTGTTCGAATAGCGTTTCTACGCATGTCACCTTTTCCTTTTTGACGGCCCGCAATTGCTCGCTCCGCTATCACGTCGCAGTTCGCACGCCATTTCGGCGCACCGCCATTCCTACCGGAGTTGCAACCGGAGTGCCAAAGGAAATCAATGAGGACACGAGCTTTGGAGATCGTGAAGGGATCCGGTGCCCGGATGCGGGCAGCGCCTGACTGGTAATCGAGCACCGGAACTGGTTACCCCGATGGTCGCTATCTGAAATCAACAATTTAGGAGCGCGTTTTTCCCCAGAAGTTTGGCTATCTCGATGCACAGTAGGACATGTGAAAGCTCTGGTCTGTTACTCGCATTGGCCGTTTTTGTGCCCCGGTTGTGATCGTCTTCGCACGAATGGCCGCGCGGGACGTGCTAGCTCGCTACACGTTGGATAACGGGAGAGGTAGAGGCGCAATTCGCTTATGACAATCAATCACATTCCCGGAATTACCTATCCGGCGATTTTGCTGGCCGTGTTCGCGAACCAGCTGTGTCTACCAATCCCTGCGGTTCTGTTTTTGATTACCGCGGGTGCGCTTGTGGCGAGCGGAAATCTGAGTCTCGCCGGCGTCATTCTAGCGGGGGTGGTCGGTTCTTTGCTGGCGGATTATGCTTGGTTCGTAACAGGGCGATGGCAAGGGTACCGGGTCGTGCGCGCACTCTGTTCGTTCAGTATGGGCGGTCGGTATTGCTCCACAAGAGCGCGGAAATTCTTCTCGCGATGGGGGCTGCCGAGCCTAATGTTCGCGAAATTTGTTCCAGGTCTGGATGGCCTGATGCCACCGTTGTCGGGAGCACTAAATGTGCCGACGGTTTTGTTTCTTGTGTTTGACGCTGTGGGCGCCTTGCTCTGGTCAGCTGGGTATTGTTTCGTAGGATACCTATTCGCCGACCGCCTCGATCAGTTAGCAGCCACGCTCAATCGCGTGAGCGGGATCCTGGCGATTGTACTTGGTGCCGTTCTCTGCTACTTCGTATGGAGAGCGTGGGAGTTGCTCCGCACAATACGTGGACTTAGGCTTCGAACGATCAGCCCCACAGCGTTGGAGCAGAAGCTACTGGCCAGTAAGAAAGTCGCGGTGCTAGACCTCTTGGATGTGGAAGGGCACGAAGACGTGGCCGCCATTCCTGGAATTCCGGGGGCCGCCCGAATCTCGCCCGGTCCTCTGCGCAGCTCAGCTAAGGTCCGAGTCCCACCTGACTTGCAGATTGTTTTGTACTGCTCCTCACCTAATCAGGTAACCAGTGCTCGTACGGCAGTGGCCTTACGTCGAAAAGGAATTTCAGACGTCTGGGTTCTTGAAGGGGGGCTCAAGCGTTGGCGTGAACTCAAGCTGCCCGTGACGAAGAAGCTCAGGAGCCCTGCGGAGCTTGCTGCTCGTTTCGGGGTTGAGCTCCCGAAATGAAATGGCGTATCCGCGGTCGCGTCGGCAGCGATTACTTACTCTCTAGAGTATTCCTGATGGCCGTGAGTGCGTTTCTGAGACTGGAAACCGAACGGCCTACGGCTGCCTCTCGAACTATTGATCCTTTGAGACCAGTCAGACCCGCCTGCTCGGAACCCATGGCCATGATCAGATAGAAGCCTGGGGTCTTCGGGTCTTCACTCTCAGGAATACAGAAGGATATATCCAGCGCGGTCTCGAAGTAGTGGCTTGAATAAAGCTGTTTCTCGGCAATAGCATAGGCCACTTCGTCGCTGGGGTTCCCGCGCATGGTCACCACGTGCACGATCCGCAGCGTGGGCTTTAAACCGAACTTCACCCTTGACCAGTAAAACGTGTCTTCCAGGTTCGCGGGCCTCGCGTTCGGATACGAGATAAGGTACCGGTAGAATTCTGGCAGGTACTGGGGCAACGCCTTATAGTAGCTGATCATGTAGGCGAATTGTTGCGCCACGTCGACCGGCTTGCGCTTATCGTTGTAAACCCCGAACACTTGATTACCGTCGCGCTGGTAGGCAAGCAGAAACTGCAGGCTGGCCTTTCGCAAAAATTCATTTACCTGGACGTTCACGTTGGGGCCGGACCAGTCGATAGATCGCCGAAACTCTTCGATGGAACTGGCGGGTGCCTGAATTAGACACTCGCCCGGCTTGCAACGTTGCAAAGCTTGGATGTCATCATGATCGAACGAAAAATCCTTCAAGTCAGAAAGCTGCGGAGGACTGCTGAACATGCCGAGGGCCAGATAACTCGGCAGCTTTCGAAGGCGGTCGAAATCCTGAGCCAACCGAATGTAAGCTTCAGGAGAGGCATGAATATAAACGGCGCCGACCAGGAAGATCTCCGCCGGACTGCGGGAGGGCACCGCCTCCGCCACCGCCTGCCCATTTCGGATGGCAGCGATTTGATCCGCACTCAATCCGATGCTCTTCCGGAAAAACTCTTGCAGATCGGGGTTTGCTTGTGAAAACCCGTAGAGAGGCATCGTCGCGGTGATGATAAGCAACCCAATCACACGCTCAAAAGTGCGCACCATAACAGTTCAAACCAAGCGTTTGACGCAGAAATAGTCCCTCGCACCTCTCGAGTCGGGACTCGCTCAGCATCATGTTCGTCGGACTCTCTGCCATTCGTTCTGGCGCTTGTTGGTTGCCTCCATCTTCTGAAAAGCGTAGCATGTCTGAAATCAAGGTCCAATCCGGGAATTCTGCGGTTAAACTCGATCTATCTTAATGAAGGTGGCGTACATGGGCGAAACAAGTGCCTCGACGCGAAAGATCGGTCCCGGTGGTGCTAGTTCAATTCGCGTGACGGCGAATGACGGGGCACCAACGTCGGCTAATAGTAGGTATCGAGCATTGCTCGATGTATCCAGGGCGATGGTCGAGCAACCTACGGTGAAAGCCGTCTTGCACAGCTTGCGCGACGTTCTATCCAGTAGTTGTGGCCTCCATGGAACCCACCTTTACGCCCTGGGCAGTGACGGAGAAAGTCTGCATCTCCTTGAGTTCGATCGAGAAGCGGACGCGCCCGCGATCAAGGTCGGCACCAGAATTTCGCGAATTGGCGCGGCCGCGCAAGCGCTCGAGGGCTTGGAACCAGTTTTCCTCCCGGATGTATCGCAAGAAATGTTGAAACATCCTGAGCTGGCTCCATTTGCAGCCGAGTCTGTCGGTCGCAGCACCTATGTGTTTCCAGTGTCGACCTCTCAGCAACGATATGGGATTCTGGTAGTGACTAAGGACCGGGGGCAGGAATTTGTCCCGGATGATGTCGAGCTCCTCCGTTCTCTGGCGTCGCACGTGGCGGTCGCGCTGGAGTGCGCGCTGGCCAAGGATTGTGCAGAGCAGTATCAGCTTGAGCTGGCCACTGAACGCGACCGCCTTCGCTTGCTGCTCCAAATCAACAACCATCTGGTGTCGACATTGGATGCCAATGAAGTGTTTCGTTGCGCCTCCGAATCGATCCGTTTGCATTTTCGCAGTGATTTTACTGGTTTATGGGTACTCGCGAAGGATTCTACCCAGCTTCAGAGTGTGGTGCTGGACTTCCCAAGTGGAAAGGGGTTGCTGGCTGAGGTCGGTTCGACCGATCTGACTGATATCCAGTATGAAAAGCTGCGCACACGCCAAGCGGAAATCTGGTCAATGAACGACGTCGACAAAATTCCTACGGGTATAGCGGAAATCTTGAGAGTCGAGTGCATAACGTCAGTTGCTGTCACCCCGCTTGTCACAGGGAGCGGGCCGTTGGGTCTGCTAGCGATTGGCAGTCGGGAACCTGACGCTTTCGGGCGACAGGCGCTGGATTTCTTGTTGCAGATTGGCAACCAGATCTCACTCGCATTGGATAACGCGCTTGCGTACGGCCGTCTGAACGCTTCAGCAGTTCGTTTGCAGGAAGAACGCCTTTACCTTGAATCGGAGATTCGATCGGAGCACAATTTTGAGGAGATCGTCGGTAACAGCGCCGCTCTTCGCAAAGTGCTGGACCAGGTTGCGATTGTCGCTCCCACCCAATCGACGGTGCTCCTGTACGGTGAGACCGGTACTGGCAAGGAACTGTTCGCCCGGGCAATTCATAACCTTAGCCCGCGCCGGGAACGCACTTTTGTTCGACTGAATTGTGCAGCCATTCCTTCTGGACTGGTGGAAAGCGAACTGTTTGGACATGAAAAGGGTGCTTTCACCGGCGCGCTGATGCAGAAACGAGGCCGTTTCGAGTTGGCTGATCGCGGCACGCTGTTTCTAGACGAGATTGGCGATATCAGTCTGGAACTGCAACCCAAGCTGTTGCGCGCCCTGCAGGAACACGAATTTGAACGGCTCGGGAGCACGAAAACGATTCAGGTGGATGTTCGCCTGATTGCCGCAACGCACCGCAATCTGCAGGACATGATCCGCAATAACCAGTTTCGCGAAGACCTGTTTTATCGATTGAATGTCTTCCCCATTGAGATTCCGCCGCTTCGTGATAGACGGGAAGACATTCCGCTGCTGGTGCACTATTTTGCCTCCCGTCACGCTCGCCAAATGCAGAAGCGGATCAAGTCCATTCCGAAGCAGGCGATGGAGGCGCTGGTGAATGCGGATTGGCCTGGCAATGTTCGGCAGTTGGAAAACTTTGTCGAGCGCTGCGTGATTTTCACCCAAGGGGACGAGTTGAATGTCCTTCGCGGAGAGCTGACGAAAGCGCCGGTCCGCTCTGTTGTTTCAGCGGCACCGCGCTTCGAAGAGGCCGAGCGGCAAGTCATCATCGATGCCCTGATAGCTGCGTCAGGGAGATTATCCGGTAAGGGGGGAGCGGCAGAGCGCCTTGGGCTCAAACGGACAACACTCCAAAACAAGATGAACAAACTGAGCATTAGCCGCGCTGACTATTCCAGGTGACAATCCTCCTCCTCTGAAACGTTGCTTCTCACCCAGGCCGTCGTGCCATTTCGAGCCGCTGATTAGGGAGAAGAATGCCCGCATGGCGGCACTGCCCGTCGGTCGGGCGTGGACGGGTTGACTGCACTCCTAGACAATTACCGCAATATCAGTGAGTTATGCGAGGACGAGCTGGCATAACACCTGCAACCTTTGTCACAGAAGGTTCCCAAGGAGGCGCGATGCTACGCGTCGAGATAGAGGATTCTGCGAACAGTTTGAACCTCAAGCTTCAAGGCCGATTTTCAGGCGATGAGGCTGAGAACACCCGCACGTTGATGACGCGGCACCGCGCCGGAATGACACTGGGCGTCGATCTCACGGAAGTCACCTTTGTCGACTCCGTGGGGGAACAAGTGCTGTTATTTTTCGGCCAGTTGGGGGCAAAGTTCGTTGCCGAGACATCCTATTCGCTCGACATATGCGAGCGCCTGCATCTTCGCCTTCTCCAGGATGGGCCGTCGGATGCGAACACCTTAGGTACTTCTAGCACAAACGCTGGCCCACGCATTCGTCGCGTGCGCCGGCCGCTCGTCAGCGACTGAGTAGCCGCTTCGAAATGTCGCCAGGACTGCAAAAACGCACTGCCGGTGGGACAAAGCTGGGAAGTCTATGAGCAGTTCGTTTGAGAGGACGAACGCATTTCCTCGACGGGTTGATCAGCTCATGCGAATGCGACATGGCAGCTCGCCGAGCTGGGCTTTTTTTGTCCATTCGTGCAGTCTAAGGCGAGTTTGCAAAATAAAATCTGAGCTGGTGCTCATTACGATGAGCTCGGATTTTTTTCGCTCGGGCCTCCATCCGCTTTGGCGCTGGCCCCATCGCTGGAATGTCAATGCTTGCTGGATATGGAGGTCCAAGACTTGCGGTGTTAGTGGTCGCCTCTTCGATTAGTCCCTGCTGGTACCTCCTGCGCCTGATCCGGACAACAGGCAGGCGAGTAGAAATGGTGCAGGATCTCTGGCAGCATCGGATCGCAGTTGAGTAGTGACGGTCCGCTGGCAGATCAGGGACCAACTGATGCCACGCGCTCGAGCACTTTAGCCAATCTTCACTCTCTGCCATTTCGTCTAAATAACTCTCCATTCGCGGACATACCCTCACCACCTAAGAAAGTTCACTATTGATGAAGATCTAACGAGCAAATCGGGTTTTGAGAATGTTACTCAGTGATGGTTGCATAGACAGGATTGAACTGGCAGTATAATGACAAAGTCGCGCGGCTCAGGTCAGCATTATGTGCGAAGTCGGCGCTCTTCTGTTGGTTCTCCTCTTGTCTTTATGTTCCTGCCCGCTTTGGGCGCAGCCCTGCTGCTCGTGTGCTCTGGAGGATACAATGAGATCTGCTTCGCGTCTTAATCGACGTATGACAGTGTGTTTCTGTCTGGTGTTTTTTATCGCCGCCTGTTGCAGCACGCTCCACGCTCAGAACGCGCGCGGAACGATTTTGGGCCACGTTGTGGATCCCACGGGCGGTGTGGTTGTCGGAGCAAAGGTGACCCTGCGAAATATGGATACCGGCGTGACCAACGAATTCCAGACGAATTCCGTGGGCGATTATGTCTTCGTCAACGTGCTTCCCGGCAAATATGAGCTGAGAATCGAGGCTCCTGGGTTTAAAACCGACACCACCAGTGAACTGCTTCTGGAAGTGGACCAGACACTGCGCCAGGATTATCGATTGGAGGTGGGCACGGTAGCCGAAACCGTCGTAGTCCACACCGACACGCAGATGGTGCAGACCGACAACACCACTTTGGGCAACGTCCTGGACCAAAAAATGATCGAGGATCTGCCCTCGGTCGGTCGCGACATCACCAACTTCCTGGAGTTGAGTGCCGGCGCTTCGAATCTGTCCGGCGGTAGCCAATTAGCTTGGGCACAACACGGACTGAATAACAATTTTGCCGAAGTCAGCTTGAATGGCGCGCGCCCGGAATCTACCAGTTTCGTACTCGACGGTGTGGCCGACACCGACACGTTCTTCGGGGGAATAACCAATAATCCAACGCAATTCTCGGTACAAGAAGTGAAGGTTCAGACCGGCCTCTACTCCGCAGAGTACGGACAGGGGTCGGGTCAGGTCAACATTGCCGTAAAGTCGGGAACGAATTCGTGGCACGGGCAGGCTTACGACTTCATCCAAAATGATATCTTTAATCCGAGAAGCCCGCTGCAACAACAGTTGAATGAAATCAACGACACCACTACGCCGTTGCGGCTGCCCTGGAAACAGAATCAGTTCGGGGGAACGCTCGGCGGACCGGTCATCATCCCGCGCCTCTACGACGGGCACGACAAGACATTCTGGTTCTTCGCTTATGACGGCGGGAGGCGCAGCAATGCCACCGGTGGTACGCAATCCATCGAGGTTCCGACCGCACAGGAGAAAACAGGCAACTTCTCCGATTGGCCTTACCCCATTTATAACCCGCTGACCACAGGGTCGGTCGCACCCACGCCCAGCAATCCCACCGGACGGCTGCCCTTCCCTGGCAATCAGATTCCCTCAAACATGGTCAGCGCCATGGGGCAAAAGCTTCTGAATCTCTATCCCGCGCCGAATCAACCGAGTTGCAGCAACTTCCTCGCCAACCCCACCTGTCACAACTACTCGATTCCCCTGCGCGACCACATCACCGCCAACAACGAAACCATGCGCGTTGACCAGAACTTTGGCCAGAAAGACCGGCTCTACTTCACTGGGCA
>Ga0187770_10000700_pt1 | contig 16652 bp, 15 predicted proteins | sample 0116_SJ02_MP02_2_FD_133154 | JGI IMG/M metagenome (GOLD analysis project Ga0187770, IMG submission 133154) | Tropical peat soil microbial communities from peatlands in Department of Meta, Colombia - 0116_SJ02_MP02_20_MG | ecosystem: Environmental > Terrestrial > Soil > Wetlands > Peat | place...
AAGAGAGCGGCGGATTCGAATAGTCGCAGGCTAGAACGACAATACGGCATCTGCGTCGAGGGCGAGATCCGCCATCGTCGGCGCCCCGACGACCTTTACCTCAGGCAGGAGGTCCCCCGGACCGAGGTCGCAGAGGTCGCGGCAGCTCTCGGCGCACGCCAGGAGCTTGACGCCGTTCTCGATCGCCATGTCGACAAAGTGCCGGAGCGTGTGGCCTTGCCGGAGGGGAATCTTCTCGGCGGTTCCCTTCTTGAGAAGCTCCGGTGCGTGCATCATGAAGAACATCGTGGTATCGATCTCCATCGCCGCCATCAGGGCCGCCGTGAAGAACGGCGCGTAGGTCTTGTCGCGCTCTTCAGGGCCGGTGGTCACGATCATGAGGATCCGCTTCCCGGTGGGATCGGGGGGTGCCGACGAGGCCGGGGGTTCACTCATCGTGGCTGCCTCAGGAGTGATTCCGGGAACAGTGGATCTGGTCCCGCGTGATCACCTCTCGGAACTTGGCGAGGGCGGCGTCCCCTGAAAGAAGCTCCGCCAGTTGGGCCGGTGCGGAGGGGGTCATACGGGCGACCCACCCCTGCCCATACGGGTCGGAGTTGAGGAGGGTCGGCTCCTTCTCGGCCTCGCTGTTCACCTCCACGATCGTGCCACCGACCGGGGCGAGGATCGGTCCGGCCCACTTCCCGCTCTCGACGGTGGCGATCGGCTTCCCTCGTTCTCGAACCGTTCCGACCGGCTTCACGCGGAGGAAGAGGATCCGTCCCGCGCGCGCCTGGGCCGGGTCGGTCGCCCCGATCGTGATCCGCCCGTCCTCGACCTTCACCCAGGTCATCTGGGTGCGCTCGATGTAGTAGAGCCGGTCCTCGGGGATCTCACAGCCCTCAATGATCGCCATGAACTCCCTACGTGAATCCTCGCGACCGGAAGAGGCGGTCCGGCCGCGTGAAGTTGTCCGCGAGGCGTGCCTCGCGGAGGCTTGACCCAAACGCGAGACACATGAGCTGGGTGAAGTACGCCGCCGGCCGCACCACTCCTTCGCCGTACGCTGCCCGGACCCGGTCGAGATGGTTCTCGATGTTCACCTGGCCGAGCGGGCAGATGGTCGCGATGATGTCCGCCCCGGCCTGTTGCGCTTCGTTCAGGATCGAGGCACAGAACGCCACGGAGACCTCGAGGTCGCTCAACGCATGCCCTCCGCCGCAGCAGACCGTCTTTGCCGAGAAGTCCTCCACGACCCGGGCGCCACAGGCGACGAGCAGCTCGTCGAGGAAGTGCGGATGCTCGGGGTTGTCCGTCCCGGCCGTCTTTCCGACCCCGGTGTAGCACTTCGGTCGGGTGTACAGGCACCCGTAGTACGGCGCGACCGTGATTCCGGCCAAGGGATGGCGGACCGCCGCACGGACGCCGTCGGGTCCCGCCCGCTGGTAGATGAACTCGAGCACGTGCTGAACCGCAGCCCCTCCGTCATACGGGGGAGCCCCCCCGCGGGTCAACAGCTCGTTCACCCGCTGTCGGGTCTTCCCATCCTCGTTCATCACGGAATGCGCCCGGGCGAGAGAGTACACGCACCCGCTGCACGCCGCGACGACCTGGTGGTGACCGGCCGATCGAGCGAGGGAAAGGTTCCGGGACGGCAGGGCGATCGACACGTCCTGACTGAGGCTCTTGACCTCCGTGGCGCCACAGCAGTTGTAGTCGACGATCCGATCGAGGTGCAGGCCCAAGTGAGAGAGCACTCTCTGCGTGCTCACCTCGTAGGGAGTCCCGAGACCGTCGAGCGAGCAGCCCGGATAAAACGCGGGAACGGGCTCCATGGAGCCGCGAGCAGCGATCACTTCCGGCCTCCCGAGGCGGCCTTCGCCTCGTCTACCTGTAGCTGGGCTCGCAAGACGGAACGCATCTTGCGCCATCCGCGGGTCCGGTGGGCCAGCGGACCGGTGCGCAGGCGGCCCGTCGTGAGAAGACGGAAGCCCGTACGCACAAGCTCACGGAGTGGGAGCTGTCGGCCCTCCTCCCGCTCGTAGGTTCGGTACAGCGCCGCCTCGTCCAGAATCCCGCGGTCCAGCAGATTCTCGGTGTACGCCCGGTCGAACCGGTCCGCGGGGCTCTCGGGGGCCGCACCCGTCGCACGAAGGTAGCGGCCGATCGCGTGAACAACCTCCTCCACTTTGACCCCTTTCGGGCAACGTTCGACGCACTTGTTGCACGAGATGCACCGCCAGAGCGCGTCCGAGTGCAAGCGGAGTTCCTTTTCATCGCCGATCTGGGCGAGATAGATGAACCGTCGTGGGTTGAACTCCGACATTCCGTAGTCGCTGTGCATGCAGCAGCTCGCGGTGCATGTCCCGCATTGCCAGCACCGCGAGATCGTCTCCCCGAACGGCTGAGTCTTGACCCAGTCGACGATTTTCGAGTCCAGATCGGTGACCACCCGCGGCCGGAGGAAAGCGTTCCAATCGCCGGAAACGTCGACCCCGTCCAGGACGAGGGTCTCGGTCCGGTCCACCTCAACGAGGGAACGCTCAACGATCGGCATCGACGACACGCCTCCGAACGCCCAGGATCATGGTCGCGAGCGGGAACGCGCCGGGAAGGAGCGACTCGAGCCCCCCGCTGCGGAGACCGAGGTCTGCCGTCTGCTGAAGGCGGGCCGCGTACGTGAGGGCGAGGACGACGTCGACCCCCGCGAACGTAGCGCATGGGAATCCTAATGCTCCCAGCTCCAGACGAATCTGTCCGAGCCGTTCCTGGCTGCCCCCATACGTGGTCGGCCCCGGGAGACCGAACTCCGAGAGCACTCCGGTCCCACGAGACGGGTTCCAGACCCATCGGGCGATCAGGGCCACCCGGTCGGGCGCCGCACCATGAACGAGTTCGCTCGCGACATCCAGGCGGACCTCCCACGGGGCGCCCGCCAGGTGATCTGCGAGAACCGGAAGGTCGACGGATGAAAGCCGCCCTTCTCGCGCCCCTCGGAGGAGCTCCCGGACCTTCACCGGGGAGGCCGCGTCGACGATCTGGAAACGGTACGGACGAGCGGACGCGACTCCCCGCACGACACGGTCGAAATCGTCCGGGAAAGCGTCGTCGGAGGTGCGCTCGAGCTCCGCGATCGCAGCGAGCTTCTTCTCAACGACGGCCTCGAGCTGTCGCACGGGACCAATCCCACAGGGAGCGACCCGCTCGCGGAACACTCCGGCGACAGTAGAGCCCGGTGCACACGGGAGCGAAAGTGTCGGGGTGGACTCAGCCGCGGGCATACCGGAAGGCGCGGAGAGCCGCGCCCATCCCCTCCGTGACGGAATCGACGATCGCCTTCGGCCCTGTCGCCGCGCCCGCGTAGAAGACCCCCTGGACCCCGGAGTCGATCGGGTTGAGGTCCGCCATCCGGGGGGCCAGGAACCCCTCCGGGCCAACCGTGAGCCCAAACAGGCGGGCCGCCTCCGTGGTTCCCGCGCCCGGTTCCATCCCGCTCGCGAGCACGATCATGTCGAACGGAATCTCGGTGGGCCGGCTGAGGATGGTGTCCTCCCCGCTCGCGAGCAGGCGCTTTCCGTCCTCGGCCAGCGTGATGTGGCCGACTCGACCCCGGATGAACTTGACGCCGAACTCCTGCATCGCGTCCCAGTAGAGACGCTCCCAAAGCCCGTAGGTCCGGATGTCCATGTAGTAGACGTACGCCTCGATCTCGGGGTGGCGCTTACGCACTTCGACCGCCTGCTTGATGCTCACGGCGCAGCCGAGGCGGCAGCACCAGGTGTTCCCGACCTGGATATCGCGCGAACCGACGCACAGGATCCATGCGATCCGGCGGGGCGCCTTTCCGTCCGACGGCCGGACGATCCGGTCGTCCGTGATCATCCCTTCCAGCTCCTTGAAGTCCAGCACATCGGGAAACCGACCGTACCCGTACTCAAACTTCCGGCGGGAGTCGAAGTGCTCGAACCCGGTCGCGACGACGACCGCGGAGACCTCCCGCGTCTCCTCTGTGGCGTCGGTCCGCAAGGTGACGCGATACCCCTTCCCGGCCGCCTCCGCCTTGGTGGCGATCGTGGAGAGACGTCGTTCGATCCGGGGATCGGTTTCGACTTTACGGAGCAGGCCACCGAGAACCTCCTCGGTCGGCTTGAGGTCGGGAACGAGCATCGAGTAGCGCCAGCGTGTCGGGTTTCCCCCAAGGTACCGTTCCCGTTCCACGAGGAGGGTCGGAGCGCCGAGGTCGGCCAGTTCCGCGGCGGCGCTGAGGCCAGCGGGACCCGCCCCGATGACCAGAATCGGGTTCACGGTGATCCCCCCTTCGCGTTCGAGGGGGCCGGGAGCGAAGCCGGACCGACCCCCTCGGGGTCCGGCATCACGGGGCCTTTGTTGATCGCGAAGTAGCGCTCGATCTCATCGCGCGGTGGATAGAGGTTGTCGGGGGCCGCTCCGTTCTTCAGCCGCTCGAGATACTCCCGGAACTCCTCCTTCGCCGACTTCCAATCGATTCCCATCTTCGTCATCAGTCCCTCCACGCAGGTCGTGTGCCAGTGCACCTGGACGATCTTGTACGGGTGGGCCCCGAGAGCGAGGGCCACGAACTCGACGTCCGAGAGGATCGGAAGGGAGTAGGAGAACCCGTGGGCCTTGCCGATCCACTGGCTCTTGTCGAGGGTCGTTACGCACCCGGTGTCGCTCGTGATCGCCACGTCCGCGTGCGCCTCCTCGACCATCGGACGGATCTTGCGAAGGTTGGCGAACGAGCGACTGAACTCCCGTTCGGCGAGAATGTGGCGGAACCCGAATCCGCAACAGTCGTACCAGGTGGAGTAGTCCGCGACCTTCGCTCCCAGGGCCATCACGATCGCGCTCGGGACGGCCGGCCGCTGGCCCCCGAAGAAATGCGGATCGTACACCGCGTCCTCGGGGACCATCTTGTAGTAGTGGCACGGTTCGTGGACCGCCGTCACGATCCCGTCGACGTTGTGGACCTTCCGGGCCACGATCTCGGGGGCCATCACGTGGACCCATTCCGAATAGTGGACGATCTCCTCCGGAAGCACGAGCTCCCGGCCGAGCCGGCGGAGCACGTCCCGGACCTTGTGCCGGACGTCTTCGTTCTCGACAAGGAGTCTCCGCATCTCCTTGTAGTCGCCGAAGCTCGTACCGCAATGGATGAGCGGGAAGTGGTCGGTCTCGTACGCCCGATGGAAGTTCCGAGCCGCCACGGCCGCGAGGGCAACCGGGTTCGACGTCCCGGTACCGTGGTAGTTCCAGGCGGTGCACGACGTCTGGTGGGGTTCGTTGAGGTACGACCGGCCGGTCTCGTTCATCAGCCAGAGGAGCGACGACGGGTACCCCGGTATGTTGCCGCACTGACCGCACGACTTGTGATGCCAGAGTCGATCGGTCGGGATCCGCTTTGTTCCGCCGACCAGATTCCGGACCTCGACGGCGCGATTCTCGGGTCGAATTCGATGGATAATAAGCTCCCCCCGTTCCTCGAGCCGCTCCATCTCGGCGCGAAGGTCCGGGAACCGCTTTCCGGGGCCGCCGCGGGAGGCGGCATTCCTCTCGACCAGGGTCCGAAGCGAATCCGTATCCATCATGACGAGCGAGTCACCCCGGTGAGGACGAGGAAGGGCCTGCCGGCTCCGCCTTGGGGAGTTGGAACCGCCTCTTCGCCTCCTCGAATTCCCCCCGTCGTTCGTCCACTAGGTCGACGAGCATCTCGACCAGATCCGGGTCGACGCCTCGGAGCATGTCGAGGACGCCTGTCTCCTCGTAGATCCGGAACAGCTCGAGGGAGGTCTGCACCGATACTTCCCACGCGGCCCGCGTCGTCCGGAGCACGTCGATCGGGATCGCCTTGCGGAGCACCTCGAGCGGAACCCCCCACGTTTCGTCGAGGCGCGTCGCTGCGGGACCCCAGTCCCGGAAGAACTCTGGCTGGATCATGTCAGGGGAGATCTGTGTCCCTACCGTTGTGAGCAATCGGAACGTCCGGCCGAAGGGGGCAAGCGTCTTTCGCGCCGAGTCGAGCCCGTGGCGGACCGAGAGCTCGCGCATGACGCTAATGATCCCCCCGATGTCGTTGCCGAAGCGGCAGCGCATCGTGCACGAGTAGCACTGACAGCAGGCCCAGATCTTCTCCTGCATCGCATCCCACAGCGTGGGCGCGTCGGCATGGATGGCCACCTGGACCATTTCGCGCGGGGAAAAGTCATAGAAGCGCGCCGCCGGACAGCCGCTCGTGCATTCCCCGCAGTTGAGGCATCCCAGAACAAACTCGGAGGAGCGAGGGTCCGCGCGAAACTCCGTGAGGATCTCTTCGGAGAGCGACCGTTCCTCCGGCGAGGGCGCGTGGCGGCCGCGAATGAGCAACGCGGGAGGTTCGGGCGACTCCTCCTCGACCCGGTCAGAGGGTGGTCGCGGTAGTCGTGCGACGATGCTCATCGACTCTCGACGCCGGGAGGGAAATCTCGTGGGGTAGCTCGATAAGCGCTCGGTCGAGCCCCGTCCATGACTTTTCTGCCACTGCCCTACAAAATCTGCTTGTTTCCCGTACGGTCGGTCCCGAACGGCGGATTCTTTCGAGCATCGCCGCCGGCACCGACGCTTCTGAGTCACCGTTATGAGGGAATCGGGGTGACGCCGACCGTGTCCTCGCCGCGTCCCCGCGTGCTCGTCCTCGGACTGGACTCGGTCTCTCCCGAGATCCTGTTCGAGAAGTTCCTGCCCCAGATGCCCCGGATGCGCGAGCTCCTGGGCCGCTCTGCGTACGGGTCCCTACGCAGCATCGATCCACCGATCACGGTTCCCGCGTGGGCCGTGATGTTCTCGGGAATCGATCCTGGGACCCTCGGCGTCTACGGCTTCCGGCACCGACGTCCGGGGAGCTACTTCGACCAGTACGTTCCGTCCTCCGGGACCATTCTCCAGCCGCGAGTCTGGGACCTCCTCTCCCGCGCCGGGCGGCGCGTGTGCGTCATCGGGATGCCCCCGGGCTACCCGCCCCCGCATGTGAACGGCGTTTACGTCTCCGACTTCCTAACCCCCGACGGGGCGACCGATTACGTCTATCCCGCATCGCTGCGGGCCGAGCTCGAGAAGGTAACCGGCGGCTACCCATTCGACGTCATATTTCGCGCCGGCGATCGGGAGCGAGTAGGACGCGAGCTCATCGACATGACCCGCCGCCACTTCTCGGCGGCCCGACACCTGTGGTCGCAGGAGCCGTGGGATCTCTTCGCGATGCATGAGATCGGACCCGACCGGATCCATCACGCCTTCTGGAAGTTCTTCGATCCGAGCCACCCGCGGTACGAGGACAACGCCGCGTTGCGGGGCCTCGCCGAGTCGTACTACGAGATGCTCGACCAGGAGATTGGGCGCCTCCTCGACTTGGTCCCGAAGGACGTGAAGGTGCTGTTTCTATCGGACCACGGCAGCCAGGCGATGCAAGGCTGCTTCTGCATCAATGAGTGGCTGATCTCGAAGGGGTACCTCGCGCTCAAAGGCCCTCCGCCCCCACCGGGGACTCCGCTCGAGAAGGCGTCGGTCGACTGGTCCAAGACGCGCGCGTGGGGCGCTGGCGGCTACTACGCCCGGATATTCCTGAACATCAAAGGCCGCGAGCCCGAAGGAGTGCTGGAGCCATCCGAAGCGACGCCGTTTCTCGAGAGGCTCGGACGCGAGCTGGGGGAGGTCCGCCGCCCCGACGGAAAGCCGCTGGGCACCGAGATGAAGGCGCCGGCCCAGATATACCGCCAAGTCAACGGGGACGCGCCGGACATGATGGCGTACTTCGGCGACGTGGCGTGGCGCTCCGCCGGTACGCTCGGCTACGGCTCGCTGTTCCTCGAAGAGAACGACACCGGCCCCGATGACGCCGTGCACTCGTTCGACGGGATCTACGTGGTCGTGGATCCGAGCCAGGGCCAGCGAGGACGGGGCGCCCAGCGCGAACTGATCGACATCGGACCGACGTTAATGCGCTACTTCGGGATCCCGATTCCCTCGAACGTGCAGGGAAATCCGATCGTCCCATTCCTGTAACGGAGGTCTCCGGGATACCTTCTTAACTGGGAACGGTCCCCGAGCGCTCCAGCATCATGGCCAACAAGGGATTCTGCCTCTGGTTCACCGGTCTCCCCTCCGCGGGGAAGACGTCGATCGCGAAGGCGATCATCCCGCTGCTGCGGGAACGCGGCTGGAACGTCGAGCTCCTGGACGGCGACGAGGTCCGCAAGGGGTTGAGTGCCGACCTGGGGTTCGATCGGGCGGCCCGGGAGGCGCATGCCGGTCGCGTCACGTTCGTGGCTAAGGTGCTCGCGCGCAATGACGCGATCCCGATCGTGGCCCTCATCTCCCCGTACGCCACTTCGCGCGCCCGCGCTCGGGCGGAGATCGGCCGGTTCGTCGAGATCCATGTGACGACCCCGGTCGAGGTCTGCGAGGAGCGCGACGTGAAGGGCCTCTACGCGAAGGCGCGTCGGGGAGAGCTGAAGGAGTTCACGGGCGTCGACGACCCGTACGAGGTGCCCGAGCACCCCGAGATCCGGGTCGACACGGTCCACCGCTCCCCCGAGGAGTCGGCCCGGTTCGTGCTCTCGGAGCTCGACCGTCTGGGCTGGCCCCGCCATCCCTAGGTGACCGGCAGGCCCGAACCGATCGGGCGGGTGCGCGACCGGCGCGGGCAGTCTCTAATACGCGCATCGCTCCCTCGCCGGTGCGCTCATGATCCCTCCGGCCCACGGTGGCCACCTGGTGAACCGCCTCCGTCCGGAAAGCGAACTCGCGCGGCGGGAGGCGGAGCGGAAGGATCTGCTGCTGATCTCGCCCTTCGTGGACCAAGTGTACGACGCGGAGAAGATCGGTATCGGCGCCTACAGCCCCCTCGAGGGATTCCAGGACCAAGCCACGGTCGAATCGGTGACGACCCGCGGTGTGCTCCCGGGCGGCCTCCCTTGGACGATGCCGATCGTGCTCACCCCGAGTGGGGCGGCCAACGAGTCGGTCGTGCGGGCGGCACGGCCGGGGGACGACATCGGTCTCACGGACTTGGCTGGACGGCTCTTCGCCGTGCTCCACCTCGACGAGAAGGCTCCGTTCCCCCGGAGCAGGGTCGCGGAGGCGGTGTACGCCACGACCGATCCCAACCATCCGAACGTGGCCGACCTGCTGAGTGCGGGTGAGACCTCGCTCGCGGGGAAGATTGACCTGCTGCGGCGGCTCGACCTTCCCACCGGACCCCTCGAGCTTACGCCCGAGGAGACGCGGGCCGAGTTCGCCCGACGGGGCTGGAAGCACGTCGCGGGGTACCAAACCCGCAACGTCCCCCACACCGCCCATGAGTATCTCCAGCGATGCACGCTCGAGCGGGACGACATCGACGGCCTGCTGGTCCACCCCGTGCTGGGTCGCCTGAAAAGAGGGGACTATCGCCCGGAGGTGATCCTCGAAGCGTACGAGGTGTTGGTGCGGAACTACTACCCCGCGGACCGAGTGATGCTCGCCGCGCTCAGCATCACGATGCGCTATGGGGGGCCGAAGGCCGCTCTCTTCCTCGCGATCGTGCGGAAGAACTACGGCTGCGGCGCCTACATCGTCGGACGCGACCAGGCCGGCGTCGGCTCGTACTACGACCCGTACGCCTGTCAGCGCATTTTTGACGAGTACCCCATCGGCGTTCAGGTCCTCAAGTTCGCGGAGACGTACTTCTGCAAGGTGTGCGGATGGATGGCGTCGGCGCGGACCTGCGCCCATTCACCGGAGAGCCGGCTGAACACGAGCCAGACCCGGATCCGTGAGGCACTGGCCAAGGGCGAGGCGCTTCCCGCTGAGATCATCCGGCCCGAGGTCGCGAAGGTGCTGGCCCGCGGGGACGTCTTGCTCACGGAGTGAGAGCCGAGCCGCACCAGCCGGCGGGGGTAGGTATTTAGACCCCCACCCACCCGTACATGTCACTACTGCGGGGAAGCGACGTCATGGCGGCAAGTTCTGCATCGGTGAGGTCTAAGAATGCGTTCTTTCCGGCGGACGCCCCTCGGGTGACCCGTCCCCGCACAACGGGCATCACGCACGTACTCGACCGCCTGCAGGGCCTCCACAAGGACGAGCTCACGTACCTCGCGCCGTACTTTGACGTCGCGAAGATCGGCTGGGGGCTCCCGCTGCTCCTGCCGCGGGAAAAGGTCCGCGAACGGGTCCGTCTCTACCACGAGGTCGGCGTCGAGGTCTGCACGGGAGGGACTCTCCTCGAGTACGCGGTGGCGCACGACCGACAGTCGCAGATGATGGACGAGGCGCGCGCCCTCGGTTTCGATCTGATCGAGATCTCGAGCGGGATCATCGAACTCTCCTTCGCGCAGATCGAGCGGCTCGCGGAGGCAGTGAAGAAGCACAGCCTCGATTACTTCATCGAGGTCGGCAAGAAGGATCCGCAGCACCAACTGTCGCTCAAGGAGACGAACGCTCAGATCGCTCACGCCCGTACGCTCACTCCCCGACGCGTGATCATCGAGAGCCGGGAGTCGGGCCGAGGCGTGGGGATCTACGATAGCGACGGCGCGATCAAGTGGGATTGGGTGCGATCGATCCTCTCCGAGCACCCTCAGGACGAGTTGATCTTCGAGGCCCCTCAGGAGCTGCAGCAGGTCCAGTTGCTGCGGGAGCTCGGGGCCGAGGTCAACCTCGGAAACGTCGCGATCGGGTCGATCGCCCCGCTGGCCTCGGAACGGCTCGGCCTCCGCGGCGAGACGTTCGGGATGATCCGCCACGCTCGGCCGATCGGCGGGCCTCCGGCGGCGAAGTTCCTCTATTTCCTCCTCGAGACGTACCGGGGACTCGACCAGACGCAACTGGCGCACATGTCCCGCCTGCCGCGTCGGACGGTCCAGAGCGCGCTGGAGTCGCTCCGACGGCAAGGCCTCGTGCAAGAGACGATTTCCCTCCACGATTCGCGGCGACGAGAGTACCGGCTCGCTTGATCGGACGTGGCCCACCGAAAGGGCCAAGACCCCCGATGGGTCGATGTGGGAAGCATGTCCTCAAACGTTTCAGGCCCGCTCGCCGGCCGCGTGATCGTGACCACGGGGGCGACGTCCGGGATCGGTCACGAGGTGGCGTTGGGCCTCGCTCGTCTCGGGGCGACCACGGTGATCGTGGGACGAGGCGCCGACCGGGCGGCCCGGGTGGCCGCGGAAATCGCCCGGGTGACCGGGAATCCTAAGGTCGAATCCCTCGGCGTGACGGATCTCGCCCAGGCCGCGGACGTCCGACAGCTCGCGGCGGCCCTGCTCGAGCGCTATCCGTCGGTCCGAGTCCTCATCAACAACGCGGGCGGCTACTTCCGTCGACGCGACGTTACCACCGACGGGCTCGAGCGAACGTTCGCCCTCAACGTCATGGCGCCGTACCTCCTGACCACGCTGCTCGCGCCTCGCCTCATCTCGAATGCTCCGGCCCGGGTGGTCAACATCTCTTCCGCGGCCCATGGTGGGGCGCGGGTGGACCTATCCGATCTCCAGGGTGCACGCCATTATGCCGGGTTCCGGGCCTACGGCGCCTCCAAGCTCGAACTGATGTGGCTGACGCGAGAGTTCGCCCGGCGCCTCGCTGGTACGGGGGTCACCGTGAACGCGGTCCACCCCGGCTACATCCGCTCTGGCTTCGGTCTCAACAACGGCGGTGGGACCGCCGTTGCGATGAGAATCCTTGCACGCCTTTTCGCGAAGAGTGTGGCTCGAGGGGCCGAGACCCCGATGTACGTTGCTTCGGCCCCCGAACTCACTTCGGTGACAGGGGGCTACTTCGCGGACCGGAAACAGGTCCCTGGCTCCAAGGAGTCGCAAGACCTCGCAAGGGCCCACACGTTCTTTGATGAATGTGCTCGGATCTCCGGCATCCCCGCTCTACCGGGGTAGTCGGCTCTTCTACGCTCGGTGAGCGGAGGCGATTCGAGCCGCCACGGCCGCGCCGACGAGCGGGGCGTCCTCGCCGAAGCGGGCGAGCATCACATGGGCCCCGGCCGCTGGAGGCTGGCAGCGGGACCGAATCGCGTCTTGGATCACGGACAAGAATTCCGGCATCCCCGAGACGAGTCCCCCGCCAATCGCGATCACGCTCGGGTTGAACGCGTTCGAGATGCTGACCGCGCCATCGGCGAGGAACCGTTCCGTTTCCCGAACCAGGAGAACTCCCAACGGGTCGCTCGAACGGTACGCCTCGAAGACGGTGCGCGCCGTGATGGCTTCCGCTGAGCCGGCACGGCGCACAAGCCCGGCACCCTTGGCGGGATCCGCTCGGACCGCTTCCTGCGCCCGTTCGGCGATCGCCCAACCGCCGACGTACGCCTCGAGACAGCCGGAGTTCGGACAGCGGCACTTCCGTCCTCCGCTGACGACCGTGAGGTGACCGACCTCTCCAAGAGCGTGGGCACCTCCCTCGAGAAGACGGCCCCCGACCACGGCGGAACCCCCGACCCCCGTTCCGAGGATCATGCAGAAGAAGTCCGCGGACTCGCGGCCGACCCCGAGCCGCCACTCCGCCAGCGTTGCGGCGCGAGCATCGTTCAACACCACTACCGGGACTCCGTCCAGGCTCTCGGAGAGTTTCTGGGCGAGAGGGAAGTCTCGCCAACCCAGGTTGGGTGCGTGGATCACGGTCCCGTCGCGAGGGTCGACCTGCGCCGCCACCGCGACGCCGGCTCGGTTCGGACGGTATTCAGGGGCATCGGCTCGGCACTTGTCGACACTTTCGAGGAGCGAGCGAAGAACGCCGGCGGGTCCATCGTTGGCGTGGAGATGCCGGCCCCCTTGGTGAACGATCGTCCCGTCGGGCGAGATCAGCCCGCTTACCACCTTGGTGGCGCCCAGGTCGATTCCGAGGACAAGATCCTCGGAGAACCGGCTCGCCGTCGGCGACCATGTCCCGTCGGGCCGCTCGCGTCTCGCATTCGCCATCGTCGCACTCTCAGTGGCGCTCCCGCGCCCAAAGAGGCAATCTCGGCGTCTTATTGGACTCTGCGTCCGAAGCGACGTGGCTCGGTGAGGGTCGGAGGGGCGGCCAACAGAGCTCGTCCATCGGTGGCGAGGTCCCGGGGCGCTCGACCCGGGACCCGCCCGTTGAAATGGTTTCGCCTATGGGCTCACCTTGTACCAGTTCTGGTACTTGGCCGTCCCCGAGATTCCGCCGACTCCGTTGGCTCCCCAGGCGACCAGTGTTCCCGCCTGGCCGGCAACACCGTTGGTTCCTGAGGAAGCCCGGTTCGCGCCGGCGCCATTGAGGCCGCCCAACCCGCCGCTCGCCCCAGCGCCGGCCGAGCCCGGTGTCCCCCCGGCCCCGGGGCATGCGCTCCCCGCGAGACAGTCGTCCACGCCGGCGACTCCGGCAATCACGCTGTTGGCCCCGAACACAAGTCCGGTCGCCGCTTTCGGAGCGGAGGTGTTGTAGATCGCTCCGCCCCAAGCATTCCCACCGTTGCCCGCGGTCCCCGAAGGACCACCGTTGCCGCCGGAGACTCCGTTCCCCCCGTTTCCTCCGTTTCCGCCAATACCGCCCGATCCCGGCGAGCCGGAAGGACCGCCGCCTTGGCCGCCGTAGCCGCCGACGCCCCCGGTCCCGCCACTGCCGCCGGCCCCTCCGAGACCTCCAGAACCTCCCGAAGCTCCGGCACCGCCGCGAGCCGAGTTGCGAACGAACTGATCGTTGGTCAGAGTGAGGGCTCCGGAAGCATAGAGCGCGCCTCCCTCGGCGGTGCCTCCGGAACCACCAATGCCACCTGGTCCGCCGAGACCGCCGGCACCTCCGTTCCCACCCGCCGCCCCGTTACCCGCGAGAGCGCCGGAAGCGCCCGAGCCGGTCGATGTCCCGCTGCCACCGTACCCGCCACTTCCCCCGTAGCCGCCGGTGCCTCCGGCCCCGCCCGCACCGCCAGTCCCACCGGACCCACCGGTGCCGCCCGAACCTGCCTGGGCCCAGTTGCTCGCCAGCGTGCTCCCCGTGATGGTAACCGCGATCGAAACGTAGACGGCGCCGCCGTCCGCGGCTCCCCCACTCCCACCGTTGGCTCCCGGACCTCCCGCGGCGCCGGCGGCGCCGTTCGCACCACCGGTCCCGGAACCGCCTATGCCGCCGATTCCACCGTCTTCACCGCCGGAAGTACTGCTGGCACCCGAGCCACCCCCACCACCGTAGCTTCCGGCACCGCCAGCCCCGCCCAAACCAGCGTAGTAGCCCTCTCCCCCCGGGCCGCCGGCGCCTCCCGTGCCTCCCACGGCATTACACGAGTTGAAGTTGGTATTCGTGATAGAAAGCGAGGTTCCCGCCCCCCAGACGCAGCCGCCTTCGGCGACACCGCCCGAACCGGCGGGACCTCCGGCCCCCGGAGGACCGCTCGGTGCGCCCAACCCGGGAGTGTAGGCGTTCTTCCCGGCGGCCCCCGCGCCACCGGAACCACCCGTGGCACTCGTACCTGAGGACCCGCCTCCCCCGGCGCCTCCCGGTCCCGGGGAGCCTCCCTGGCCTCCGGTACCGCCGTAGCCACCCTCTCCGCCGGCACCCCCCCCGCCACCGGTCGTGCTGTAGGCGGACCCGGATTGGAAGGTGTCACCGTAGAGTACAAGGACATGCGTGGTGTAGACTCCCCCGCCGAGCGACTCGCCAGCGGCCCCGCCTGCGCCACCCTTTCCTCCGGCGGCACCCGGATCGGCAGGAGCACCTACCACTCCCGCACCGCCGGACCCGCCGTTGCCACCGCTACCGCCGGTCGGCGGACTCCCACCGACACCCCCGTTGCCGCCGGTGTATGCAGTCGCCCCCGACCCGCCCTGGCCGCCATTGCCACCGGAACCGCCTGCCCCTCCCCCACCGCCGTACGCGTAACAGGAGTCGAAGTTCGAATTGTTGGCGAAGACCGTGCCGGTGTTGTACACGCAACCGCCCTGAGCATTACCGCCCGCTCCCCCGGCACCGCCCCCGCCGCCCGTGCCCGCTCGTCCCGCACCGCCGTTGGACCCGGCCGCGCCACCCGTGCCACCGCCCGCCCCCGAGTTGGGCGTGCCGCCGTATCCTCCGTAGCCTCCGTAGCCACCGCTCCCACCAGAGCCACCGGCTCCACCGGAACCTCCCGCTCCGCCGGTACCGGCCTCCGCATAGCTCGACTCGATGACCGTGTTGACGATCACAAGGAGGCCCTGGTTGTACACCGCACCACCCACCGCAGCCCCACCGTTCCCGCCGTAGCCTCCGATGCCACCGTTACCGCCACTTCCCGCGCTCCCGCCGGCACCGCCAGCTCCGCCGGTCCCACTGCTGCCCGAGGCGGCAGAGCCGCCGCCTCCGCCAGTCCCACCGGTCCCACCGTACCCGCCGGGTCCGCCAGCACCCCCGCTACCGCCCGCGCCACCGAGTGCGTAATTGCCGTAGAGGGTGTCGTTTGTCAGGCGGACCGTTCCACTTGAGATACGGATCGCACCGCCTTGGCCGCCACCTCCGGTGTTCCCGTGCGAGCCACCCGTTCCGGCGCTCCCCGAGCCCCCCGGCCCGCCCGCTCCTCCGGGCGCGCCGCTGCCGCTCGTGCCACTCGATCCGGCAGACCCGGGAGACCCCGAGGTCCCCGCCGGACCGGCGGTGCCCGACGTGCCCGCCACACCCGTGGCGCGCCCGCTTTCCATGCTGATGAACTCGATCGTGAGATTTCCGCCCGAGACCTGGAAGAACCGTGTGGTGGACTGACCATTGAAGGTGACCGCGTAGCCGCCGCCCGAAATCGTGACCGTGAGCCCCGCACCGATCGTGATCTCGCTCGAGAACGGGACCGTGCACGCCGCTCCGTAGGTGACCACGCCACCGCCGGCCACCGCTGTCGCGAGGGTCCCTTCGTCACACGCGGTGATCACAGTCCCGGTGGTCGGATGCGGTGGGGAGATGATTGTGCGCCCATCGGTAGTCCCCACCACCGTCGGAAGGAACGCCACCACAACCGCCACTACGACCGCTGCCACCAGTCCCGCACGAATCAGTCCTTTCCGCGAAGCTCCCATGTTATACGCCCGGCCCAAGCGGAAGGATGAGGTCCTGCTATTAAAATCGGGGAGATTCGAGATTTCAAAATCTACGTAGTTCTCCTTGGAAGGAACGCAGAATTGGCGCTTCGGCGCCCCCGGCCGGCGCTTTCGCTACTCTTCGGGGATCCGCGCGCCGCCTTCCGACTCGGCGAACTTGTGCACGACATCGACGAAGGTCGAATGCGACCAAGTGAGGGGGGTGGCGCTCTTCGGCTCTCCCGTGGTTCGGTCGATCTGTTCGGGCAGGAGCCGGGTCGGCGTGGCGTGCGTCGCGACCCACTCGAGGAGCTCGCGACACCGGTCCCGATCGCCGAGCCGAAGTCGTGCTTCGGCGAGCCAGAGGGTGCAGACGATCCACGGATTCTCGTGCCCGTAGTACTTGTCCCCCTCGTATCGGGCGAGGCCCCCGACCTCGGGCGCCCACAGCCGAGCCTCGATTCCATCGACGACGATGCGCGTCCGGGGGTCGCTCCAGGGGAGCAAGCCGAGCTTTAGCGCGAGGAGGAGGGAGGAATCGATCCGTTCGTCCCGGGGAGCCAGCGACCGAACGAACCGGGCCGCCTCCGGATCCCAGAACCGCTCGACGGCGATGCGGGCGATTTCCTG
>Ga0187770_10000701_pt1 | contig 16640 bp, 15 predicted proteins | sample 0116_SJ02_MP02_2_FD_133154 | JGI IMG/M metagenome (GOLD analysis project Ga0187770, IMG submission 133154) | Tropical peat soil microbial communities from peatlands in Department of Meta, Colombia - 0116_SJ02_MP02_20_MG | ecosystem: Environmental > Terrestrial > Soil > Wetlands > Peat | place...
ATGCGAAGTGTCACCCATTCAAGCCGGCCACGGAACAGGGAGGCGGGTGAGAAGCTTTAGAGCGGAACCTTTGAAAGATCATCCACAGACACCCCAATATCAAGAAAAGATGACTGTTTTGCTGAAAAGGACCATTACCCATAAAAATCAAACGACCGTCTAAAGCTCTCGAACCCGTCTGCCTGTTCGGAGCACCAGCCCCTCCACCAATTACAACACAGTCTCCGGCGGGAGAGGGAAAGGGTGAGGGGGAGTTCTCATCTCCTACTGCATCTTGATATAGGTCGGATAAAATTTTTCCGTTCCAGTCACGACCATGCCCTTGATCTTGCTCGAGTAGGCGATAACGAATTTCTCTGTGTGGAGCCAAATCCAAGGGCAGTCATCCCAGACTATGTCAGAAGCCTTCTTCAAAAGCTCCAGCCGTTTCTTAATGTTCTGTTCCATCCGAGACGCATCCATTAACTTGTCGTATTCGGGATTGCTGTAAAAGGCTGAACCTAAACCCTTGGGCGGATTCACACTGGAGTGGAACATCCCATAAAGTCCAAAATCTGCATCGAGGATCACTGGACCCCAGCCCAGCAGAAAAACTTCTAACTCACTCTCCTGAATAGGCTTGAGCAAACCCGCAGTATACGTAGGCCAGTCATAGGTTCTGAGCTCGGACTTCACTCCGATGGCCTGGAGGTAAGCCTGGATGGTTTCAGAGACTTGTTTGTCGAACAGGTAACGACCTTGAGGGGTACGCATTTGAACGGTTTGATTGAAGTCGAAGTTGGCCTTCTTTAAGAGTTCTTTTGCTTTTTCAGGATTATAGTCATACTGGTTTGCCATTTTGAAGTAAGCAAAAAGAATCGGGGACACAGGCCCCTCCATGGGAACAGCTGTGTCGAAGAGAATCTTCTTGCATATGGCCTTCTTGTCGACCGCATAGTTGAAGGCCTGGCGCACCAGCTTGTTCGTGGTCACACCCTTCTGGCAATTCAGTCCCATGAAGATCGTCCTCGTGTCCAGAGGCATGTCCACCGTGATGTTGGGGTCTGCTTTCAGGGCCGCAACATTGGAGGGTAACGGTTTGTAGCAAACATCAATCTGGCCCGTCCTGAGCATAGCTTCACGGGTAGCGTCTTCGGGGATGATCTTGAAGGTCAGCTTGTCCACCGTCGGTTTTTTGCCATAGTAAGTCTCATTCCTAACCATGACAATGCGATCGCCTTTGACCCATTCACTGAGAACATAGGGACCGGGGCCTACCGGATGTTGGCGAACGTCCTCGCCGTACTTGTCAATCGCCGCTGGAGAAATAGGGCTCGTGATCGTCATGGAGAGCGTCGAAACAAAGGGCACAAAAGGGTTTTTGAGTTCAATCCGGATTGTGTAGTCATCTACGATTTTTACCTCCTTAATCATGGCAATAGCAAAACGTAAAGGCACCCTCATCTTCGGGTCGAGCGCTCGGTCAAACGTGAGCTTCATGGCCTTGGCATCAAACGGAGTCCCGTCGCTGAACTTCACCCCCTTTCTCAGATGAATAGTGTAGCTCAAGCCGTCCTTGGACACCTCATACTTAGTGGCCAAGCGCGGCTCTAGCTTCGCATCTGGCGTCTGGTAAAAAAGGTTGTCGTGAATCAGGTCGCTCATGTTCTGCATCAAGGTTGTGGTATGTTCCTGCGGGTTCAAGGTATCGGCATCTATACCAATGCCGATTTTGAGCTCGCTGATCGCCCATCCCTGCTTAGGCAGGAAACCGATTGCACAAATCATAATGAACATCAAAACAAGAAATCCTTTTACCATTCCCTTAGATCTCATCATCCATTCCTCCTTTGTCGTAAGAATTATTTTCATCTATCAAAAAAATTTATCCCCTCCTTCTTTTTCAATACAAACCCATCGAATGTCTTTACGTTGTCAACTCAGTGTGTCCTTATAAAAGAAGCCCTCCTTCAGGATAACCAGAATTTTATCTTTGTTTTGAAGAAGCCTAATATCCTTCAGAGGGTCTCCATTAACAACGACTAAATCAGCCAACTTTCCCTTTTCAAGAGTGCCGATTTTCTTCTCCAGGCCCAAAACCTCCGAGGCGGTTTGAGTGGTTGCCACAATGGCTTCCATGGGAGTGAATCCTGCCTTCACGAGCAATTCCATCTCCCTTAAATTCTCACCGTGACAATTGAAAGGAGTCCCGGCGTCCGTCCCCATGGCAACCGGGATCTTTGATTTATGAGCCCTCCGAACACTCTGGAAATGGCTTTTCATGACCGATTTCGATTTCTCAACAGCATACCGAGGAACACCTCCCTTGATCCCCCCTTTGATAATCTGATAGGGAGCGCAAAGGGTGGGTACGAGATACGCGTTCATCTCCAACATCAATTCAATCGCCTCGTCATCCAAGAAAAATCCATGCTCAATAGAATTGACCCCTGCCCAGAGGGAATTCTTAATCCCTTCCGTGCCCTGTGCATGAGTGGCTGTCCGCCTCCCCGCCTTTTTCGCCTCCTCCACGCCGGCCATCAATTCCTCCAAGGTGAACTGGGTTGCGCCGGGGTCTACCCCTTTTGTCATGACCCCTCCGGTGGCGATCAACTTGATAAAGTTCACACCCGCTTTCAATTGCTCCCTGACCGCCTCTCGAACTTCATCCACACCGCTCGCTTCCCGACCGAACTGCCAACCGTGGCCCCCAGTCATGCAGACCAGTTTGCCGCTGCAGATCATCCTCGGTCCCTGAAGAAGTCCTGAGTCAATTCCATCTCGGATGGCAATGTCCACGTAGTCTTTTCCTCCCATGTCCCTTACGGTGGTCACTCCAGCCTCTAAGGTCTGACGGGCATGACGGGCGGCCTTTAAGGTCAGTTGAGGAATGGAGTCCCTTGAGATGGAGGTGATCGGATCAGGACTTCCATCCAGGCAGAAATGGACATGGGCATCGATCAAACCGGGGAGAATCGTTTTTCCGGAAAGATCGAAGATGCGGTCTTTCTTAGAAGGTCTAATGCTTTTCCCTGACCCTACAAAAGTGATCGTGTCGGCATGGGTGACGACCGCTCCTTTCTCAATCACCTCTCCCGTTCCAGTAACGACCCTCGCATTTCTAAATAAGATAGCCATGTCTTTAGCCCTCAGTCATTGGTCATTAGTCATCAAGTTATTGGTCATTAAGTCATTAGTCACTAAGTGATTAGTCATTAGGTCATTGGCCATTAAACCATTAGTCATTAAGTCACTGGTCACTGATTACTGATCACTGATCACTGGTCATTGATCATTGGTTATTAGTTATTAGTCATTGGTCATTAAACCATTAGTCATTAAGTCACTGGTCACTGATTACTGATCACTGATCATTGATCATTGGTCATCTGTATTCTGCTACTGCTTACTGTCTTCTCCTTTAAAATACTGGATCGTCCCATCTGGATAAACAGCAACCCTCGCTTTATCTCCCCACTCCGCTGTTAAGAGTTCCAAAACTTCTTCCCACGTCTTTGCCCAAAGGATCGAAGAAAGCTCTCCGAAGAAACAGGCCCCCACGTGATCTTTAAATGGTGAAAGGACAATGAAACGCTTCACCTTCGTCGGCAAGGGTTGGGGGAGCCGAAGCCTTCCCTCCCCGCACTTCCCAAACTCCCCGAACAAGTAGTGGACGACTTGGCCTCCAGGTTCATTCGCAATGATCACCAAATCCCCTCCCTTTTCCTTTAAGGAAGGAATTCCAATAAATGGCGCGATGGCACACTCACTCGGCTTCGAATAGGAATTGACCACCACCACATCCATATTTTTTGCTGGAGTGGTCGCATAGACCTCCCTTGCCAATTTCATTCCCTCCCTGTGCTCCAAAATGGGATCTCCGACAGAGAGATGGGTGATCTCTCCGCGAAGGTTAAGAAGCGCATCGATTTTTAAATCGAGCCCCGCCATTCGCGTCGCCTCCTCCATATCGAGGCGAGGGATGTTCCCATCAATCTTCCCAACGCCGATGCAGTCCGGATGGTCTTTCACGAGAGTCCCATGGTTATAGGCGATGGAGTCGATATGGGCCACACCCGGCAAGATAATCTTCCCTCCCCCTCCGAATCCAGAGAAAGAGTGGGGGACGATCGATCCGATCCCGATCTTCAGGTCGCATGCCATCACCTCTTTGTTGATGGAGACAGGGGTCCCCCGCTCGGTTTTGCCGATATAAGTGCAATGATCAAAAGGATGATGGTTGTAAACGGGGAACCGATCCAATATTTCTTGTCCTAATTTCTTCTTAAAATCAATGGCTGTGTTCGCTCCATGGGCCCCTAAGGCTGCGATAAAACGGATCTGCCCATCTGAAATCCCTGCCCTCTCTAACTCCTCGAGCACAAAGGGAACGATTTCAAAGACCGGGGTAGGCCTGGCCATATCGTCAAATAGGATGGCGATCTCTCTCTTCCCCTTCGCTAATTCGTGAATAGGTTTTGAACCGATGGGGTTGAGGAAGGCCCTCTCCATCTCCTTCGCCTTCAGCTTCCTCTTCTCCCCTCCCTTCATCGGGCAGAAAAAGATCGACCAAGAGGGAGGAAATTTCAACTCCATCTCCGTATTGCCATGCCAGAGAAGTTCTGGGATTTTAACTTTCATACTTCTTTCTCCAAGGCGGAACAAGTCGTTCGGAGCGTTTTATTTCGTACCTCCAAACAATTTTGATTTCCCGTAGGGATAAAAGCCACGACCGAGTTTACAAACGTACTAAGATATATGTCCAACACCACCCGGTCCGCTCAAGGTGACGGCACCTCCAAAACCTCTGGCCTCTTACGGCCAAGACTAAACGAGCAAATATTTTTTCCTCACTTCCTCGTTGTCTCTCAGTTCCCCAATGCTTCCATGATAACGGATCTGCCCGTTATCGATGATATACCCGCGGTCACTCAGTCTCAGGGTTGACCTCACATTCTGTTCAGCCAGCAACACCGTCAGACCGGCCTCCCTCAGCCTCTTTATCTGCTCCTCCAAGGCATGGACGAGGACAGGTGCCAGCCCTTCGGTCGGTTCGTCGAGGAGCATGAACTCCGGATTTCCCATGAGGGCTCGGGCAATGGCCAACATCTTCTGCTCGCCTCCGCTGAGGAAGCCGCCTTTGCGAGACTCTATATCTTTCAAGGCCGGAAAGAGTCCATAAACTCTCTCCCGGTCCCATCCCTCGCCTCCCCGCGTCTTCCTCACGGCAATCTCTAAGTTTTCCCCCACCGTAAGGTCGGCAAAGATCCTTCGATCATCTGGGATATACCCAATGCCCTTTCGACTGAGTAAATAGGGCTCAACGCCGGTGATCTCCTCTCCCTTAAATTTGATGCTTCCCTGCTTTGGAGGTGTGATGCCAATGATGCTCTTCATGGTGGTCGTCTTCCCCGCTCCGTTTCGTCCCAAAAGACAGACCACCTCTCCTGGATCAACTTTCAAAGAGACGCCGAATAGAATATGGCTCAAACCGTAGAAGGTGTGGATTCCCTCCACCTCAAGCATCACTCACCTCCGAGGTATGCCTCCTGCACCTCTTTGTTGTTTCTCACTTCTTCCAGACCCCCCTGAATGACCGTCTGCCCGTGACGCATCACCATGATGCTTTGGGCAATGGAGAAAACGATGTCCATATCATGCTCGCAGAACAATATGGTCAAGCCCCTCTGATGGGCCAGCTTCTTGATCAGCTCCATTGTGGCCAGGGTTTCCTCTGGAGACATGCCGGCCGTCGGTTCATCCAGAATCAGAAGCTCCGGCGCATTCCCTAAGGCAATGGCGATCTCCAATATTTTCTGGTCACCATGGGAGAGCAAACCAGCAACGTTTCTCCATTTATCTGATAAACCAACCGTTTCCAATATACCTCTCGTCTCCTCGACAGCAATGCTCTCGGCCGGCCGGAAAAAATGGGAGCTCTTTCTCTGGTGGGACAATACGGCAACCTGAACGTTTCCAAAGACGGTCAGCCGCGGGAAGATATTCACGATCTGATAGGATCGGGAAATCCCCTTTTTGCAGATTTCATAAGGGGGTAACTCGCCAATATCCTCACCTTTAAAGATAATTTTCCCTCTGTCCCGCATCAACGCACCCGTGATGAGGTTGAACAAGGTGGTTTTTCCAGCCCCGTTAGGACCGATCACCGCCACGATCTCTCCCTTCCCAACGGCAAGGTTGGCTCCATTGACGGCCATGAAGCCCTCAAACGATTTGATGACGCCTTCCACCTGCAGCATCTATCATTTACCCCGTTCCGTTACTTCTTCCATCCCAGGCTTAAATAGTTCCTGAAAAAAACCCATCACCCCTTCCGGCAGGAAAAAAATCACCAGAATAAGTATAACCCCGAGGATCAAAGTCCAGTACTCGGTATATTTCCCCACAAAGGTTCGAAGGGCTACGATGATGGCTGCTCCAAGTGCGGGACCCGCAAAAGTAAACCATCCCCCCAAAAGGCACATAATAAAGATTTCGAGGGACAACACCCAAAACAGGAGGTCGGCAAACACAGAACGCTCCAGCACCACAAAAAGAACCCCTGCCACCCCCGCAAAGAATGTGGCCGCGACGATCCCTCCGAGTTGATAGCGCCTGATATTGACACCCACTGCTTCACATCGCTGCGGATTATCCCGAATCGCTTGAAGGGTGCTCCCAAAGGGAGATTTTAAAATCATATACATCAAAATAACGCAGATCAGGGAGATGATCAGGATAAAGTAATAAGAACGGTTCAAAGAGGAAATCAGCGAGGGCATAGGGATGCCGTGGATGCCATCATCACCCCCGGTAAAGCCATACCAACGAAAAACTATCGCCCAGATCAACGAACCCAAGGAAATTTGAAGCATGCCAAAATAGAGCCGGGTCAGCCTGACACAAAACCAACCGATAATGAGGCCTGTCATCGCGGCCACAACGGGGCCGACAACAAAACCGATCCACATGGGCAGGGAGGTTTTTGTGAGCATTAAGGCGACGGCGTAGGCCCCGACTCCGTAAAAAACGGCGTGGTGAAATTGGAACATCCCACCATGACCAACCACCATATTGAGACTCATAGCCAATAAGGAGGTTACATAAATCAGGGCAAGGACGTAGACGTAGAATCTCGGAGCGAATATCGGCAGAATGAATAAGAGAACAAAAATACCCGTTGTAGGCCCAAACCATTTCGAACGAACAATGTTTTTAAACAAATCCTCTCTCTCCTCACTTACCAGACCGATTTGAGCAGGCCTTTGGGTCGCAGAAGCAAAACAATCACGACGGCAATATAGGGAAAAACAATGGCGAACTGCGGCCAGAATAAGACCCCGTAGGAATGGGTGATTCCAAAGATAAGAGACCCCACCAGGGCACCCCACATGTTACCCAACCCTCCAATAATGACGATCAGAAAAGCTTCGATGATGAGCGTGTGGTCCATCCCCAGGGTAATACTGACTGTAGGGGCGACCAGAGCCCCTCCTACCCCGGCAAGGTAACACCCGATGACGAAAGAGATTGCAAAAACCCAGCTGACGTTAATACCCAATACCCCCACCATCTCCCGATCCACTGCTGCCGCACGGGAGATCTTCCCGATCTTCGTCTTATTGGTAAAGAGCCAGATCGCAATCGCCACAAGGGGCCCGATGAGGATGAGAAATAAATTATAGCGCGGGAAGGATGAACCCAGTATCGAGATGGAACCCTTGAGCAACGCAGGTGCTGAAACGGACTTATATTCCGCACCCCAAACAATCTTCACTAAATCTCCAAGGATCAGTGATATGGCAAAGGTAAATAGAAGCAGCATCAGGTGCTCTCTCTGATAGAGATGGCAGAACAGGGCCCTCTCCGCAACCAGGCTGACGGCTGCGACCAATAAAGGAGCCACGATTAACGCGATCCAAAAACCGGTGGATCCAGCATACATTTTTGTGATGCTAAAGGTGGCGAAAGCACCGATCATGTAGAGCGTCCCATGGGCGATATTGGGGATCCTCAGCACACCCAGGACGAAGCTCAATCCGGCGCAAACAATGAACAAGATCATCGATCGGCTGATTCCCACCAACAATTGACAGAGGAGTTCTGCCGAACCAAAAGCCATCTCTTTATTTCCTCCCGCTCACCTTTCTGAATCGCGGAAGACCTTTTACAAAGGCCATCGTCCCTCCTCCATTTCGGAGGTCGGAACCATGGCCCACACTTCTTAATGAAAAGACGAGGCTCCTATTGACCTCGAGCCTTCTTGATCTCCTCGATGCTCGGCATCACATCCTTCGCAGGGATCGTCACCATATCCGTTGCAATGAGGAACGGATATTCCGGCACTTTCTTTGTCACACCCATGTACATCGGCAACATCGCCTGATGATCGAAGGCCCGCATCTCGATTTCACCGATCGGGCTATCTACTTTCAGACCACTTAGGGCATCAATAAATTTCTCCCTATCCGTCGTTCCTGCCTTCTGGAACGCTTTGGCAATAAACTGTGCAGCAAGATAACCATAGAGGGCACCTACCTTCGGTTCCCTTCCATAAGCATCTTTAAAGGCCTTAACAAAGGCTTTGTTTTTCGGCGTGTCAGGATAGTAGAACTGATAGTTCGACGTGCCGATGATTTTCTCTGGGGCATCCAATCCCAGGGGTGCCAGCGTACTGAGCTCGGTAGCAGTATGGATAAACATGGGAATTCTTTCTGCGAATCCTGTGGCCTTGGCCGCCTTCATGGCATTGACCATGCTGGCACCACCTGTGGCAAAGATCACTGCATCCGGCTTAGCTGATGTAATCGCAGTAAGGTAAGGCGTCAGCTCGGGTTCGCCAACCTTCCACCAGGATTGCCCTATCAGCTCAGCCGTTGGTTTAAGTTTTTTGAGATTCCCCCAGACGCCGTCCGCCAAGGCATGGCCATACTCGTAATCATCGCCGGCGATCCAATATTTCACATAGGGTCTCTTCGCCAAGCCAGCGGCTGCAGCTTTACCGATCATCGCTGTATTCTCACTAACGCAGAACACATAGCGATGTCCCTTCTCTCCAGTAATCTTGTCACTCTTTGAAAATGTGACAATGAACGGTACCTTCTCCGTCTTGCAATATTCAGAGACCGCCAGACTACCTGCGCTATTAATGGTCCCCATCAGAATGTCCACCTTCTCATCCATCACCAGCTCCTTGGCCATGCTGAGACAGAGATCGACCTTGAATTTATCGTCTCTGGTGGTAAATTCGATCTTTCTTTTCAGGACACCTCCCTTGGCATTGATCTCATCGACGGCCAGTTTAAAGGCGTCTCGAACATCGTAAGTATAGGTCGTCGGGGGTCCGGAATAGGTATCGATGATCCCTATCTTAATAGGGGCCTGCGCTGTCCCATCGACAGGATGGAGAAAAAAAACGATGGCCAAAAGGGCTGTCAATAACAGAAAGCTTTTCATCGTAGTGATTCGTTCCATTTCGTTCTACCTCCTTCCTTCATTTGTGTGGCTTTGGCAGCGGGGGCAAGACCCCTCATCAGCCCCCGCTCTTCTCCCAGGATTATGATCCTCCCCTTACCTTTTTAATCTCATCACAGGTTGGCATGATGTCCTTACCGGACAGTGTCACGATATCCGTCGAAATGACGAAATCATATTGGGGCACCTTCTTGGTCACACCCATAAACAATGGAAGAACAGCTTGATGGTCACAGGCTCTCATCTCGACTTCACCCACTGGGCTATCGACTTTCATCCCTTCGATGGCGTTGATAAATTTCTCTTTGTCGATAGCGCCTGCCTTGGCAAAGGCCTTAGCAATTAAATGGGCTGTCACATAAGCATGGAAAGCTGGAAATCCAGGCGGGCCGCCGTAGGCATCCTGGAAGGCCTTGACAAAGGCTTTATTGGCTCTTGTATCGGGATAATAGAAATGATAGTCCATGGTGCCTAAAACACCTTCGGGGGCTTCCGCACCTAAGGGTTTAAGAACAGCATGATCTGTGGCGGTATGAATCCAAATCGGAATCTTTTCAGACATGCCGGTGGACTTAATGGCCTTCAGGGCATTGGTCATGCTCGCCCCCCCCGTTGCAAAAATGACCGCATCGGGTTTAGCCGATGTCATCGCGGTGATGTAGGGGATCAAGTCAGGCTCCCCCACTTTCCACCACGATTGCCCGATGAGTTCCACATTCGGTTTCATCGCCTTCAGATTGCGCCAGGCGGCGTCGGCGATGGCGTGCCCGTACTCATAATCATCGCCTGCAATCCAGTATTTCACATAAGGCTTCTTGCTGAGGGCAACGCCTCCGGCTTTGCCGGCCATATAGGTATTCTCCGCCGTGCAAAAAGCATAACGATGTCCTTTCTCTCCGGTGATCTTCTCGGTCTTTGCAATCCAGACGATGAAGGGAACTTTCTCTCCTTTCACATAATCGGATACCGCCAGGGAGACAGCGCTATTGATGGTCCCGACAATCAGGTCAACCTTCTCCATCATAATCAATTCTTTGGCCATGCTGAGGCCGATATCCACCTTGAACTTGTCGTCGCGGGTCGTAAATTCGATCTTCGTCCCCAGAACGCCTTTCTTGTCAATCTCATTTAATGCAAGCTTGAACCCGTTGAGGGCGTCATTGCCATAAACCGCTGGCGGCCCGCTGTAGGTATCAAGGATCCCTACCTTGATCGTGCGCTGGGCATTCGCACCGACCGGCTGTAAAACAGCCAATAAGGCCAAAAAAACGATTAATGATGCTGCACTCTTCATGTTAATCCTTTCTCCCATCTGTTTCTCCTCCTATATTCATTTGAATTAAATTTTTCTTCCCTTCCACCCGCCCCCTCCTTTCCATGGCCCAGAACCTTCTTACTGACTTAATGCTTTATATTCTTAAACTTACCTGTTGTCAACTCCCTTTTTGAGATCGCAGAAAAAAGTACTCAACGATCTCTGATTTCACAACTTATGAAAATGATTACACAGATCTTCGGGTTACTTAGAATGTCCTGATCAGCGTAATCTTGATATTAATCACAGGAATCAAGGATTTCCTGCTTTTCCGGAAATCCCTTTTTTCTTCATCATCTCGGCGATCAAATCGAGAAAACCAACAGGGCTATACCCTGTCATCCCCCCATCTGCAACGACCGTCGTTCCATTGATATAGCTGGAATCATCGGAGGCCAGAAACAGGGCGATCTTCACAATCTCTTCCGGGGTTCCGAACCTCTTAAGGGGGACCTGCTGCGTTAATCCGGAAACAAGAACCTCTTTGTTGAGAATGGGTGTATTCATCCCCCCTGCGACCAACCCCGGGGCGATCGCATTGACCAGGATATGGTACCGGCTCCATTCATAGGCCAGGACTCGAGTCAACACCATCACCCCGGCCTTGCTGACACAATAGGGTAAAAAGCCTTGCTCCCCGAGGATGCCGGCTGCGGAGGAGATATTGATGATCTTTCCCCCTCCTTGCTGGATCATCTTCTTTCCCACGGCCTGGCAACAAAGAAAAACACCTTTTAGATTGACGTCGATGACCTGATCCCAACCCTCCTCCTTGATCTTTTCCGCTTCCAAGATAAAAGGATTGACCCCTGCATTATTCACCAGGATATCAATTCTGTCGAATGACCGGGTGATCTCCTCCACCATCCTCGTCACATCTTGAGATGAAGAGATGTCCGCGGCGACGGCCAGGGACCGCACCCCGAAACCCTCGATCTCTTGGGCCACTCCTCTTGCCTTCTCCAAATTTCTACCATTGACAATGACATCTGCGCCCTCTTTGGCGAATCCCATCGCGAACTCTTTCCCAATGCCCCTTGTCGACCCGGTAATCAAAGCAACCCTACCCTTCAATTTCATCGTCTCACCTCCTGTGGGAACAATTCATGCTTGGACGCCGGATTATGGCGTTTAAGTAATCATGCATGAATCGCCCTTAAACCGAATTATAAATTTCTTCCCAATAAAGGTCGTGTTCCACACCAAAGTTTTTAGAGAATAGATTTTCTCTATCTAAATCCCATTTCAAGGGATTATTCTGGATGTATTCTCTGATCCGGTATAATTCACTCTCATTGCGTATAACATGATCATAAAACGATCTCTGCCATTGGAAGTGGAGATCATTGTGCAAAGAATTGATCCTGCGTGTAACAGATGCTTTATATTGCTGGATCACCTTGGACAATAACATCTTTGTTCTATCTTGTACGGAATGCATAAATGCATTCCTCTGGTGGGAACGCATATATGCGTTCCCTACTGTATATTCTTCAATAATCAAGATACCATGCACATGGTTAGGCATTATTGTAAACTCATTTATTTCAACATCCTCAAAATGTCCCGGGATTTCAGTCCAGAAATTACTAGTGGTGTACCCCATAAATGGAACTATGTTTGGAAATGATTATCCCCAGCAAAATAAGCTATCCAAGTGCTCTTTGAAATATAGCGTTATTTCTGTGGTGCACCACTAGCAAATCCCCCCAACTCGTTCAAATGCATTATTCCGCTCTTGACCTTTCCAAACTACTCCTCCCTATCCTTTGTGCAAATTGTTACGAAGTAAAACCCACTCAGAGAGTAATCGTAATTTTTCAATCAGGTTCGTTTTCTTTCTCTCACCTTTCTAAAAATTCCCTCAGTCTTTTCTCAAAAAGTTGATTTAAATGTCTGCTGTTCTCAGGCGTCCAGCCGAAAACCTTTTCCCAGACTTCTGGGCTCTCCATGCACAGGTAGATAAAGAGATCGGGGTCCACCTCTCCCAGCCACGCCACGATCTTGCGATACATCTCGACGCGGATCTCCTCAAAATACCGGAACTTCCCATCCCTCCCCGGAAACAATTCACCCAGAAATATCCTGGTCTTTGGGAAACGGTCCTTAACAATCCCTTTGAGTTGGGGTGGATATCGAAATCCCCCGAGACTGATCCAGACCACCCTTTTGGGAACGATCCGATTAAAAAGGGAAAAGATGGTCTCCTGGTATCCCTTCTCCCAACCTTCATGAAATAGGATGGGGTCGAAATGAAATCCCAAGGGATAACCTTCCTTCTCACATCTTTCCGCAGCATCGATCCGCTCCCCCAAAGAAGCAGTTCCCATCTCCTCTTCTTCTATTATCTTGGGAGGATTGAGCGACCACGAAATCACGGTCTTTCCCCGATGATCCAGGTGGAGGAGGGCGTTGACTTCGGCTGACTTAGTCTTCAGCTCCAGGATTCCATTCTTTCTCTCCGCAAAAAAAGGGACGAGGATCTGGGAAAGGGGAAAGATCGAATCCAAAGCCAAGCTATCAGAGAGCTCTCCTGTTCCTAATCGAAGAAAGGGTTGGACGTTGTTGGAAAGAAACGCATCCATCTCAGAAAGGAGGTCATCCCAGTTGGTGTAAAGGGTGAGAAAGGGATTATTGAGGTATCCTTGAAGAACGCAGTAGGAGCAATCCGATGGACAATTGGTGATGGCGTTGACCACATAGTATCCGCAGCAGATATGACGAGAAGTTCCAGGACATGGTTTCAAACGCCTTCCATAAAATCGGGTGATGAGAAGATTCTTCTTCCCCGTCCCAATCGGATCTTGCAGGGAGAGAAACTGCCTGATCAGGGATCTCTTATCTTCAACCCTCTCGACAGGGATATGGGATAGACCCCTTAAGACGGTCTGCGAAACCCAATCCTCCTCGGCCTTCTCATCGAGAAAAATTTTTTCAATCGGAAAGGTCACCATCCTCGAAACCGTAAATTTCAAATGTCAAAGTTCAAATATCAAATCAAATCCAAAGCTCAAATGTTAAATCCCCCCAACCCCCCTTTGCTAAAGGGGGGCGAGGGAGGATTATTGATTTACTTTGCCATTTGACATTCATTTGACATTTGGATTTTGAAATTTGGCATTGCCTTCCTCATAATGGCCCTGTATCATCTCTTCAAATTCCTTCTTCTCTGAAAGGAGCGACAGGGATGAAAGGATGGATCGGTATTCCTCCGCCGTCTTGAATTGAAATTCGACTCTTAACCCCGTTCCCTCAAAAAAAGGGAGATGATGGATCCATACACTGGAGGGTAAATCCAAACCTCTCCTCTTTTCCGCAAACTTCTGCTCCCATTGACGCATCCTTGGGTAACGAAAATCCATGAGAACCCTTCTCATCCGTTCTGTTCTTTGAGACGGGGTCAGCTCCTTTTGAGAAAGGACGGCCTTCACTTCTGGCCGGGCCACGATCTCTCTCACCTCACATCCATCCGTCCGGGAGATCTCTTCGATGAAAGTGAGTATCTCTCTTAAGTGATTTTCACCCAATTTCAGCGGGGAGATCAGGGAAAGAAGTGCCCTTCGATCTTCCGGGGTAAAGGCCGAAAAAATCCGTATATTGAAACGGGAAACCCCTGCTTTCAATACGTATCTCTTCACCTCATCTTCCATTTGGGCAAGGGACAAGTAGGTGTTTAAAATCTTCTCATTCGGCTCCAACGAAAATAAAGGGAGAAAGCTCTTGGCCACAACGATCGAATCCATTTGAAAATGATGAACTAACTTTTCCAAAGCGATCGCCTTTTCAACGGTATTGAACCCGCGCGTCGTCAGATTTTCGTGGAGGGAGATGGAGAACAATCTGAAATCGTCCGTCCCTGTCTCTTCGAACACCCTCGCCTCGATCTCGCGATGTCCCAGTTGATGAAAGACGGAAATCCTCCTGAACCCACAGATGATTTGGTATCGATCCCTTCTCTCCCTTAAAAGAACCGGCTGAACCAATCCTAACTGTTCAATAGAGGATCGAAGCCTCCCGAGATCAGCCATAAAACTGACGGAGAAGGTCTCATCCGCCAGATCAATCTGATGCAGGGGTATTCTTTTAATTGTCTTCATCTCAACCACCCCATTAAGTAAAAAATGTCAAATGACAAAACTCCAATGACAATTGAATGCCAAATGTTTAAATGTCAAAACCTAACCCCGTTGGGATTTGGAAATTTTGAAATTCATTTGAAATTTGTCCTTTGACATTTGAGATTGCAAGATTCGGATCTTTCGATCCGAATCCTATATCTCTATTCCATATTGCCTCATGATCTCCTGGTAATGTTTTCCTTCTAATTCGTTTCCCCTCTTAAAGAAACCCTTGGAGAGGATTTTGCATTTCCTTTTCATCTCTTCGAGGACCATCTCCCTCTCCTCTGGAGTGATCAATCGTTCTGAGAGAAGCTTTTCCAGAGCGATCACCCGATAACGGTCATTCCCCCAAGATCTCTGTGAAAGCTGATCAGGATGACCCCCTCGCTTGATAATGAGCCTCCGATTGATAAAGAAGATGGGAAAATGGGCCGATACCCTCAACCAGAAGTCATAATCCTCACACACGGGAAGAGCTTCATCGAAGAGGCCGACCTTCGTAAAGAGGGTCTTTTTCATCATGGCAGAGGAGGGGCTGATAATACAGAGGGGCAGACATTTTTCAAAGATCCAACCCGAATACTTGGCGTGCCTCACCCTCGGGTTGACCCTCCTCCCTTTACGAATCCAGATCTCGTCCGTGTAACAGAGGGGATACTGTGGGTTGTCATCCAGGAAGGACACTTGAATCTTTAATTTTCCCTTCACCCAGAGATCGTCCGAATCCAAAAAGGCGACATATTTCCCCCTGGCATGAAGAATACCTTTGTTTCGGGCAGCACTCACCCCCCGGTTCTCAGAGGATTGAAACAGCCTGACCCTCCCCCCATACTTCTTTATCTCCTCTCCGGTTCCGTCGGTTGAACCGTCATCCACAACGATCAGCTCGAAATCTTCAAAATCCTGCCCCAGGACCGAATCCACGGCCTCTTTCAGCATGGGGAGGCGATTATAGGTGGGGATGATGACGGAAACCTTCGGCATAAAAGTCGTAGAAGGGTTCGAGGGTTCCAGGGTTCTTAGGTTTTCGACTTGAACCCTAGGCCACTCGACCCCCTGACCCCTTCGGATTTATTTATTAGGCGGCCCGCCGGGTCTTCTTCTTCAAACGGCTGATTCGTTTCCTTAAAATCTCTGCCATCTTCCAATTTTTCTGTTGGAGGATTTCCTCCCTTTTCAGCCTCAGCTCCCTCACCTTCTGCTTCAGTTGGGCGACCGTCAGAACCACTTTCTCCTTTTTCGCAACAACCACTTTCTCTTTTTTCGGCTCAGTCTCGGTGATCCCCTTGGCTTTCCGGATGGCCTCGATCAACTCTTCCTTCTTCATGGCATGGACCCCATGAACCCCCGGGAGCCCGAGCGCCATCTCTCTCAATTCCTTCGCAGTCATCTTCTCTAAGGGCTTCTCTTTCTTCTCCATCCTCATCTCCTCCTCATTATCATTAGTAACTAAAAAGGCCAGTTAATCGTAATTTATAAGATTTTTAAGGCTAAATCAACCCTCCTTATAGGGAAGGTGAACTGACAATAAACAAAAGAGGGGTCAGCCCCATGGACTGACCCCTCTTTATTTTGGCGGGAGCGACGGGGCTTGAACCCGCAACCTCCGGCGTGACAGGCCGGATTTTCACTCTTACCCATTTTTACTCGTTCATACCTTAAATTCATACACCTTGAGTAAATCCACTATTTAAGCCTATTCTAAAATACTTCTTGACATAACCATTCTACTTTGAGATAATCAAGGTGTG
>Ga0187770_10000702_pt1 | contig 16637 bp, 13 predicted proteins | sample 0116_SJ02_MP02_2_FD_133154 | JGI IMG/M metagenome (GOLD analysis project Ga0187770, IMG submission 133154) | Tropical peat soil microbial communities from peatlands in Department of Meta, Colombia - 0116_SJ02_MP02_20_MG | ecosystem: Environmental > Terrestrial > Soil > Wetlands > Peat | place...
GCTTTCGCAGAAAATGTTCGGCCAAGCTCAGAATGTCTTCGCTTCGTTCGCGAAGGGGAGGAACCGACAGCGGAATCACGTTCAAGCGGTAGAAAAGATCGGAGCGAAACGCGCCCGCTTCGATCTGCGACGCCAGCGAGCGATTCGTCGTCGCGATGACGCGCACATCGATCGGAACGGGGCGCGTGTCACCGAGACGATCCACTTCACGCTCCTGCAGCACTCGGAGAAGCTTCGGCTGAAGGCTCAAGGGCATTTCGCCAATTTCGTCGAGCAGCAGCGTTCCGCCGTCAGCCATTTGAAATTTTCCGGGCTTGGCGACCAGAGCACCGGTGAATGCGCCGCGCACGTGGCCGAAAAGCTCGCTCTCGAGCAAATTCTCCGGAAACGCGGCGCAATTGACCGCCACGAACGGTCGCGACGACCGGGGACTTGCGCGGTGAATGAGTCGGGCCAGGAGTTCCTTGCCGGTGCCGCTCTCCGCTTCGATCAGAATGTCGGCGTCTGTCTGAGCGACGTGTTTGGCTCGCGCCACCAGCTCGCGGAAGGCCGACGACTCGCCGATAAAGAAATCCGGTTCAACTTCATCTGAGGTGCGTCCGAGTATCCGCTGAGCGGTTTCCTCCAACTGCTCAAAAGAGACCGGTTTCATGAGATAGTCACATGCGCCCTCCCGCATGGCCGTTACGGCTTCCGGCACGCTTCCATACGCAGTGAGAAAAATCACGGCGGTGTGTGGCGCTACATGCCGCACGCCTTGCAAGACATCAAGTCCGTCACCGTCGCTCATGCGCATGTCTGTGACAACAAGGCGGCATGGCGACGTGCGAAACTTCGCCAGTGCGTCGGCCACGCCATTCGCCGTCGTCACCTGCCATCCGCGACGACGAAAGTTCGCGTCGAGCGCGCGGCACATCGAAGCTTCATCATCCACCACAAGCACTTGACTCATGCGGTTCCTCCGCAACTGGCAGAAAGATAGAAAACGTGCTGCCCCACCCGGGCACGCTCTGCACGGCAATGTTTCCTCCGTGCTGTTCGATCACTTTCCTGCACACGGAAAGTCCAAGGCCCGGACTGCCGGCTTTGGTCGTAAACCCGGGCTCAAAAATTTGCTGAATCGTTTCTCGTTCGATTCCGACTCCCTCGTCCTCGAAATCGAGTTGAACGCATTTTCCTGCGCTGGCTGACGAACCAACACGAATCGTCAGCGTTCCACCGAGTTTCATCGCGCCAAATGCGTTGAGCGTGAGATTTAAGAAGACTTGGCGCAGGCGTTGTGCATCGGCCAAAACGGTCGCATGCTCGAAAGCGTTTTGGATCACGATTTCGATGGCGCGCTGGCGCGCAAGCGGGCCCAGGAAGCTCGCTGTCTCACGCAATAGTTGGGCGAGGTTTGTGGCGATCAATTCGCCGCACGGCTCACCGTGGAATTGGAGAACATTGTTGACTGTAGCGGAGAGCAGGCGAAGGCCGGCTTGCAGTTGAGTGATCCACTCTTGCACATCCGGCGCGCCGACTGTTGCATCCGCGACAAGGCCGGCAAATAGTTCCATGCTTGCGAGCGGATTCCGAATCTCGTGTGCCAACACCGTAGCAATTTCGGCAAGCGCGCGGGCCCGTCTCGCAGCCTCGCGCGCGGCCGCGAGTCGCTTTTGATCGCTAATGTCGCGAACAATCCAGATCGTTTCGCCTACGCAAGACGTCTCCGCGTGGGAACCCGAGATTCCCAGAGTTCGTGTGCCCGCAGTGGAATTCAAAATCCATTCCTGTTCGCATGAAAACCCCGCGGACGTCACAACGGAGAGAAGTGCTTCAAGGGTGGCCGGACATTCTGTGTCGTCGCCCGGCGCCCAAGCTGCGTCCAGTTGAAGCAGCCGGCGTGCTTCCGGATTCATCATCCGCGGTCGACGATGGGAATCTGTGACGACGACGCCGCAGGGCAGGCCTTCGAGAACGCGCGTCAGAAACCCGCGAACGCGCACGTTTTCTTCAACTTTCCGCGACAACTCGGAATTAGCCTGCTCCAGCTCCCCGCTAAGTCGCGCGACTTCGCCCTGGAGCTGCGCGTACGATTTCTCGAGAGATCCGGCTGCCTGCGTGAATGTCCGGAACGCGTGCGCGAGCGATCTGCGATCAGCTGTCTGCTTATCGCGTCGTCCTGAGTTGAGTCGATTTTGCCGGGTTGTGGGCAATTTCGGCATCCCGGCGCGTATCTTGCATCCGGGATGCCAACTATAGGACCGACAGCTTAGATTTCTCTAAACTGTACGGGATCGTCAGTGCGGCTGAAATGTTCCACGTGAAGCTGCGGTTCTTCGCCGGCGAGAATGAAGGCACGCTCCACCGCGTGTTGCAATTCGCGCACGTTCCCGGACCAAGGAGATTGGCGAAGCACAGCCAGAGCGGAAGCAGAAATTCTCTTCGGAGGCAGGCCGGCACTCTTGCAGAGTTCGGATAGAAAATGCTCCGCGAGTGCGGCCATATCTTCTTTGCGTTCCCGCAGCGGGGGAAGCTCGATTGGGAAAACTGCGATTCGGTAGTACAGATCCTGCCGAAATAACTTTTGCTTCACATAGTCGAGCAACCGAACGTTGGTTGCGCAGATCACGCGAACGTCGACGCGAAACACCTCCGAGCTGCCGAGTCGCTGCACTTCTCCGTCCTGAAGAAATCGCAGCAACTTTGCCTGCATGGCCAGCGGCAAATCCCCCACTTCGTCGAGAAAGAATGTTCCCCCATGAGCCATATGGATGCGTCCGACGCGAGATTGGACCGCTCCGGTAAACGCACCGCGTGCATGCCCGAAGAGTTCGGCCTCGAGGAGCGATTCTGGAATCGCGGCGCAATTGACGACGACAAACGGATTCTCCGCCCTCGAGCTCAACTCATGGATTGCGCGTGCCACAACTTCTTTTCCGGTTCCCGTCTCTCCGGTAATCAGAACGGTTGTGTCGCGCGGGGCCACCAGCCGAGCCACTCGATACACATGCTGCATCGCTCGGGAAGTTCCCACCATTCCTGGGAGCGCTTGCGGATCGACCGGTACCGATGGAGTGCGCGGCGCCGCAACTGCGGGCGGTGGTGCCGGCTCAGGTGCAACTGAGGGTTCAACGAAAGCCTTCTCGGCACCGGCTCGCGAATCAACGAGGCGTACTTCCATACGAGAAAATTTTCGTCGCACGAGCTCGGCGATTTCTTGTGAATTTAAATCTGGAAGATGTTTGTCGAGCACCAACACATCGAATGGCATCGACTCCAGTCTTGATAGAGCTTGCGAGCCGCTTGATACTTCCTCCACGCGCCCCTGCCAATGGACATTGGTTTGAGCGAGCATTCTTCTAAATGCTGGATCCGGACTTGCGACCAAAAGCCGGATGGTTTCCGACTTGGAAAGGGGCTGGGCGCCGGTTGACATGAATGATCTCCCACAATTTGAGTTGTGACTTTAGCGTGCAGTGCGTGATTTAATTCTTTATCACAAGAACTGGATGGCCCCGTTCCGCTTATACCAATCTCGTTGCGTGCTTGTTGCGAACCAGTTAACTTAAAGAAAGAATAAAAAGCTCTAATCTTCGTTCTCACAAAACGCACGTGCGTCTCCGCGATCAGGTGTTCCTCGAAAGCGATCTCACGCCGAGCCCCACGGCGGAAGGCAATGGTGCTCACCTACAGGAATTTCCTTAGGGGAAGAGCCGAATTTACATCGTGAGTTAGTAGCTCTACGTTTACGTGAGGACGTAGGCGTGTGTGCGCTGAGTCGTGTACGGCGAGCGGTTTGAAATGAGCGGCGTTGAAGTCTTGACGCGCCTGCTTCGTGTGCCAAGCAGGAGGCGGCGCGTGCCGAGCACCGCAGCGCGCTCTGGGATCGCCTTTGCATTCGAGATTGTTGAAATGCTGCTTAGGGACATAAGCGATTTCAAAGAATTTACGTGTGCACGTAAATTGCATGGAATTAGATCGGTTTCAATGGGCTCCGTCTGCGGCTTGGGGTTTGATTGCAAAATTCTAATGAACGCTACAAAGTCCATGTGGGGGACGCATGCGCATACTTGTCGTTGAGGACGATCCGATTCTCGCGGATTTTGTCGTCCGGCATCTGCAAAACGAGAGAAAAGACGAACTCTTGGCTGTTGGCGCGGGAGAAGCAGAGCGCCAGGTCGGAGCAGGCAACTTCGATGTCGTGATCCTCGATTTGGGTCTGCCCGTTGCAGCAGGGCTGGACCTGCTGGCCCGCCTGCGTGGCGCGAGGCCCGAAACACTCTTCCTGGTTTTGAGTTCGAGCGTTTCGGTTCAAGACTGCAGTCGCTGCCTCGAAGCCGGTGCCGACGATTACGTGACGAAGCCTTTCTCGGCCGCAGAGTTGTCCGCTCGCGTGCGAGCACTCTTTCGACGGCTCAACGGTCCCGCCAAGCTCGTACTCAAGGTCGAAGATCTTGAATTGGACCGGATCAAGCGAACCGTGCGCAGAGGTGGCTATACGATCGAGCTGACTCACAAGGAATTCGTGCTGCTCGATTTCCTCATGCAACATGCTCTGCAGCCGGTGCCGCGGAAAGCGATCGTAGAGCAAGCGTGGAAGCTCAGCCCCGGTTCGATGACGAACGTCGTGGACGTCTACATCAACTATCTAAGAAAAAAGGTCGACTCCGGATTTGAACGACAGCTTATCCACACAATTCGCGGGATCGGATACCAGATCGGCGGTGTGTGAACGTCACTTGCTACGCGCTGACGTTTTCCTTTGCTAAAGACGCTGTCACTGATCAAGAATTACGAGTCTCGGAGCGGCTGCGCCGCTTTGCATGTCGGCCTCGATCATTCGCGTGGGTGAAATGACGTAGAAGGTTTTCCCGTCAGCGGTCCTGAGGCGGCCTTGCGCGATTGCCGTGACTCCACTGTCCTGAGTCTGTCCAGAGGACAATACGTTTCCCGGCAGGTTGACGTCTGCTGTTCCAGCGAGATCGCCGGCTGGCGCTACAGTCAACATACCCGATACGAAAGCAACTTTGGCGCTCGTGTCGGCTTCTGATCCTGCGGCGAAGCTTCCGACCGGTTCAGAGAGCACTGCATCGCTCACCGATTGGCTTTCCCACATTCCAGTCTTTACAGCCCTTCCCGCCGAATCCATTACGAAAGCCCTGGTGGAGTCGACTAGGTAGAAAACAAAGTCGTTGCTTGCAAACTTCATTGTGCCCCGGCCGAATTCGGTTGATGCTAGCGTGTAGCTTCCGGCGGCGACTGTTTGCGACGAGGCTTCTCTTCCCTCGTTCACATCGTAGGTCCCAACAAGAGAGTTAGAGTCTGCAAGGGAAATGAGACCGACACCGACGGTCGTCGAACCATTGGACGATTCACCTTCCACATGAAGCACTGTGGATCCACCAAACGTGGACGCCGAGAACGGGCTGCCCGACTGCTGCATGATCTCGCCTGACAGCAAGTCACTGCCCTGAGAATCAGTTCGCACAAAGAAGGACTCGTTCGTCGACACGGAGTAAACTGCGCCCGTCACACTTCCCAATCCGTCAGCAGCCAGTTTCAGCTCGCCACGGCCGGTCGCCGCAAAACTGTAGCTTGAAGCGTCGTGAACTGTCGCCGCCTCGACGACAATGCCATCTGAATCGCTGTCAGCGAGCCCCGCGGTGATCGCGCCCTGATTGCTCGCTGCGAAACTTCCGAGCATTGCCGATCGCTGCCCCATGGATGTCGATCCCGAGAAAGCGAAAGCGTAGTCGCCGTTCCATCCAGATTGAGGCGGACCTCCGGTATCGCGCCTCTTCATTATTCCATTTCCGCGGATCAGGTTAGGTCCAGTGGAGTCAAATTCGATGAAATGCGCCAGGGAGCCATCCCTGTTCACGGCAACGCGGAACGTCTGGGCTCCGAGCACGGACCGAATTGTGATGGTGCCGCGATTGCCAGAATCGATTGCAAATTTTCCCGATTCGATCACGATATTGTGTTGTGGGCCGCTCGAGCGGTTGATGTCGAGAAGTCCGCTTGTTATCGAACCCGCCCCATCCGCCTCCATAATTCCGGCGAACGCAACCGCTCCACCGGAATCGAATCCCTGAAGCAAGAACGCATAGCTACCCTTCATCAGGCGGTCGTTTGCACCTTGCGCGATAACATTTATTGAAAGCGGAAGTGTCGGGTCCTGCGGCGGATTGGCAGTGTCGGTGACCTGCACTACAAAATTCGCCTGGCCGGATGTCGTGGGAGTACCGGAGAGATTGCCTGTGCTGGGATCAAGACTGATTCCGTCTGGTAAGCTTCCTGAACTGATCGACCACGTGTAAGAACCGGTGCCGCCCGTTGCGGTAAGCGTTGCACTGTAGGATGTCCCAACAACGCCATCAGGCAGACTCGTCGATGTAATGGTCAACTGCGGATCGACGTTGATTCCGCTGAAGAATTTTGCCGTCTGCTGAGGATTTGATGAATCTGTGACTTTCAAACCCAAACCGTAGCCACCGGCCGTCGTGGGAGTGCCCGATATCACGCCCGTTGCACCGTTCAATGAGAGGCCTGGAGGCAATCCGCCCGAAACGACGCTCCAGGTGTAGGGTGGGTTCCCTCCCGAGACGGATGCAGTCGCGCTATAGGGCACGTTGACTGCAGCGTCCGGCAGCGACGTGATGGAAAAGGCAAGCTGACCATTTACCGCGAGCGTGAACGGCATACTGCCAGTCCGCGCCGGCATAGAGGAATCCATCGCTTGCACTGTAAAGTTCGAAGTTCCCGTCGCCGTGGGGACTCCCGAAAGTACGCCGGAACTGGCATCGAGAGTCAATCCTGCTGGGATCGTACCGCTGATCACAGACCAGCTGTACGGCGCCTGCCCGCCCGCCGCATTCAGCGCCAGGTTGTATGCGAATCCTACTGTGCCGCTCGGCGCACTCGCGGGAGAAATGCTGAGCGGAGCCGGAGCCTGGACTGGCTGGACGGCCCGCCCGCAACTTCCGAGCAATATGATGCCTCCAATCAGCACCGCCACGACTGCGCGACTTTTCATGACGCGCTCCGGGCTAACAACACTGTGGCTCGAGGGCAGGGTTCTGGCGGCCGACGCCAGAGCGCTACACTTCGGCGAGAACGATCGCAGCAAGCGCGCACTAAGACTCCTAGAACTGGCTTAAACGGAAAAGTTCCTATCGCGGCCAGATATTTACTAGACTAATATCGGCAGAACTTGGTCCGAGCTTGAGCTAACTCAGCGAGATTCGAGGTACTACAGAGTTTTCGCTGTACTGAACCTGTACTTGAGGACAGTGGCGAACCGCTCCGATTAAGAACATCCTGCTTCTAGGTGCGAGGGGGATAATGCAGTTCGAGGCCGCCGTAATGAATGCGGAGGGCACCACGTTTGCCGTGGTTGTCGTGAAGCCCGACGTCATTTCGAATTCGCACGAAGCCAACTCGATTATTGCCGCAATTGAAAAGGTTCTGGACGGCAAGCCAGTTGTCTTGATGTCGCAGAATGCTGCCGGAGCGCCAACGTACTACGGTCGCTGTGATATCACCGGTTTTATGTCAACCGTTCCGGTAGATTCGATTCCCTGGCAAAAATTCTCGCTCCACTAGCCTCCGAGGGCTGAGCATCTCGCTCTTCGGCACTCCAACCGGCATAGCTGCATTACATTTTCTTCCTTTTTCGTTGAATTCAAACAACATCGCCTAAAGTCGCACTCCCGGACTGCCGATGAATTACTTAGGGTAGCCTCCGCTGTCTTACGGCTATCGTCTGCCCCGCAACGGGAGCAATCACGCATGAAGGTTCTGCTTTATCAACTGGACGCCATGAGCCGAAAGCTTGTCGCGGGAATCATGGACGATCATCACTTCGATTCGATTTCACTCGCCGACCGCGAGGAGGCTCTCGCAACTGTCGATAGCGGCGGCGTGGGCGCCGTTGTCGCTGACGTTCAAAGAGATGGCCTCCACTTCATTCGCTCTATTCGAGCGTGCGAAGGCAGGGGCCGCCATCGAATTCCGCTGATCGCTCTGACCATCGCCGATACACCCTCGAGCCGGCGCCAATACACGGATGCCGGTGCAGACGCCGTTCTGCCGATCCCTGTCCGCTCGGCCGATCTGCTGGCCGTGCTCAATCAAAGCGTCAAATGCGAAAACGCAGGTCACACCCAGGACATTTCCGGCGCCTCAAACGATCGTGCTGCGCTGGATCTTTCCGCTTCGCTTGAGCGCGTGGAAGGTGATCGGGGGCTTCTCGAGGAGTTGCTTCGACTATTTTTCGACGAATGTCAGGGCACCTTGCAGCAGATCCGAGATAGTTGGAGTTCCGGCGACATCCGTGCGCTCGGCCGCTTGGCCCACACGCTGAAAGGTTCGTCAGCAAACGTCGGCGCCAACGGAGTCTCCGAAGCGGCCTTCGCGCTCGAGTGCCTGGCACGCTCGGGAAGCATGGAAAACGCTGTCCAGCTCATTGCGGATTTGGAGCGAGAGATCGAGCGTTTGCTGCCTGAGCTGGAACAATTTCTGAAGCAAACCGTTCGATAAACGAAGGCGCACTAATCTTCCGAAGCGAAAATGGAGAAGCGATTCAACACGAATTCGAGGAGCGAAACATCGGGGCCGGACGCGGCGCCGCGCAGCCGGATTCTCGTCGCCGAAGACGATCCGGTGCTCCGCCGAATGCTAGAGGCGCTGCTCGTCAAGTCAGGCTACGAAGTTGTAGCTGTCTCTGACGGCTTGCAGGCGCTGCGCATTCTTGAGAGTGAAGGGGCGCCGTCCCTCGCCGTTCTCGATTGGGTGATGCCGGGCCTCGAAGGTCCCCAGGTCTGCGAACGGATTCGCAAGCGCAACGATCGCCCGTACGTGTACATCCTTCTGCTTACGGCGCTCACTCAAAAGGGTAACGTGCTCCAAGGCCTTGAGTCGGGAGCGGACGATTATTTGACAAAGCCCTTCGATGCGCAGGAACTCCGGGCCCGCGTGCGAGTGGGCTTGCGAATCCTGAGTCTCCAGCAAAGCCTCATTTCTGCCCGGGAGGAGCTGCGCTTTCAAGCTACGCATGATGCTCTCACCGGACTATTCAACCGCGCCGCGGTTCTCGAAGAAATCCATCGCGAGCGCTCGCGCCAAATCCGCGAAGGCGGCACTCTCGGCGTGATCCTGGCGGACCTCGATCACTTCAAGCAGATTAATGATACGTACGGGCATCTCTTAGGCGATGCCGTTCTAAAAGAAACGGCCCGCCGTATGAGTGGTTGCGTGCGGCCCTACGACACGGTCGGTCGTTACGGCGGCGAGGAATTTCTAATCATCGCGCCAACGGCGGACGCGATGGGCGCGCTTAGGCTGGCAGATCGCATGCGCGACACGATCGCGGCGACTCCCATCTCAACGGCGGACGGCGACGTGAATGTCACTGCAAGCTTCGGCGTCGCGGCGAGTGACCCTGCTGATCCCCCGGCGCCGGACACACTGCTCCTCCGAGTCGATGACGCGCTTTACCGCGCGAAAGAGCTCGGACGAAACCGATGCGAGATGGCCGGTCCGATTTCAAACGGCTCCACCGAAAGCTTGGCTCACCCTGTAACCCAACGAACTCGTTAGACGACTGATTTCATGGGCGTAGGGCTGGAAATTCAGCGCGAAATCGCCTATAAGGTTGGCGTTCGTGCGGGAAATGGCAGATGATTTGGTTCGATTCGCGTGCGGCAACTTCTTAAGGAAATTTCGCGTCGCTCTTGCCATGTCGCGAATCAGCTTTATGTGTGACGCACATCACATCGCGCCGTCGCCGATTGCAATAGGCTAGTGCGACTTGATACCTATGCATTCATCGATGCCCACGGGCAGCGAAAGCACACCTGCGATTGCGCTTCCACGGCGAGAGAACTGCGCAGCAGTTGTGCGAGCCTTGTCTAATGCTGTTCGGCGTGCGCCTCTCGCCCTGTTTCTGTTTTCGGCTGTTGTTCCGTCAGCGGTCGCTGCATCTTCCGGCGGTCCGATAAGCCCGACGAATATTTTCGCGCCCGCTTCCACGCCGGCTCATTCTATCTACCGCTTGTCAGTATTCGAGCTCGAAATCCTGGGCGCGATCTTCGTAGTCGTCTTTAGCTTGCTCGCGTATGCCGTCACGAAATTCCGTGAGCGCAGTCACGCGGATGAGACCGAGCCACCTCAAATCTATGGCAGCAATCAGATGGAGCTTGCTTGGACTGTGATTCCAGTCCTGATCGTCGTCGTCCTCTTCCTCTCGACAGCGCAAGTCATCCACCGGGTTCAGGACGCGCATGCTCCCGATGGAACGATCCAGGTCACGGCGGTCGCGCATCAGTTTTGGTGGGAATATCGTTACCCGCAACTTGGCGTCGTCGCCGCCAACGAGCTTCACGTGCCCGTGAGCGACCCAAGCAATCCGACACCGACTTACATTCACTTGCTTTCGGCTGACGTCGATCACAGTTTTTGGGTTCCGCGATTGGCCGGCAAGACCGACCTGATTCCCAACCATCCGAACAATATGTGGATCGACCCCCACGAGACCGGTCTTTTCCTAGGCCAATGCGCGCAATTCTGCGGAACGCAGCACGCAAAGATGCTTTTGCGAGTCTACGTTCAGAGCCGAGACGATTTCGATCGCTGGGTGCACGATCAACAGCAACGAGCTGCTCCCACAAATTCGGATGTCGCGGCGGGGAGTGCACTTTTCATTTCAAAAGCGTGCTTTGCTTGCCACACGATTGGCGGAACGATTGCGGCGGGTAAAGTCGGTCCCGATCTCACGCATCTGATGAGCCGCGATACGATCGGTTCCGGTTCGGTGCCCAATACGCCAGCGAATCTGCTGAAGTGGGTGCGCGATCCCGCAACCTTCAAGCCTGGAACGCTCATGCCCGCACAGGACCTGACCGACCAGGAATTGGGCGAGATCGTGGCTTACTTGATGACACTGCACTGAGGAAGAAAGGATCATGGCCTCTGAAGCTGTACCTCTGACGATTCACAAAAGTCCACTGGCCGTCGTGTACGAGTGGCTTGGCACCGCCGATCACAAGAAGATCGGCTCGATGTACATCGTCTATGCTCTCCTTTTCCTCGTAGTGATGGGCATTGAAGCCTGCCTCATGCGCATCCAGTTGGCGCATGCCAACTCGACGTTCCTTTCCCCGCAGGTATTCAACCGGCTGTTCACGCTTCACGGTACGACCGGCGTGTTCTTCGTGGCTATGCCAATTTTGGTTGGATTCGGCAATTACATCGTGCCGTTGATGATCGGCGCGCGGGACATGGCCTATCCGCGGCTCAACGCCTTTGGCTTCTGGATGACGGCGTTTGGTGGACTTCTGCTCTACGGTAGTTTCTTCGCGGGTGCTTCGATCGCTCAGGCCGGCGCGGCGCCGGATTTTGGCTGGTTCGCCTACGCACCGCTCACCTCGGCCGCCTTCTCCGCGGGACACACTGCGGATTACTGGAACCTCTCCATTCTTCTCGGCGGCGTGGGCAGCATTGCAGGCGGCATCAACTTTGTCGCGACGGTTCTGACGATGCGCTGCCCGGGCATGACGCTTAACAAAATGCCTCTGATGGCATGGATGAACCTCGTCCTCGGAGGACTGATTCTAGTCACGATCAGCCCGCTTACGGCCGCGCAGATGATGCTGATGGCCGACCGCTACCTGGGTGCGCACTTCTTTGACGTGCAGGCTGGCGGCTCCGTCGTGATGTGGATGCACTTCTTCTGGATCTTCGGTCACCCGGAGGTCTACGTTCTCATCATTCCGTGCTTCGCTTTCATCTCGGAGGTTGTTCCGGTCTTCTCGCGCAAGGCGATCTTCGGCTATCCGGCGATGGTCGCGGCGACCGTCAGCATTGGATTCGTCAGCCTCGGGGTTTGGGCGCACCATATGTTCACGGTGGGAATGCCCTCATATGGAAACGCTTTTTTTGTTCTCACCACGATGGTGGTTGCCGTTCCCACTGGCATCAAGATCTTCAACTGGCTGGCGACGCTTTGGGGTGGGAAGATTCGCTTCGCCACGCCGATGATGTTTGCTGTCGGCTTCCTATTCCAATTTCTGATCGGCGGGTTGACCGGCATCACGCTCGCAACGGCTCCTTTCGACTGGCAGCTGGGAAACTCCTATTTCGTGGTGGCGCATTTTCACTACGTCATCGTGGGCGGCATCATGTTCAGCATTTTCGCCGCTTTTTATTACTGGTTCCCCAAGATGACCGGTCGCATGCTGAACGAAACTCTCGGGAAATGGCACTTCTGGATCTTCCTGATCGGCTTCCACCTGACCTTCGATACCCTGCATATTCCCGGACTCCTTGGAATGCCACGGCGCATTTACACCTACGAAGCCGGCCGCGGTTGGGAAATCTGGAACATGATTTCATCGATCGGCGTAATTTTCCAAGGCGTTGCCGTTTTGATCTTCGTCTACAACATGGTCGCGTCGTTTATCAAAGGAGTGCCGGCTGGAAACGATCCGTGGGATGCGTGGACGCTCGAATGGGCCACCACTTCGCCACCGCCCGAATACAACTTCGCGGTGGTTCCAGAGGTGCACAGCCGCCGCCCGCTGTGGGACATCAAACATCCCGAAGATCCGGATTGGAAGTACGAATGAAGCCTACGAGAGGGCTTAGGGAATTCAAATGAGCGCAACCAGCGCGAACATCACCGCAAGCGAAGCTCCGTGGCAGCTTCCGTCCCGCGGCAAGGTCGGGATGATCTGCTTGATCATCGCGGAATCTGCGATCTTCACGATTTTTGTCGCCGCGTACGTCTTTTACATCGGCAAGAGTTTGAACGGACCCACGCCGCGCGAAGTATTGAAAGTTCCGGTTGTCGGCACGATCTGCCTGCTTTCCAGCAGCCTGACGATGCATTGGGCGATCGCCGCACTGCGCAAAGCCAAGACCGGACTCTTCAGCTTGTTCTGGTTTGTGACTCTCGCACTCGGTGCAATCTTCATCATCGGCACGGCGATCGAGTGGCGGCACATGATCTACCAGGACGGTTTCACGATTCAAACAAACCTATTCGGCACTACGTACTATTCGCTCGTGGGCCTGCACGCGTCCCACGTAATCGTGGGCTTGGTCGGGCTGACGCTCGTCATGATCTTCGCGCTGCTGGGAAAAGTGAAGCCCGAACACACGGAGCGTTGCGAAGTCTTCTCGCTCTACTGGCACTTTGTCGACGCAGTCTGGGTCGTAGTGTTTACGACGGTGTACATCCTAGGCCGATGAGATATCTGCTCAAAGTTCGCGTGCCGACCGTGAGGGCGATATGAGTCCGGGACAAGAATCCGCTCCGACTCGTCAGTCTGGACCGGAGCACGTTAACCTTCCGTTGCCCACCCGCTGGCCGCTTGTATTAGCTCTGGGCGTGACGCTCATGGCCGTTGCCTTGGTCACCACAGACAAACTCATTTGGCTCGGCGCCGTCCTCGCCGTTGCCGGCTGCGTCGGTTGGTTCGTGCAAGTGCTTCCGCAGGACCGGCACGAAGCAGTTCCCGTCGTTCCGACGCCCGTTCCGATCGCGACTTCAAGACGCAAGGTCGCTCGCATCGCCGCAGCCGAAGTTCCCCACCGCGCACGATTGCCGCTTGAAATCTACCCGATTTCGGCAGGCCTGAAAGGAGGCCTCGCCGGCGGCGCCGCGATGGCCATGCTCGCGATGCTTTACGGCTTGCTGAGCCACGGCAGCATCTGGTACCCGATCAATTTGCTTGGCGCCGTGGTCTATGAGCGCATCCAGGTGAGCACCTCTCAGGTCGAAGCTTTCCACATCGAACTCCTTCTCGTGGCGACGGCACTACATCTGACGACCTCGGTTCTCGTCGGCCTTCTCTACGGCGCACTTTTGCCGATGCTTCCGCGGCGTCCGATACTTCTTGGCGGCATCCTCGCCCCCTTAGTGTGGACTGGATTGCTCTACAACGTCCTCGATATCGTCGACCCGATTCTGAATCAGCGAATCCATTGGGGCTGGTTTCTGGCGTCGCAAGTAGCCTTTGGCGTCGTCGCCGGGTTGGTCGTGATGCGTCAGATGCGCGTACCCACGTGGCAATATCCGCTTGCGGCGCGAGCCGGTGTGGAAGCTCCCGGAATGATGGGCGAAGAGGGTCGCGAGCGCCCCTCATGAGTCGACGTATCGCACGGGCACCAAGGCGCTCGCACTAGCCACCGATGTCTCCTGTTGCTCAAGCTGTTCTCGCGTCGTGGTCTTTTCCCCCGTACGCAACCGCGCTGATTCTGCTCACCGCGCTCCTCTACTTTCGCGGATGGCTGGCGCTTCGCGTCGCGATGCCCGCGCGCTTCACTGTCTTGCGATTGGCGTCGTTTTTGGGTGGCCTTGCCGTGCTGGATGTGGCACTCGCCTCTCCGATCGACGCGTTCGATCCCTTCTTCCTCACCGACCACATGCTTCAGCACATGATCCTAATGATGATCGCGCCGCCGCTGATACTTCTGGGCGATCCGGAGATTCCGCTGCTCCATGGTCTTCCTCGTTGGGTTTCCCAACGTGTCGTGGGTCCGATCGTGAGCTCAAGCCCGATGCGTTGGCTTGGTAACGGTCTTGCGAATCCCGCCCTCGCCTGGCTGCTCTTGTCTCTCGCGATGCTCGGCTGGCACGTGCCTGCAGCGTACGAACTCGCGTTGCGATCACCCGCGTGGCACGAAGCCGAGCATGCATGCTTTTTGCTGACTGCGCTGCTGTTTTGGTGGCCGGTCATCCAGCCGTGGCCCAGCCGCGCTCGGTGGCCCCGATGGACCATGCCCATCTATTTGCTGCTCGCCGATTTCGTCAATTCGGCTCTCTCGGCGTTTCTCGCATTTTCCGATCGCGTTCTCTATCCCTCGTATTTCGCCGTCCCGCGCCTTTGGGGGATTTCCGCGCAAACCGATCAAGCCGCGGCAGGCGTGAGCATGTGGGTAATTGGCTCGTTCGCCTTCCTCATTCCAGCAGTGTGGCTCACCGTGAAATTGCTTTCGCCCTCCGCGCCGCAGCCTGAGCGGCCCCCGCGGCCGGAGCCATCAGACGTTCGTGTTAAGCGTCCACTGCTGGCAGCGCTGACCATCGCGCTCCCGCTCGCAGCCTTGGCTTATGGCTGGTTTGCTCCTGATACGATCGATATCGATGACGCGACCGTGCGCTTCCAGTCAGTGTCGGGACCATTCCACGTGAGCATATTCGGTCCTCGCGATCCGATCGAGCCTGGAGACTGCGACATTTCTGTCCTTGTGCAGGATGCGAAGTCGGAGGAGCCGATTCTCGACGCAGACGTGGACGTGTCGCTTCATGCGTCCAACTCCGCAGCCGGTGCGCCCATTCGCGCGACCCGCAAGCAATCCTCGAACAAACTGCTGCAATCCGGCACAACCGAATTGCCAAGTTCCGGCTCGTGGCAGCTGCAAGTTTCAGTTTACCGCGGTAGCGAACAAGCAGCCGTCTCCTCCACGCTGCCGGTCAGCGAAGCAGGAACTGCGCAAGCCGCGCCGACCAGTACCGACAATTCCAGCCGCTGAATCTGCGGTCGTGCGAAAAAATAGTTGAACACCAGCCTGAATCTGTAACAGACTGCGCTCCGATTTGATAGCCGCCTGAATGCGCTTTGATCGGCCTCGCGCGGCTCATCAACAACAGGAACCCCAATGCCCCCTGTGTATGACGTCGTCACCATCGGCTCCGGCCACAATGGGCTAGTCGCCTCCGCCTACATGGCCGCTGCAGGAAAAAGCGTTCTCGTGCTCGAGCGCAACTCGTGGTTTGGCGGCGGCGTAGTCACTGCGAAGCTTACTGGCCCGGATTATTTGCACGATCGATTTAGCACTGGCCACATCTTCATTCAGGGCAATCCGCTCATCAAGAATGACGAGCTCAAGCTGCTTTCGCGCTACGGCCTCAAATACGTCTATCCCGAAGTCCCGTTCATGGTCGTTTTCGACGACGGCTCGACAATCGGCCTCTATCGCGACCGCCAGAAAACCTACGAGGAAATTTCCCGATTCTCGAAAAAGGACGCGGACACGTATCTCAGATTCGCCGATACGGCGATGAAATACCTGCCGATGATCTCGGCATCGTTCTATACGCCGCCTCCGCCCATGGGCGCGATGCTCGCGATGATGGACCAGAGCGTAGAGGGCCGCGAGCTGTTCGCGCTCATGCAGAAGAGTCCGTACGACATCATCGTGGACAACTTCGAGAATGACAAAGTCCGGCTGTTCTTGGTGCGAATGGTCTCCGAAAACTTGACGGGCCCGGAGGAAAAAGGCACGGGCCTCGGAATTTTCGTCTTCCTCGGCTTCATGGAAACCTACGGCATCGGAGTGGCCGTGGGCGGCAGCGGCGCTCTCACGGCGTCGTTGATTCGCTGCATCGAGGCGCACGGCGGGAAAGTCGTCAACAACACCTCGGTCGAGCAGGTTTTGGTGAAAGGGGGCCGCGCCATCGGCGTGCGGACCTCGGACGGAGCCCAATATGCCGCCAAGGACGGCGTCATCGGCTCGATCCATCCGCATTTTCTCGGGCGATACGTCCCGGGACTCGACTACCGCGTCACGCGGGACGCCGCGCGCGTCGAGCTATCGGCCAATTCTTGCTTCACTGTGCACGGCGCGCTGAACGAGCCGCTTCGCTTCAAAGC
>Ga0187770_10000704_pt1 | contig 16622 bp, 15 predicted proteins | sample 0116_SJ02_MP02_2_FD_133154 | JGI IMG/M metagenome (GOLD analysis project Ga0187770, IMG submission 133154) | Tropical peat soil microbial communities from peatlands in Department of Meta, Colombia - 0116_SJ02_MP02_20_MG | ecosystem: Environmental > Terrestrial > Soil > Wetlands > Peat | place...
GAACCGGTTGTGTCGTGAGGAAGGGTTGTTCTGCGGTATGTCTTCGGGAGCAAACGTTTGCGCTGCTCTCAAGGTTGCCAAGAGACTCGGTAAGGGCGCCAACGTTGTAACTGTCTTGGTGGATAGAAGAGAACGTTATTTCCCAGAACATCCGCTAGAGCACTACGTGATTTAGCGCACGCGGGACTGTGCTAGTACAATTATCTTCCCTAGTGACAACACATTGTTTGCGGAGAATCTGCTTCAACATATTGCTGTTCTCGTGTCGGCAGGTACATAATTCGCCGCTGCAGGACGCGACCTGAACGGCATTGAAGCCTTAGAAGCTGTGGGCGGTGCAGCTGATATCGTTGATGTTAAGAATCCTTTGGAGGGTTCTCTCGGAGCAAACTTTCCTTGGGTCATTAGGGAGATTAGAGGGAACCTTTCATGTAATGTAGAGGTGAGCGCGACGATGGGTGACTTGCTAAAATCTTTCAGGAACCGCCGCGTTGGCAGCTCTCGGAGCCGCTGAGTCGGGAGCAAACTACATCAAAGCCGGACTGCTCGGGACCAGAACATGTAGAGAGGCAACGTTCTTAATGCGGGCTATTTGCAAGGGCGTCAAAGATTTCAATCCTAGAACTCAAGTGATAGCCGCTGGTTATGCGGATTTCGGGGATGTCGGAAGCTTGAGTCCCACTGACCTTCCCGAGGTGGCATCTGCTTCTGGAGCCGATGGCATATCGGTCGATATAGCAGTCAAACGTGATAGAAAACTCTTCGACTACCTTGAGGAAAAAGTGATAGCGTCCTTAGTTCGGCGATCTCATGATCTCGGACTGAGCGTTGCCCTTGCAGGGCTTTTAGGTATCGAGGATGTTGTTAGAAGTTACCGCATGGGCGCGGATATCTTTGGCGTGAGAAAATCCGCGTGCGAAGGCTGAGATAGAGTTCGGGGAAGAGTTCGTAGTGAACATGTGAGAACGCTTTCAGATGCCATAAGATCACTCGCCAACCAAGCTGACGGTTTGCAGATGCTCCGGCAAGCGTTCGGTAGCGGATTTCTTATGGCTTTATTCTCGTGCAAACTGTGAGTGTTCCATCGAGGATCGCCTCGATTCTTCTCGGGTACTTCCCGTTCACAACATAGCATTCTAGTCGATGCTTACCGAGAACGCGTGGTAGGAATGGGTCTATGCATGTTTGATCGAGCAATCGTAGCTCGGAAAGCCGAAGCTCTCCGATGAGTTTTGCATTTTTCGTCTTTGGGTCTTTGTCGAAAATACCATCCACATCCTTTACTAGGACCAGCATGTTAGCATGTGACAATCCTGCGACGCGAGCGGCTATTGAGTCAGATGTCACATTCCATGAATGCTCGAGGTACTTGTCTTCAAAGGTCATCTTTGAGGGCAACAGGATCGGCAGTCGTCCTTTGCTTTGGAGAATGCGAGCTGACTTCAGATCCCTGACGGTCTGAGTTCGCCGGGAAGTTGAGGAGAGTAGTATTCCATATTGGTCTGTTGCGAGAACGGCCATTAAATGTGCAGCTGTGCTGGTGAGCTTGTGGGTTCTATCGACTTCCCTGACGATGTCGGCGAATATTCCGCCGCCAGGGACAATCAGGAGTCTATGTTTCCTGGCCAGTACGACGAGTCTTCTGCACAACCTCTTGAGGTTTCTAGGTTGTTTCTCCAAGCTACCGCCAATTTTTATCACCGCTTCCAATAGATACGCCTGCCCTCGAGTTCTGTCGCGACCATCCAAGCCACGCCAACTGATGTCGATGTGAGTGCCGCATCACCACCTATGTAATCGGACAAGTCAAAGATCATGTTGCAACCGATCCTCTCCGCGGCCCTTCTCGCAAGAAAAACTCTGCCCATACCAGTCACAACTATTGGGACTTCTTTTCCATATGTGCTGACAATTCTCTGTCGTACCTGTCCCAAGCCTTGGCCGATCTTCTCAATTTGCTTGTCGTAAATGTAGGCTGCCATTTCTTCAATCTCCTGCTCAGACAACATTTCTACGTCTGCACAAACCACTCTTGCGAGTCTGCCGAGGGCCTCAGTCCTTGACTTGCCTCGGCCATCCGCCGTCTCCGTTCCATAGTCCGCCTCTGTAATATTTCCTAGGATGAGATGGATATCGCCGGACAAAGCGAACAGCTCAGAAGAGAGTTGCCTCACTCTCCCTCTCAAGATAAGTGAGTTCACGATCGCAACAACATTTGAGCGAAGGCCACCCGTATACACAAGCTCTCCGCTTGCAAGCTTGTCAAAGTCATTCCTGTCCTCTGCCACGATAGTGCTGTCGATCACTGGAATAATGCTGGTCGTCGTGCTGCCGACATCAACAACAATGCAATTCTCAAAGAATTGGGAGGCCAGCCACCCAGTCGCCGGCCAATTGGCTGCGGCAACCGAACAGGGATTCTTCCTCGCCTGGGACGGTGAGAGAAGCCTACAGTAGACATCAAGAACGCGAAGTGTCGAGTCTGGGAATGCTTCCTCCACGGAATCCAGCACGTGATTCGAACCTTCACGTTTAGTGAAGAAAGCGTCGGAGAGCTCAGCTGTCATGGTCAGACCTACGGCCTCTGATACATGACCTGCGCCGCGATGAATTCCGAGATTCTTAATGGCTTCGGGCAGTCTCTCTTTGCCCTCACGCCAAATAGGGAAGAACTGCCTAACAGTCTTGCAATGTTTGACTGAGCAATTCTGAACTTCAAGGACAGCCGCTTTGAGGTTTGCTCCTCCGACGTCTAATCCGACAATCTTCTTCAATTCCTTTCAGCCTCTGCCAGCAGCCCGTAAGCCTTCCTTGCCATGACGATAGTCTTTGTGTAACCTAGGACCAAAAATCTGCAGTCCTTGTCGCTTTGAAGTGAAGGAGATACGACGTCTAACTGTAGGGATTCTTTGCGAAATCCTCCCGCTAGGAACCATGCGGCGGGGGCCTTGTAGAACACAGCATAGCCCGATGCGCGTACGTGCCGGGGGAGTTCCCCATTTGACGCTCCCTGAACGATCGCATGACCCAAGTTGAGTTTCAGAACTCTCCGAGCGCCTACGTAGGATGTTGTGAGCCTGGGGTTGATATCAATGATGAAAGGCTCTTCTTCAGTTAGGACCATGTCCACGCCAACATAGCCGCTTAGGCCTGGGAAAGTTTCGATGGTTCGAACAGCGGCTTCTAATGCTTTTTCTTGCAGGTCGTGTTGGAGCGGAACTAACCCGCCGAGGTAGGCTGATTCGAGGTTTGGTGGTGAGAGCCTGACGAACTGCTGATTTAACGTTAAAGGGATCGCCCCCTCGCTTGTGCAGATAACGTTGACGCTTGCCGCGGTCCCTTGGATGATTTCTTGCGCCATGGCGAAATGATCGTTGGAGGTCCTCTTGATTTTAGTCAAAGCCGTTTTAGCTTCGTTCTCATTTGTTACCACGCTCAAGCCTGAGCAATTCACACCTCGCTGGGGCTTCAGAATGAAAGGAGTTCCCACGCCAATATGCTCTCTGACCGATTCGTGATCCTCTCGGAGGTCGATTATGCGGGTTTCTGGCACATGGAGACCTGCGTTCTTCAAGACGCGGAAGGCTACGGCCTTGTCAGATGACGTGTGTATGGAATCCGGGGAGCAATTAAGAGAGAGTATGCCCTTCTCTTTCGTCTTTCGAACGAAAGTCTCTAGCGTTTCATCCGATTCGGGGGCGATCACGCAGGCTGCGTCGACAGATTCCAGAGTCTTGGAAAAGGTTCTGGTCAGCTGCTCTTTCGAAGATATTGAGATTATCTGGTCAGCCTGTAACAAAGAGGAGGCACTCCTGCATCTAGCGTCAATTAAGGTGACCGTTCGGTATCCCGCTCGCGACAAATCCGACACTAGGCTCCTAAGCATTCCATATCCTTCCGGTAGAATACTGGCAGGCAGCTCCTCTCCTGCGAACCCACCGCCGACGGTATGCTCATAAACTAGGATTTTCAAAGACGTTGCCACCTGAAACAGCTCGTTCTGTTGCGGGCGTCACCTTGAAAGTTATTCCCGTCATCGACGTCTTAAACGGCGTTGCTGTGCACGCTGTTCGAGGAAGAAGGGAGCAGTATCGACCCATAAGGAGTACTCTTTGCGGAACCGCGAATCCTTTCGATGAAGCATCGGCGTTTCGCTCCCTCGGATTTCGTGAGATGTACGTTGCGGACCTGGACGCGATCTTGGGCGGCCGCCCTTCTCTGCTGCTTTGCAAACAGCTCGCTAGAGGGACAGGTCTCCTGATGATGGTCGATGCAGGTGTCACTAACCTTACTGACGCTGGTGCACTTTTGGCTACGGGTATCGCCAGTGTAGTTATTGGAACAGAAACCTTGACTGATCCTCACTTCGTTAGGCAGGCTGTACATCTGTTCGGAACTGAACGGCTCTTTATGAGTCTTGACATGAGGAACGGGAGACTCCTAACCAGGTCTGCAGACCTCGAGGGCTTAGACCCAGCGTCAGCCGCTAGTCTATTCCAAAGTATGGGAGCAACTCGTTTCATCGCATTAGATCTTGCGCGCGTCGGAAGTCTCGACGGGATTGATACGCACGTTCTCGAAGCGCTCATTGGGATTATTCGCGGAGAGATTATTGTGGGTGGTGGAATAAGGGACCTACGTGATCTGAAAGAACTTCGAAGTCTAGGAGTTCACGGAGCATTAGTTGCAACGTCGCTTCATTCAGGTGTCATCACAATCAGGCAGTTGAAAGATGAGAAATTCATAGCGTGAATGCTATGGCGAGTGAATAGGCCGTCGGTGTTTTCAAAGTAAGGTCTTATCTCCGATATACTCTCCCGCTCATTCATTCCTAGATAGTTGTAGAGGCTGCCGTTCGCGAGTTCGGGCCGAATTTTTCTCTCAATTACTTTACGTCAACGAACGGGCACGCGGCATAGTGTCCCGGCCTCACTTCTTGAAGCTCAGGTTCCTGTTTAGAGCAGCTTTCTCGGGCGATGGGGCATCGTGTGTGGAATCTGCAGCCTGATGGGATTTCAATCGGGCTGGGGATTTCTCCGGCTAGTAGCGTCTTCTGTTTCTTGGTCTTGGGGTCGGGAACGGGCACGACTGAGATCAATGCTTTGGTGTATGGGTGGAGGGGTGTTTCGATGACGCTCTTGGTGTCTCCCATTTCAACAATTCTGCCAAGGTACATGACAGCTACTCTGTCTACGAAATTTCGAGCGGTTGCCAGGTCATGTGTTATGAAGAGGTATGTTAGGTTAAACTCACTTCTGAGGTCGAGCATGAGTTTCAGTATTCCCGCTCTTACGGAAATGTCAAGCATCGAGACGGGTTCATCGGCCACTATGAGCGCTGGTTTCAGTACTAGCGCCGCTGCTATCGTAACTCTTTGTCTCTGGCCTCCGCTTAATTGGTGCGGGTAATGGTCGAGGAAAGCTTGAGGGGGTGTTAGACCTACTGCTTTCAGGCTTTCAGCGACTCTGGACTCTTTCTCATCAGGGTTGGCGGCTAGATAGTTCACTTCGAGAGGTTCGGCGACGATGTCGAATATTGTCATGTGAGGGTTTAGTGATTCGTAAGGGTCTTGGAAAATCATTTGTGTGTTCCGTCTGAAGTCTCTTCGTTGTTCTTTCGGGAGGCTGAGGAGGTTCATGCCATTGAGGGTCGCTGAGCCCGAGGTTGCTTTCACGAGTCCTAGGAGGGTGTTGGCGATAGTGGTTTTGCCACATCCGCTTTCGCCGACCAGGCAGAAGATTTCTCCGTGTCTAACGTCAAAGCTGACCCCGTCTACAGCACGAACGAATGTTTTAGCTTTTGAGAGAAAGCTCTTTCTGGCAAGGAACCAGACTTTCAGGTCGTGTACGTCGAGTAGCCGCTGACTTTCTTTCAACTCTAGCCGCCGACACGCGCGCATGCAGCGAAATGGCCGTTTCCGACCTCAACGAGTTGCGGCTCTGACTTGGTGCATTCCTCACGGGCGCGTGGGCATCTGGGGTTGAATCCGCAGCCGGAAGGCGGATTGCGTAAAGCGGGAGGGGTTCCCGAGATTGAACGCAGCTCACCGATAGGGCCTTCGATGCTTGGAAACGCTTTGATCAGTAGCGCCGTGTATGGGTGAATGGGGTCGTCGAAAATGGCTTCCACGCCTCCATATTCAACTATCTTTCCGGCGTACATGATGGCTAGTCTGTTGCATGCGTCTGCCATAACGGAAAGGTCGTGAGTGATTAGAATCATGGAGAGGTTTAGCTCATTCTGCAGATTCTTGATCAACTTTAGGATTTGAGCTTGAACCATGACGTCCAGCGCGGTGACAGGTTCATCCGCGATCACAAGGCTTGGGTTGCATGCCAACGACATGGCGATCATGACGCGCTGCCTCATACCTCCGCTGAGCTCGTGAGGGTAGCTTCTGAGTTTGCTGACGTTGAGTCCCACCTTCTGAAGGAGGCTCTTGGTTCTCTCCAGCGCCTCAGCGTATGTTGCTTTTTCATGTAGGAGGATTGCTTCAGTAATTTGTTCACTTATGTTCTTGACGGGGTTCAAGGCGTTCATGGAGCCTTGGAATATTATGGAAATATCTTTCCACCTTAGAGTTCTAAGCTCCTTTTCACCCATCGTCACCATATCCTTACCTTTGAATAGTATCTGGCCGTTAACGATTTCAGCGGTCGGTGGTAGCAGCCTCATAATCGAGAGGGCGGCGGTTGTCTTTCCGCAGCCCGACTCACCGGCGAGACCGAACACTTCCCCATCGTGCAGGTGGAAGCTAACGCCTCGTACTGCCTGCACGACGCCTTCACGCGTATGGAACTGTGTCTTGAGGTCCTCTACGCTAAGTAAAGTGTCGGGCAACCTTCCAACAGCATCAGATGTGTCGCCCACAGGCTTTATACACCTTGGGTGTGGGTTCAAATCTTGTTAAGGTCGTCGGTGGAGCCTCAACTCTTTGATCTCTTTCAGGAAAGATAATTTGACACCACCCTTATACAAATTCCGAAACAAAGGCTAAAGGTTCGAATTTGGAACTAAGAACCTATTTTGCTCAACGAGTTTTGCAAAGCCTGGTAACTATCTTTGTGGCTCTGACGATAGACTTCTACCTCTTTAGAATACTGCCGGGTGATCCTGTGATGATGATTGCTAGGGATCCAAGATTGGACGCACAGCAGATGGAGATTCTAAGGGCCAGCTTCGGCCTCGACAAGCCTCTGTATGTACAGTACGGCATTTTTCTGGTCAACACGTTCAAGCTTAACCTGGGCATTTCATTCTTCTACAGAATTCCGGTAGCGAGTATTCTTTTCGAGAGGTTGGCAAACACCCTTTACTTGGTAGGCCTCGGAACCTTGATCTCAATGGCGATCGGGTTGGTTCTAGGAATAATCGCGGGGTGGTATCGAGGAAAAGCGCCAGACAGCATTGCGTTCGGCTCGGCATTGCTCTTTTACTCCATGCCATCGTTCTGGATTAGTATGGTCCTGATTTATGCGCTCGCAGTTGTCATACCCATTTTCCCGACGGGCGGCATGGTTAATGACCGACTGATAAGCCCGAGTTGGGTCACGGCCTCCGCGGACAGTCTCTATCATCTCGCTCTTCCACTCATCACATATTCTCTCGTCTTTGCTGGGGCGTACGCCTTGATCATGCGGAGTTCTGTGATCAATATATTGTCTGAGGACTACGTTCTTACGGCAAGGGCGAAAGGGTTTGGCGATCTGGACATACTTAGGAAGCACGTGCTGAAGAACGCCGCTCTTCCCTCCGTCACGCTAATCGCGATGAATATCGGCTTAGTGGTTCTAGGCGCGATCTCTGTTGAAACGGTGTTCAATTGGCCAGGCGTAGGTTTGCTTGTCTACCAGGCAATATTCTTCCGCGATTACCCCCTCTTACAGGGGACATTCATTTTCTTTACCGTTTTCATGGTGGTGGCGAACTTAATCGCGGACATGCTCTATTCCTTCTTGGACCCTAGAGTGAGGTACTAGAATTGCTCTCACCGGTTACAATCAACAGAAGGCTCCTAGTTAAGAAGAAAGCCTTTGAACAATTCTGGAACCTATACAAGACGAAGAAAGCGGGTTTAGTGGGCCTCGCGGTTCTGCTGGTGCTGTGCGCATTTGCTGCCTTTCCAAATGTTTTCAGCCCCTACAGTCCGACGAGATCTGGAGGCATTGCCAGTTTCATGTCGCCTCCGAGCTGGTCCCACCCTTTCGGTACGGACGATGCAGGACAGGACGTTCTTAGCGAGGTGATTTGGGGAGCACGCGGTTCGCTACTTATCGGATCCTTCGCGACTTTCATTGCTATTCTGATAGGCGCCTCAGTTGGGCTTCTCTCAGGTTTCTACGGCGGTGTAAAAGGCGAGTTCTTGATGAGGGTTACCGACATATTCCTAGTTCTGCCCGCCCTGCCATTGATGATAATTCTAGCGGCAGTGCTCACGCCAAGCCTATGGAACGTGGCCCTCGTCATAGGTATAACCGGTTGGACTGGCACAGCTAGGATAGTCAGATCGGCAGTTATTTCGCTAAGAGAAAGAACCTACGTATATAGGGCAAGAGCGGTTGGTTGCACGGATCGTAGAATTGTCCTGCAACACATTCTTCCCGATGTCGTCCCACTCATCTTTGCAAACGCAGTTATAGTCGCAGCGTTCGCGGTGGCTTCTGAGGCGTTTCTCAGCTTTCTTGGACTGGGAGATTTGAGCACTATCAGTTGGGGTTCGATGCTTTACTTCGCATTCAACATGGGGGCGTTCACTGCCGGGGCATACTGGTACTTTCTGCCACCCGGCCTACTCATAGTAACAACGATCCTCGCCTTCACTGGCGTTGGATACGGGTTGGATGAGGTTCTCAACCCAAGGCTGAGAAAAACATAGAGAACGGCCTAGACCAGCTAGCAAAATACAGAACACATGTGCCTAAGAGTGGTCGCTGATAAACTCAAGAGAGGCTTCGAGGTTCCTTAACAATTCGTCGCCAATGAACCCAATGGATAATGAACTTCTTTCTCTATTAGTGAAATGTGCTCAAGTTGTCCGTTGGCCATCTTGATCATGTGCCAAGTTGTCCTAGGTGGAAACTTTCTGCCGGAAAGGGCGGCCTTGATGACTTCACCCTTGCTTATCGTAGTCCTACGATCTGCCGAAAAGACCACGATCTCGTCGCTAAGGAAGTCGAGAAAATAGACGGGTGCTTTTTCGCATCGACATCGCTTAAGAACGTTAAGTCTGTGAACACCGTCCAAAACTGTCCGAGTCCGAAGGTCCACAGCCAATGGCCTTTTCAGAACACCATCAGCTTCAATCAATCTAGAGATCTCGTGCAAATGGCCTGGGTCTATTTCTTCGTGTTCTCTAAGTTCTTCGATCTTCACCACTTCCAGCCGCGTGGAGATCATATGGTTGAACCCGACCCTGGGCCTGAACTTCTCAATATGGCCCCTCCAATCACTGAATCCTGATCAATTGACCAACAAGTTCGGTGGGCGTGTGTTCTCATGTTCTCACATGCGTTTGAAGAGGCGCCGTTGACTATTGGCCACCTTTAACCCTCCTCACGTAGGACTTTCGACATGACTCCTGCCACGAGTCCGCAAATAGCGTCGTCCATGAATGGGCTCAGCTGCTTGGTTATTCCGGGCTTCATCCTGTCGTAATAGAGAAAATTGTGTACCCCCAGCGTTCCACCAATGTAGTTTGCTATCGCGATACCTATCGTCTCATCGGCTACGAGGTTAATCGGGTCGGCCATGAATGCCTCGGCTCTAAGTTTGGGTATTGCTCCTGCCCGCCCTTCCTCGTCGAGCCTTATGCCAGCGATTATGAGGGAGGCAATGTTTACGTCAGAGAGAGAGCTGGTCAGGCCTCGCCTGAGAAGAGCAGTCGCTCTTTGCTTCGAAATCGTGCTGGGCGTTGCGCAGAAGAGTTCCATGCCAGTCTCCACTATGGTCCGCATTTCTATGCCCCTTTCGTTTAGTCTGCTCAATAGTGGCCGATTTCTGCTTATGCCGTTCTCTCTCAATATTGCTTCTTCAACTGCTTCGCGCGTTGTTCTTGCTATGCCTTGCCCGATCGGCGTCCCGGTTCCTGCGTAGTCCCGGCGTTTTCCTTTGCCTGTGCATGCTACGCATATCGAGTCGGTGGTTGTGCCTGAAGCGGCTTGGTTGGAAAATCTACTTCTTATGTCAAGGTCGGCAAGCGTGAGGGCCTTAGCTTCTGTAGCGGTCTTCACGGCCTCAACCATGGCGCTATCGGTTAGGTTGCGGTTGATGATTAGAATCGTATTGATAGTTCCTTGATGGGTATTGCCTACCTCTATTTCGTCGCCCGCGGCGGCTGGATAAGATACTCCCGCCGTTACTATTGTGGCTATTTCCTCATCTTGGTTCTTTTTGATAGATACGTTCTTCAGCCTTGCTGCGGTCATTAGTCCCACGGTAGGATCTGATAGTGCCAGCTTTGACGTGGCTCTTCTTAAGTAGGCGGTAGGGTTCGAATTCTTGAAATTCTTCTGAACGTGGTAATTTATGATTGAACTGGCGTACACTAATCCTCCGTTGAGCACGGCCGAGCTAAGCACCTTTAATGGGTGCTCCGAGGCGATGATTATGGCTTGCTTAGTGGTACGGGCCTTGACGCCTTTTATTTCGATGTCGAGTTGTTTATACAATCGGAGCCAGCATCCTGCATATCGTTATTAGAGGAACGCACACGAGGATAGTGAACAGTAGCACGTTTAGCTTCATGATCCTCAGTGCCTTTGTTATATCCGTAGGTGTTAGCATGCGCGATGATTCTCCAACCATGTAGAAACCCGGCTTTTCAAGTGTAACGCCGAGGGCTCCAGCCATGGCGGATATCGTCCATCCAGCATTAAGGCTCGCGGTTCTCGCATGGTCGCTTTCAAGTATTCTCAGGCAGTTTGAGGAGTTGAAGTTCAAGATCGCAGATGATATGACGGTCAACGCCCCCGTTATTCGCGATGGGAAATAGTTTGCAAATGTATCGAGCGTTGCAGAGAACCAGCCGATGTACAAATGAGCTCTGTCTTGATATCCTACGGTAGAATCAAGAGTGTTAATCACCCTGTAAGCTACAGCCCCTGGAACTCCCAGGATCGAGTAAAGAAAGAGGGGCCCCGTTACTCCATCGACTGTTCCCTCCGCTATTGTCTCCACCGTCGCTGACAGCACTTGCTGGTCAGTCAGCTGGTTCGGATCTCTTCTGACCACGTTTCGAAGAAGTTCCCTCGCTTTCTCATAGTCTCCCTTTTTGGCTGCGTCAGCGATTGGCACCGTGAACAGTTCCATTGCCTTGATGGCAAACGTAGCTTTGAGGAGGAATACAGAGGCGATTAGAAAAGGGATGAACCCAAGGTATCGGTTAATTAAGTCTAAACCGTAGTACGTCGGTAACGTAAAGAGGTTCACTACAACCAATGCGAGGGCGACTCCCTGCAGCCTCTCCAGCATGGGTCGTCCCAACCAGAGCCTTTTCTCAATAACTTCGGAAACCCTACCAATCCAGACTGTTGGATGGAGTATGGGCGGCGGTTCTCCAAACAGCAGGTCAACAATCAGCGCCAACGACAGTATCAGGAGGTCGCCGTAGACTGGTTCCATGATTCGTTAGCCTTCGCTGTTTTCAGCCCAGCTATGCGGAGAATTCTCGCGACGTCAATGTTAGCACCCACGGTGCTACAGAGTAAGTCCAAGCTATCACGCCAGGCTTTATCGATGCTGACCTCGCTCCCGACCGATATGCCCTTTTTCTCAGCCAGATAATTGAGAAGTGCGTGCGTCACCGCCTCGTCGTCGAAGAGCCCATGCAGGTATGAGCCGAACACCATCCCGTCCTCGCTGATGGCCCCCTCTTGATGGGATGCAGCACGGCTGTTGGCTGATAGGATTTGGAATGGGGTTTCATACGCCCCGACGTTTGTCTCTCCCATGTGGATCTCGTATGCATTTATCCGTCGGCCAGCTACTCGGCCCAATATCGGACCCTTCCCTGTTACTTCCGCCCTAACACGCCGAGTTGTCTTTTTGTAGCGGCTGAATGTTGAGACGATTTCTAACAAACCCAAGCCTTCGTACTCGTTGGCTGTTCCACCTTCAAGCCCAAATGGGTCTATGAGTTTCTTTCCTAGAATCTGGTATCCGCCGCATATGCCTATGATGGGAACGCGACTTCTCCTCAACCTCAGAATCTCGCTATCGAGTCCAGTCTTTTTGAGCCACAGGAGGTCATGTACGGTGTTCTTAGTGCCCGGAATTATGACCGCGTCTGGATTCTTGAGTTCGCGCGTCGACTTTGCCATGTAGACATGGACTCCGCCGATTATCAAGGGATGAATATCCGTAAAGTTCGATATGAATGGAAGCTTGATGACAGCAATGGCGATCGTCCCGCTCGAGTGGTTCGACAAGCCCTCAAGCGACACCGAGTCCTCCCAAGGCAGGTCGAGACCATCCATGTATGGCATTACTCCCAGAATCGGTTTGCCCGTGAGCTTCTCCAGCTTCCTCACGCCGGGTTCGAGGACGGCGCTGTCGCCTCTGAACTTGTTGATGATAAAGCCCTTGACCCTCTCTCGATCTTTCGGTTTCAGCAGGGACATGGTTCCTACTATGCTAGCGAAAACTCCACCCCTGTCGATGTCGGCAACAAGGAGTACGGGGGCGCGCGCAAGCCTAGCGACCGTCATGTTCGCAATTTCGCGATCGTAGAGGTTGATCTCGACGGGGCTTCCGGCACCCTCGATAACTATAACATCAAATTCGGAGAGAAGCACTTTCAAGCTCTCTCTGACGGCGCGTATGCCTTTGTTCAAAGCAAACTCTCGGTAATAGTCTGCGAAGGTGATGTCTCGGAAGGGCTTTCCCATCAGCACTACCTGACTGACCAATCCTCCCTTCGGTTTGAGAAGGATTGGGTTCATCTCGGAGCGCGGTTCGACTCCTGCGGCGAATGCTTGAAGTGCCTGAGCTCTGGCAATTTCCCTGCCATCTGGTGTGACGTATGAATTGAGTGACATGTTTTGTGCCTTAAACGGCGCAACTCTATACCCTGCTCGGGCGATGATTCTACACAGGGCGGCAACCAATACAGTCTTGCCGGCATGAGATGCAGTCCCCTGGATCATGAGCGTCCTGCCTTTGCTCAATTCAAAGCCTCTCTTAGAGTCGACAGTAGTTGTCTATTCTGCTTTCTCAGCTTGACTGCAACGCGGAAGTAATTCTCGTTGAGCCCTGCAAATGACGAGCAATCTCTTATCAGGATGGATTTGTTCACCAGCGAGCTCTTTAGTTCCTTAGCCGTCAATCCTCCTGTAATCTGTGAAAGAACGAAATTAGCTTCGGGTCTAAATGGTGTTACTCCTTTAATTTTTCTTAACTCGGAGTAAAGAAAGTTCCTCTCTTTTGCAATCAGCCTTCTGCTTCTCTCAAGGTAAGACCTATCGTGAAAAGCCGCGATCGCAGCTTGCTGGGCTAGCACGCCAACTGACCAAGGCATTTTCGCCTTCCTTAACTGTTTAGTGAGCTTACGTGAAGCTAGCCCATATCCTATTCTCAGACCAGTCAATGCAAAGGTCTTCGTAAGAGATCTAGCTACAAAGAGATTTGGAAATTCTTCAATACGATGTGAAAGTCCAGGGTCACCGTCCTCCGTGAACTCGATAAAGGTCTCGTCGAGAAAGACACGTGCATTCGTGTTCGAGGCCAACTCAACTAACTTGAGTAGGTCCCTCGTCGCTATGGTCTTTGACGTAGGATTATTGGGAGTTGAAAGAAACACGGCTTTGCATCTCCTATCCAGCTTATCTGCGAATCCGTCCGCATCGATTGTGAACTCGCGCTTACAGGGGAGGTAGACCGGTAGTCCGCCCCTGTTTCTGACGGCTCTCTCGTATTCGCCAAACGTTGGTGTGGGAATTAGGACCTTGTCGCCCTCTCTTACGAAAAGTTCAGCAAAAAGATATATCAGCTCTGTCGAACCGCTACCTTCGATAACGTTTTCAGAGGTGGGCACTCCCGCGTACTCTGCCGCTGCATTTCTGAAATCATGGTAGGAACTGTCGGGATAATACGGTATCATCCACATAGCTTTCCCTAGAGCTTTCATCGCCAGCGAAGGGGGTCCAAGCGGATTTACGCTGGAAGAAAAGTCTAGAAGTTCTCTTGCATTGAGTCCTTGTTGGCGAGCAATCTCGAAGACTTCCCCGCCGTGAACGCTTGGGTCAACAAAGTTTTTTGTTGGAGGAGACACGTCATTTCGTTCTCCTACCAGCGGATTTTTTCGAATCCATATATAGCTTTGGATGGATATTCCATCCATGTCAACAAGAAAGGGATTGATAATCGTCAACACCGGCGAAGGAAAGGGAAAAACAACCGCAGCGTTAGGCGTAGCTCTGAGAGCGGCGGGCCATGACTTTAGGGTTACGATGATCCAATTCATTAAAGGTAAATGGAAGACAGGAGAAGTTAGAGCCGCTTCAAGGTTGGCCCCAAATTTCGAAATCATACCCATGGGCTTAGGCTTTACACGGCTTAGCAAAGACTTGGAGCGCGACAAGGCGGCGGCTCAAAAAGCCTGGAAGCTCGCGAAGGAAAAAATCGCATCAGGCCAGTACAACATAGTCATTCTCGATGAGCTACCACATGCAATCGCCCACGGTTTCGTTGAGCTAGATGATGTCGTTCAGACGCTACGGAGTAAACTGCAGATGCTTCACATCGTGGTTACCGGAAGAAACACACCTAAGGAGATAATCGAAATAGCCGATCTTGTCACGGAGATGAGGCTGATAAAACACCCTTACGAGAAAGATGTCATTGCGCAGCGAGGCATCGAATTCTAAGGCCCACTAAACCCGGGTCTTAACGACATAGGCTGCCCAAACTACTAAACAAATTCACGCCGTTGAGGATCGATCGGCCACGAACGCTTGATTTTGCTGCTCGACCCATCTCCTCCGTGACGACTGCCTCATTTGATTATGGATGGGCTGATCTTAGAGGGGCAAGCGACTCGCGGCCGACTCGCACAAAGTGCAATGAGGTTCACGCAAAACAGTTGTGCGTATTTATGCTCGCAAATCAATCTCGGGCGGGAGGTAATTTTCCCGAGTGTGATTTGTCGGGGAAGCATTAATAGTCGGTCGCAACCCACGTCGCAGAAGAGCCTTGGCGGAGGACGTTCACGATATTCAGATCAAGTTTGGAATAGTGGGCAGAGAGGTCGAGTTAAGAAAGGCGCTGGCAGCGGTAAGGGTGGGCAGGCATCTTCTGATCGAGGGCCCCGTGGGGGTTGGTAAGACAATTCTTGCCGAGGCTGTGGTGGGTTTTCTGGGAAGGTACTTCTATCGGGTTGACGGTGACGAGCGCTACACAGAACAGAAATTGACCGGCTGGTTCGATCCCCCTCTCGTGATTAAGTATGGATATTCCAAGGACGCATTCATGCCGGGTCCACTCGCCCTCTCCATGGAGTCGGGGGGTGTTCTCTTCATCAACGAGCTTAATCGCATGCCAGAGGGAGTTCAGAATGTCCTTTTGCCAGCCATGGATGAAGGAAAAATCGAAATTCCCAAGATTGGAACGATAGTGGCTAAGAATGGTTTCATAATAACCGCGACTCAGAACCCACGCGAGTTCATTGCAACAAGCCTTCTGTCAGAAGCTCTACGAGATCGCTTTGAGCTCTTAACGCTGGACTACCAGAGTGAGGATGAGGAAGTAGCTATCGTTCAAAAGCGAACTGGGATTGACGATGTGCGATACGTCCGGCCCATAGTGAGGTTAGTGCGAGCCACCCGCGTTCATCCAGATATTAGGAGAGGGGGTTCGGTGAGGGCGGCTATGAGCATAGCTGTGTTGGCTAACTATCTTGGGTCTGAGAGAAAAACAGCAGTAAGAGACGCTGCCCACATGGCTCTGCCGACCCGTGTCGAGATGAAGGATGACGCACGCAAATCTATCCACGCAGTAATTGACGAGTTGCTGGATGAATATTGTTCAGAGGAACCCGAAGACGTAGCAAACGTGGACCCGCCATCCTCGAGCCTTACCGAGTCGAAGACTTCGAGCATATCGCCCCCGAGAGGCTTAACAGAGGAGGATGCGACAGGTCTACTGGAAAAACTGGGCGGGATAGTTGACTTGAGAAATACCCCGGCCGCCGACGTCGGTTGGAGCATAGCTCAAAACTACGCGCACATCAGGCGACAGTTGAAAGACCCAAAGTTGCTGAATATAGCCAAGAAGATCGCGATCAGGACGATTATTCATCGAACCCTTCAGCTCTTGGGCCCCACTAGGAGACCGATGGAACTTGTGAGAGAACCCTACACTCCCGGCCAGACTGGAGAGATAGAAATTGAAATGACAACTGAGGAGATTCTTGGCAAATCAGAGATCGACGCCTCGGACCTCATCATCGAATCTAACGTTCCAAAAAAAACATCGTGTGTAATGATGCTAGATTCCAGCATGTCTATGTCGGGAGATAAGCTCGGGATAGCGACAGCATCGCTTGGAGTGCTGGCTTTCAAGCTCAAATCAATGCAATACGGCGTTATTGCGTTTGATAATGTTGCAAGACCGCTGAAGCGGCTTGGTCA
>Ga0187770_10000707_pt1 | contig 16611 bp, 13 predicted proteins | sample 0116_SJ02_MP02_2_FD_133154 | JGI IMG/M metagenome (GOLD analysis project Ga0187770, IMG submission 133154) | Tropical peat soil microbial communities from peatlands in Department of Meta, Colombia - 0116_SJ02_MP02_20_MG | ecosystem: Environmental > Terrestrial > Soil > Wetlands > Peat | place...
GGCGGGGGTATACCCTGAGGATGCAAGGCAGTGGTTCTATTCAACCATCGAATGGCTGAACGACTGGCCCTGCGCCAGACGATCAGGAATGGGGACCAAGATGCCGTGGGACAAGGACTGGATCGTCGAAACGCTAAGCGATTCGACAATCTATATGGCGTACTACACCGTCAGCAAGTTCGTCAACCTGGAAAAGGTCGCGACCGAGAGTCTGACTCCGCAGATCTTTGACTACATTCTTCACGGCAAGGGAAACCCTGCCACACTTTCCAAGGGGGTTAAGATGACAGAAAAGCGGCTGCGGGACATCCACGCCGAATTCTCGTACTGGTACCCCGTTGATCTGCGCAATTCCGCAAAGGAACTGATTCCAAACCACCTGACCTTCTTCGCATTCCATCACGCCGTCTTGTTCCCGGAGAAGTACTGGCCGAGGGGGGTAGGGATTAATGGCATGATTCTGGTCGAGGGGAACAAGATGAGCAAGACCAAAGGAAACTCCGTTACCTGGCACGCAGCCCTCGAAAAGTACGGCGCGGACGGACTCAGGCTCGCCCTTGCCCTCACGGCTGACGGAATGGACGACGCAGACTGGCGCGAAAGGAACGCTGAGGACGCGGTGGCCAAGGTCGATTCCATCATTCCATTCGTCAAGAAGAGCCTGAGAACTGCTACCAGCGGCCAGCGGAGTACGGCAGATGCTTGGCTGATGTCTGCTGTCCACAGGAGAATCGCTACGGTCACCGACGCGATGGAAGAAATGAAGATTAGGCGCGCAGCCGCAACTACGTTCCTCGACGTGTGGAACGACATCCGGTACTACTTGAGAAGAAGCGGAAAGCCGAGGCGCGAGACACTCGTTGAGGTGTTCAACGCGTGGCTCCGGATGATGGCGCCTTTCACGCCGTTCATGGCCGAGGACTTGAATCACGAGCTGAAGAATAAAGGGCTGGCATGTCAGGCAGACTGGCCAGCGCTGAAGGACTTCCCCCTCGACGAAGAAGCTGAACTGGCCGAGATATTGATCGGAAGGGTCATCGAGGATGCCCGGAACGTCCTGAAGGTGGTGAAAGGACCACGATCGAAGCTGAACGTCTACGTCTCCTCTGACTCTGCCCGGAGTTACTTCATGGAGTTGGTCACGGCGAAGGAGAAGAAAGAGAACGTGGGTGCCGTCGTCAAGAAATACGCCGCACTGAAGATAGCGCCCGATCGCGTGTTCAAGCTTGGCTTCGAGCTAGGTGAGAATCTGGTTGGGAAGTACTTGGATCACCGCGGTTTTGATGAGTTAGAGGCGCTCTCCGCCGCCTCCGTATTCATGTCAGAGGAATTGGGAGTCAACGTAAACGTTCAGAAGATCGGTGCAAAGGGCACCATCGACACCGCGAACAAAGGCAAAGACGCTCTGCCGATGAAACCTGCCTTCGTCCTCGAATAGCCAGGGAGAAGTTAGCAGGCTTCTATCCGCTCAGGGTTCAAATAATCCTCCCTTGCCGTGCCGGGTCCGTAGAGATGGCTGCGACACAGGCTGATCTTCCACGCATCGCCAAGGAGCGGATGTCCCACGAATTCACCGACTCGAAACTCTACGAACGGCTGTCTAAGACCGTATCTCCGTCGAGCCCGTTTGCCGACGTGCTCATGCACCTCTCGGGCACAGAGAACGAGCACTACCAGTTCTGGAAGAGGTACGCGCCAGATGCAGAGCCCAAGCTGGACAGAATCAAGCTCTACTGGGTCCTCTTCCTGAGGAGGGTTCTCGGGCTTACTTTCGCTTCGAGGTTCCTAGACAGACACGAATCTTCCGTGGTGAAGGAATACAGGGGACTCGCGGCCCTGATCCCCCAAGCGGACAAACCGGCATTCGAGAAAATGGTTGCCGACGAGGAGGAACACGAAAAGGAGTTCGCGCAGAAGATAGAAAGCGAAGCGATTCGTTACATCTCCTTCATCGTTCTAGGGCTGGCCGATGCGCTCGTAGAAATCACTGGAATACACGCTGGGTCTCTCGGCATCTACAACAAGACCGAATACGCGGGGTTGGCAGGGGTGGTCGCTGGGGGGGCGGCTTCACTCGCCATGGCCTCTGCTGCTTTTGCGCAGGCCAAACAGGGGTTCCAAGGGTCGGCACGACTAAGCGCGTTCTACACAGGTATCTCGTATTTTGTCACGGCGATAATACTTGCTACTCCGTATTTCCTGACTCCCGTAATGGTCTACGCGTTGTCAACCTCGTTGACCCTCGCCGTCATCATCCTGGCCCTGATTTCGTACTACAGCACGGTGATCTCGGGCAAGCCATTCACCAGAGACTTCCTCGAGATACTCCTGATAATGTTCGGGGTCACCGCTGCGCTCTACTTCTTCGGTTACGTCATCAGAGTCGGCTTCGGCATCACAATTTAAAGAGCAGTGCGCAAGAACTAACCATTCTTCTTGAAGACGGCGTCGGAAAAGCGCACACGGGAGGGACGTGCTTCTGACAGCCACGCAGGCGAGTTAGCCAAGATCCGCAGGAGGTATTCGGTCGCATTGGTAGGGATAGTCCTCTACATAGTTCTGGACGCAGTGGCGCAGCTCCTTCCGCCACATTACAGCCCTATTTCTCAAGCTGAAAGTGATTTGGCTGTGGGAAAGTTCGGCTACATCATGACGGTGAATTTCCTGAACAGAGGACTCTTGTCATTGGAATTCCTACTCGCGTTCATGGGTACCATCCGTCTCAACGATGGGAGGGCTCGAAACTACAGGGGTGGGTTGCTACTGTTAGGGACCTGGTCCATGGGGGCATTCCTCTTAGCGGTGTTCCCCACCGACGTACCGCCCACGCCGGTGTCGTGGCATGGCGCTATTCACCTTATCGTAGCCGTAATAGCATTCCTTGGAGGTGCTTTCGGAGCGCTAATGATGTCACTCCGAATGGAGTCAGACAGATCACTGAGAGGAGTCCGGCAAATCGCCCTTCCAGTCAGCGTCGTCGTTGTCGTTCTCTGCATCTTGGACCTATTGGGTGGTTCCATTGCACATCACGCTGCGGCGAACTACGGAGGACTTATCGAGAGACTGTTCCTCGGGTCGGTCTTGCTTTGGATCGCTGTAGTTTCTGCCTTCATGCTGAGGAAAGGACAGTTACCTCCCCAGTCCTCAGGTATCCCTCTAGCGAGCGCGTCTAAGGCCTCATCTTATTGGCGCTGAACCCAGAAAGTCGAACATCTAGGAAGTATGCGCGATGCCGCTTTTGCCAAGAGTTCAAGCACACAACCTTACATAAGGACCGCTCGTGCCCAGAGAGAGCTAAGGCCGGCATTCATACACACATGACGGGCAAAGTTCTTCAACGGTTGGCAAGGCAAGCAAGAACACTGGAAGTATCTCGTTTGGAATCTCCCAGAATTAGGAAGAGCAAGACGGGTGAAGCTTTCGGTAAAGCGACCACTTACTTCATTCTGCTTTTCTATATTGCGCTGGCGGGCTATTACCTGTCAGATTTCCGATTTGACGTCCTGGCTCTTGGCACCATTCTATCATTTGCGGTGTTGCTGAGCATCTTCGAAGTACTTTCAGTAAAGAGGACAGCAACGAAGGTCCAAGTCAGGATTGCGCTTCTCCGATTTGCCTTCCTGTTCGGAGTGTTGGCGATAGATACCCTGTCTGCTTTTCAGGGGGCGTCGTACGTCGAATTGAGCCTAGGTATTCTTCCGATTCTGGTCTCCTATGAACTAATTCACAGGCGCGTAGTCATACCTATTTCCATACAAAAGGCTCAACCCTGAACGATTCCTCTCGCCGGATCGAAAATGCTCGGGCCCTTTGGAGTTTGTCCCTGCGCCCCCTCCTGACCCCAAGTCGCGCGGTCCCTTCAGAACCGACCGGCATGGAACTTAGCGAAACAAGTCGAACCATGCCGCTCATTCAAATTCTTGATAACGGGCCCGGTGGGATTTGAACCCACGACCTCTGCAAGCCTTTGGCTCTCTACAGCTTAGAAGGCTGCCACGCTATCCGTACTTCGCTCGTTGCATGGATCTGCGCTACGGGCCCGAGCATCGGCGTGCCTAGTTTCGTCATAAGCCTTTCCCGTCGTGACGCGCGTCCTCCTCACAACGCCTCCATTCGGAAGGTTTTTTTCTCATATGAAGTGAAACAGAGGCCTTGGCCGCAACCCAGCAGCGGCTTTTCGGCACAAATGGTGTCAGGTTCGTACCTGGCGTTTCCCACGACTTGGATTTTGCGATTAGCCTCGGGGAATCCATCGGCACATACTTTGCGGAGGGTGAACTGTTGGTAGGCCAGGACGGGAGAGTGTCGAGCCCTTCGCTCGCAAATGCTACGATCTCCGGGCTCATGAGCTCTGGTCGGGATGTCGCAGAGGCAGGTTTGGTTCCCACTCCTGCCCTCCAATACGCCACGAAGTCGATGGGGTTAAGGGGCGGAGTGATGGTGACCGCGTCACACAACCCGCCCCAATACAACGGCCTGAAGGTCATAGGGGCTGACGGGGTGGAAGTCCCGAGGCTCGACGAACAGCGGATCGAGAAGATCTTCTCCGACCGTTCTCAGACGAGGGCAGACTGGAAGTCAATCGGAGTGGCACGGGCTGAGCCTTCAGTGGTGAGGAACTACATCACTGGGATCCTGTCTAGGGTCAACATGAAGCTGATTTCGGGACGACGGTTCACAGTAATCCTTGACTCCGGGAACGGGGCCCAGTGCGTAGCTGCTCCGTACATCGTCGAGGCTCTAGGTTGCAAGCTAATCACAATGAACTCGGTCGTTGACGGGACCTTTCCTGGTCGGGGCCCTGAACCGACGCCTGACGCGCTCAAGGACCTTTCAGCGGCTGTGAGGTCATCAGGCGCGGACTTGGGGGTAGCTTACGACGGTGACGGCGACAGATCGCTCTTCTGCGACGAGGAGGGCAAAATTCTCTGGGGGGACCAGACAGGTTGCCTGATTTCCGACTACGTATTGGAAAAGCAGCAGGGAGGTACCATCGTCACATCGATTAGCTCTACCCAGGCAATCGACGCGGTGGCTAAGAAACGAGGCGCCAAGGTGTTCAGAACGCGGGTAGGCAGCGTCGACATCTCGCGCACCATGTTGGAAAAGAAGGCCGTGGTAGGTTTCGAGGAAAACGGGGGTTGCATGTACCTTCCGCACATTCCTGTCAGAGATGGCGGAATGACAACTGCGCTCATGCTCGAATGTCTTGCCGCCAGAGGAATGGCACTTTCACGGACGCTCTCGTTTGCAGTCCCAAGGTTCTACCAGTCGAAGAATAAGGTCGAAGTGGACAGGAAGAGCCTTCAGAGAGTCATGAAGGCGGTCGAACGCCAGGCCAAGGGAGAGATAGAGCGAATAGATGGAATCAAGGTATGGATGGACGAACACTCATGGGTGCTCGTCAGACCAAGCGGCACCGAGCCGTTGGTCAGGGTCTTCGGAGAATCCGATAGTCAGGAGCGCTCAGACATCCTCGTTAAGAAGTTCGTGAAGATCGTAAAGACGGCTTCGGGGTAGCAAGATGCGTCCACCCCTCATCACCAATGCTTTTTCTTGACTTGCCCTCGAGGAGGCGTACCTTCCCCTTTTCGGCTGTGGCCCTTCCGATGTTAAACAGGTCTCCGCCGGCAGCTCTTGCGGCCGCCGTTGCCGCGCGAAGTCTTTTCGGACTTACGGTGCCCACGATCACATACTCCTCACCCCCCGCCATCACAAGGTCCTCCAAGGAGAGAGCGTTTTGGTCTGCGAAGTTCGCCACCCCTCTCGCGACTGGCATCCGGTCGAGATCGAAACCGACCCCGCTCTCTTTGGCCAGAACATGGAGGCATCTGGCGAGCCCGTCGCTCGAGTCCATCGACGATGTCAGATAAGGTGAAAGCGCAAGGCCGATCTCGAGGTCCGGGGTTGGCGTCTTTACACTCTTCAACGCCTTCGCCCTGAAGACTTTCGCTGCTCTGGCTCCCTCCATGATGATCTTGAGCCCTGCAGGTGGGTAGCCGAATAGACCTGTTACGACCAGGACGTCTCCCGCTTTGGCACCCTTCCGTTCAACAATCCTCGTAGCGAAGCCGGCCATGACGCAGTCCACGACCAACTCCTTCGCCTCGTTTGTGTCTCCGCCGACCATTCGGACTCCCCATGCTTCCTCAGCGTCTCTGAAACCACATGCTAGCTGGTCGACCTGCTTCTGAGTCGCCCCTCTCCTGAGGCCGATAGAAGCCATGAAAGAGTCAGGCCTCACGCCCTTCGCAGCGAAATCGCTCACGCACATTGCGACGGCCTTTCTCGCAGCTTCCCTGTAGCCCATCCCTCGTGGGACGTCAGTGCTTTCGACAAGCATGTCCACCTTCAACACCGCGTATCCGTCTCTGATTGGAATCGCGGCGACATCGTCCCCGATTTCGAGATATCCTGGGGGAACCCTCCGCACGGCGCCTATCATCGACTCGATGATCTTCCTTTCGTCGGGCGTCCTACCTGCTCAGCTCCACGAGTTTCGAAGCAAAGGCCTTGGCGTTGTCGTGGGCCACCTTCGCTGTTTCCGCCTCTGCAGAGACTCTAATCAGGTCCTCCGTGCCCGAAGCTCTCATCAAGATCCACGAGCGTTCGGAGAGCATCACCTTGATTCCATCTGTCAAGTCAGCGTTGGTGTAACCAGATGCCATCGTCCTGAACGCCTTTTGCGCTTTCGATCTCGAAATCGGCACCGTAACTCTTTCTTGATAATACGCTGGAACGCCTTCGTAGGCCCTTCTTCCCTCTCTTCGCAGAGCCCTTGTGATGACTACGGCGGCGAGCAGCGAGTCCCGACAGTAGTTGAACTGTCCATCGATTAGGCCGCCGCTGCTTCCCTCGCCCCCGAGTCTGGCCCCCACTTCATCCATTACGGCCACAACGTTTGCCTCCCCCACCTTCGACCTGTAGACTCGGCCTCCTCTGTCTCCAACAACATCGTCGATTGCCTGAGTTGTGTCCAGTGACACGGCGACTTTCTTCTCTTTGGTCTCATCAAGGAGCTCGGAAATCGCAAAAGTCAGCATGAAATCACCACTCTTCTTTCTTCCTTCAGCGTCGACTATGACGAGCCTGTCGCCATCGCAGTCAAAGCCAAGGCCAATGTCGCAGTCCCTCTCCGTGACGAGATTCCTAAGGGTGGCAAGTTCGTCGGTTGAGGGGTCTATCTTCCTACTGAATACGCTCGGGACGTCGTTAATCGTTTCCACTTCGCATCCCAGCTTCCCGAAGAGACTAGTCGCGTGCGTTATCGCGGCTCCTCCCCCAAGGTCCATCGCCACCCGCACCCCTACGAGGCTCCTATCGCCAAATCTCCTGACGAGGTCTTCCACGTATGATGACCTTGGCGCATGCCCGCTAATCCCAGGGCCAAACTCCATGGGCCCGCCAGAAGCCGGGCCTGTCATAGCGTCGAACGTCTCTTTCGTGATTCCTCTTCCGCCCTTGATGAACTTCAAGCCATTGAACTCTGGTTCATTGTGGGACGCAGTTACCATTACCGCGGGCCTTCCACTGACGCGACTCTCTCGAAACAGCGCTGGAGTGGAGATGACGCCGCAGTCCAAGACCTTGTGCCCTCTGGACATCGCTGCGGCAGCCACTGCCCTGCTTATCGTCGGACCTGTACGCCGCGTGTCCCTCGCCATCAGGATTTCTTTCGACCCTGAATTATCTGAAAAGTTGCGCGCAAACCTGGCTATTTCGATCAGGTTCATGTCAGCATTCAGGACCCCCCTGACCCCACTAATCGAGACTATCAAGCAGACCCCTCCACGAGTAGCGTAACGGTGCGACATAAACCGGTTCTCCTGTGTCCCATCAACCGCGAATGGGCCAATGGAATTCCAGCGCGGCAGTTTGATCGGTTATCACCGTCGGGGAAGCACGCGGCACCATCCAGTAAACGATTTTTGAGCTTCGGTCTTTTGTTGGCTAGCGCCCCGAATCGGACAGGTTGCGCGTCAGAGGATTCCGTGTCAGAAAGTCCACAGAAATCGGCGACTACAGACTGACGGACGTCTTTGGAGGCTTAGAATCCTCTTCGTCCCTCCTGAAAGCCTTCGGCTCGAAGTCCGAACTTGGCAGGATAATGCGACATCTGAAGCTCAGACTCGAGCCCAACGACTCAGGCCCCTGGTTCGATAGAGACACCGGGACGATCTGCATCGGAACCAAGCACATCAACGCTGCGAAGCCCGACTTTCTTTACCTGGATATGGTTCACGTCTTGGTTCACGTCTGCCAATTCCTGGAAGGTCGGGACCTTTACGATCAGGCATTCGAATACGTAGAGCGCCCAACCGAACTCGAGGCCTATAGGTTTACTGTCGCAGAAGCGAGGAAGGTTGGTCTCGACGAAACCGAGATTCTCCGATACCTCAGAGTGGGCTCCGACAACGACTCGGACCTAGGCAAGTTGATGGACAAGATAGGGGTGAGGGCCAGGCGTTAGCCGGCCCTGGCATGCTACTCGTTTTGAAGCGAATGTCTTCAGATCTTCTTTGCTGGAATTCCCGGCTTCACCAAGTCCTTCATGCTGAGTATCGCCTCGATTTCGGAATCTCGATAGCCGAGCTGCTTTAGTGCCGTCCGGATGGGGACCCCCTTTGCGAGTTCCTTTCCAAGGACCGCGGCCTTGTCATAGCCTATCTTCGGAGAGATTACGGTGATAAGGGCCGGGCTTGCTTCCGCGTACCTGGCTGCCCTTTCCGGATTCGGGACGATACCATCGATCACCAGCGAGGCAACTTTCCTAAGGGCCTCGGCCAACAGCTTAGACTGGAGGACGAGGTTGTATCCCATAAGAGGAACTCCCATGGCAAGCTCGAACTCCCCCAGCATAGCCGCGAAGGAATTCGCCCCATCGAGCCCTACCACCTCGGCGCACGCAAGAATAGCACTCTCTAGGGTAACTGGGTTCGTCTTGCCGGGCATTATACTGCTTCCGGCGACCTCCTCCTGTGTTGGAATGTCGATCTCACCTAGCCCGGTAAGCGGGCCGGAGAACATGAGTCTAAGGTCTTGGCACAGTCTGTACAGGTCAAGGCTGACCGTCCTTAGGGCTCCGCTCAGGGAGGAAACGTCTGTGAGTAGCCTCGTTGGCATGAACTTGTCCGAGGCACTCTCGAACCCCAACCCGCTCAGTCCGGCAATCTCCTTGGCGACCATGTCGCCGAACTTGGGGTCAGCATTCAGACCTGTGCCTACGGCAGTCCCCCCAATGGGAAGATCCATGAGGTACTGAATTGTCTTCTCGACAAGATCTGCGTCCCTTTCGAACGTGTCAGCAAAAGCGCCGAACTCTTGCCCCATGGTCACGGGGAGAGCGTCTCGCAAGTGAGTCCTACCAGCCTTGTAGACATCCGCCGTCTTCCTCGAGAGGGAGTTTAGACTCTCTGCCATCATCTTCAAGGCAGGCAGCAGGTCGCGACTTGCGGCATATGCCGCAGCGACCCTGACCGCAGTGGGCCCGACGTCGTTTGACGACTGGCTCATGTTCACATGATCGTTAGGGTGTACGCTTTTTCCCATCTCCGCTGTCGCGAGTTCTGCTAGAAGTTCGTTCGCATTCATGTTGAGACCTGTTCCAGAGCCTGTCTGGTAGACATCTACTGTCACCATGTCGTCGTGCAGTCCTTTCATCAACTCCTCCGCTTTGACCTGAATCGTCATCCCCACCTCCTTGTCCAGCAGGCCCAGTGCGACATTCGATTTCGCCGCAGAGTATTTGATCGCTCCCACCGCCCAAATCATCTCCCTTGGGAAGCGCGTTCCAGTGCTAAGGAATACTCTCTTAGAGCCTTCAACATACTTCATGAATTAGTAGCCAATTCAAACAGCTCTTAAGCCTTAGCAAGGCGGTCATCGGCAGCAGTCCACAGCCACCTCCTCGTGGGCTTTTTCTGGAATTGGACTCGTTCGAATCTCTTTACTCAATTTGGCCAGATGTGCCTGCATTGAGAGGTGAGCATGCGGGCGGTTGACGTTACGTCTGAGATTACGGTCCGTTCCTACTATGGTTATGTGGGTGTGTTGTGTTGCCGGTCAGTGGCCACCGCAACCGCACGCTTCCGCGTGTACGTTGGGGTTTTCTATCTTGAACCCCGTCCGCTGGAGACTTTCGACGTAGTCGATTCTGGACCCTCTGATCAGATCCGCATCTGACCTTCCGACCACTATCTTCAGGCCACCGACCTCTTCGACGACGTCGGAATCTGCAAGCCTCTCATCCAGACTGAGGGCATACCTGTATCCGCCGCTACAGGCACAACCTCCTCCTTGGTACACCTCAATCCTCAGATACGAGTCGGAAGCTTTCTCCTTCTCAAGCACCTCACCGAGCCGCTGCCTTGCGAGAGGTGAGAAGTTGACTATGGGCTGCGCTTTCTGCATTCTTTTTCGTTCGTCGCTTCTTTGTATTTAAATCGTTCCTTCAGGCTTGTTCCTTTTTGGCACAAAAAGCCGCCATCCCCATACAATCACGAGGACTATAATGATCGCCCCAATTACCACGGAGATTAGAGCGAGCCATTCCCCACTAGGTCCCGATCCGAAGGCTATCGGGACGGGCCCTATGAAGACCACGCCGCCAACGGACGAGTTAGACCCTCCCGATGCCGATCCGACAAATACTAGCGCGAAACCTACAAGGGTAATCGCAAGTCCGAGGGCGAGAAGTCTTTGCATATGTTACACCAGGTGCAGTTCGAATGCCAGAACGACGAGCACGATCGTCAATGCTATAGCCACGCTTGCCCACTTCGCATCTGATCCGATGACTACTGGAACAGGACCGATCAGAATCACGCCTGCGCCCTTGACTTCCGCATGCCCGGAGTTTCCAATAAGGGAAACGATTGCGATTGCGAGCCCCACGAAGACCAGCAAGACTCCCGCAATGACAAGGTCGAACACAACCCAAAATTCATAACTGTCGATAAATGCTTTTGGCGGAGCTGGCTTCCCCTCTTTGGGTTCGCTAATTTGGCCGAATATCGCTGGTGTGAGAAGTGCATGATGAGGACGGAGCACGAGGCCGTAGGGGACACGAGGAACTACAACCCAAGAGGGCGGGGGCTCTACAAATGCAAACGCTGCGGCCGTGTGAAATCGATGCGCCACCTCCGGCCTAGCTCGGAAATCGGATACTGATCCAGGCGCCATTTCTGTCCGGATGGAGCAGGTCAACCTCGCTCTCCTCAAAAAAGAATGGTGCAATGGGCACTGCCCCGAGAGACTTCGCCGTTCATGGGCGAGGGCCGGGAGGATAACGATGAAGGAGCTTCCCGAGTTGGAGCTGCTACCCTCAGTTCAGAGGAGGCTGATTGCGTACGCTAATCCACGGGACTATCAGAATGCTGGGAAGAGCTTGTAGTACTTGAACTGCACAAGCAGCAGGTTCGAGGACTTACTCTGACGCAACAGCCTGACGGGGGTTAGTCCCGTGGCAGGTGAAGGACCGAACAGTTAAATCGAACGTCTTCGTGAAGCCCCCGTACTCGTCGGGGAAGTCGAGGAGAGTATAGATTATGAAGTACTTCGATCTGTCCGGGCAGTAGAAATACACTGAGCTGATGCTCCTGTCAGCCTGCTTGCGCATCATAAACCCGCTGACTACGGATGCTGTAACTCGGGTGACGAGTGCTCTGTGGCCGCATATAACAGCTTCTCCCTCCTTTGTGACAGCGACTGACTGCACCTCCCGGGACTTCTTTAGCGCCTTCATTCCCCAGTCTCGGTGTTCCTCGATACTCTTGAACCGCTTAGTGGCTTCCAGCAATGGGCCCCAAGAAACGTAGACCTTGTTACCTTTTGGGGTATGGAAGACAACATCCCCTTTGGCACGGGACCCCTTCGGATTCAGCTCCACCACCCAGTCATCGAGAGTTTTCAGCTTGAACCCGTACAGGGCGAATATTTCGCCCCCCGGCGTCTGACTTGTTTCTTCAGTCATCGTCTTTGTAATTCGGAGTGACAACTAGGGGATATTTTAGGTAAAGAGCGGTCCACGCGTTCACGTGTCGCTTGAATTCGTCTCACTGTCTGGATATGTTTGGGTCTACCTGTCGCACGCAGGCTTACGTGCCAGATGATCGGAAAGAGCGGCAAACGAAGCAAATGCGGTTTTGTTGAATATCGGATGAAACCTGGCCCACGCTGTTCAGGCTGAGTGTCTGACCACGGTAAGAGGAGCGTCACGCGAGTCCTCTCATGGCCATAGCGCTGAAAAGCACCACTATCTGAATCGCTCTTGAAGGGGCTGTAACACCCATGACGATCACTAGCTCGGTTAACGCATTACGCAAATGCTTAGAATTGTCCTAATTCTTATTAGGATGTCACTTCAAAATATCATAATGTCGGCTCTCATCGACTACGTTTCAGCTGCCTTGGGGAAAAGAGAACTGACGCTCGCGATTCGTAACACGATCTTGCTCAACGTCTTCACAGGCGAGTCGCGGGAAGCATCAATCGGTGTCTACAAAGACAGAATCGTATACGTGGGAAAAACGTCGGCGTGTCCGTCGGCAGCCCGATCAATAGAAGGTAGAGGAAGGGTCGCCATTCCTGGACTCATTGACTCCCATCTGCACATCGAGAGCAGCATGGTAACCCCTTCGAAGTTTGCTGCCGCAACGCTACCACACGGGCTGACCGCCGCCTTTGCTGACCCGCACGAGATTGCGAATGTCATGGGGAAAAGAGGCGTGAAGGCAATGATTGATGACAGCCGTGGTCTCCCGTTGAAGCTCTACTACTACGTGCCGACTTGCGTGCCCGAGTCCTTGGCGGTAACGGCAGGAGCTGAACTTACGCCTAAAGACATCGAAGAAATGCTGGGCTGGGAAGGGGTCTGGGGACTAGGCGAAGTCATGAATTACCCAGCAGTTCTCAAGGAAGACGAAAAGATGATGAAGGTTCTCCAGATTGGAGCTGATCATGGGGTCGTGATAGACGGCCACGCGCCACTGCTTACAGGACTGGAACTTAATGCGTATGTCGCGTCGGGAGCAGAGGCAGACCACGAGAATTTTACCGTGTCAACTATGCTGGAGAAACTGAGGCTTGGGATGTATGCCAAGTTGAGGGGACCGTATGTGCTTGATACGAAGAAATTTACCCGAGCTCTGGGTCGCATCCCTCATCCCTACAACCTAGTCTTTTGCACAGATGACGTGCTACCTGACAATCTTGTGAGGTTGGGGCATCTCGACTATGTCTGCAGGGCCTTCATCGAAGCTGGTATGAGCCCTATAGAAGCGGTGAGGAGCGTGACGCTAAGGCCCGCATTGCACATGAGGAGGTACGAGCTGGGCGCCATATCACCCGGCCGCGTGGCAGACGTGGTGCTGCTCGACGATATTGAGAAATTCAATGTCCAGCTTGTCGTAGCTAATGGGGTGCCAGTGGCAAAGAATGGTAAGATGTTGATTGACATCCATGAGAAAGAGTTTGACAGTTCCTCGAGGGACACAATGAAGCTGAGGCGTCTAAGATTGAAGGACTTCGAGGTTCACCCTCCGGTCATTGACGGATCGGTCGAAGTTAACACCGTAGACTTCGGCGACTTTGGGAACCGCGGGGACGAAGGAGAAATGTTCGCCAAGCTGATCATTACAAAGCTGGGCAAAGCAGTATTGAACGTCAGGAATGGCAGTCCCTCCCTTGGGAGAGTGGCACTTGCTTTCATCTTCGAAAGGCACGGGAAGAACGGAGGGAGAGGCTTCGGGTTTGTAAGAAACCTCATCCGTAGGGGAGCCGTCGCTTCTACAGTGGCGCACGACTCGCACAATCTGTTGGTGGTGGGAACAGAAATCAGAGACATGCAGATCGCCGCCAACCTTGTGATACAGAGCAGCGGAGGCATCTCCGCGGTATGTGGCCATGAAACGTTGGCGTGGGTGAAATTGCCCATCGCGGGTCTGATTTCTGACCGCCCACTGCAGCGTGTCGCCGAGGAAGTAGAACAGTTACGTCGCGCTTTCAAGAAAATGGGAGTTCTAGACCATCCCTATATGCCACTGTCGAACCTTCTCGCCCTTTCCGTAATCCCTCACGCTAGGATAACCGACAGGGGGCTTTTCGACGTGGACAACCAAAGATTCGTAACACCCTTCGTCTTGCAGGAACGAACCCGCGGGAACATATTGCCCCACAATCGCTCGTAATCTAGAGCTCTTCACGCTCCCGGCGGGCCCTGGATAGGCGACGACCGCTTCAGCGCGGCCCCCATCAAGACTTTTTCCGAAGTCACCGGTAGGTCGTCCACCGAGACGCCAGTCGCGTTCAGGACTGCGTTCCGCACGGCAGGCGCAGGGAGCACGATGGGGGGTTCCGCAATTATCTTCGCGCCGAAGGGACCGAGGGGACCGGGAACTTCCACTATGAACGCTTTGAATTCAGATGGGATGTCCATCGAAGTGGGGATGTAGTAATCGGCCAGGTTGGGGTTGACTACGAATCCGTCCTTATGGAGGAGTTCCTCCATCATGGCGTAGCCCAGCCCCTGGACGGTGCCACCGTAGATTTGACCGAGCACCCCTCCTGGATTGACAGCCTTGCCGACGTCGTAGGCGGCGTGGACCCCTATGACGTTGTAGTAGCCCGTGTCGGTGTCAACTTCAACCTCTACAACTAACGCTCCCCAGGTGTACTGGACGTAGGGGGTACCTTGTCCCGTCTCTAGGTCCCATGGTGCAGCAGGAGCCATGAAGAACCCATCTTCTCTGAGTCCGATGCCCCTCCTGTATGCCTCGGAGATTAGGATGTCCCAGGAGACTGAAACTGATGGACTGTGGCGGTCGAAGACGACTCCGTCCGCAATGACTATGTCCTCCCGCCTTACATTTAGCAATTCACCCGCAAGAGGCACGAGTCTGTTCTTCAGCTGTTCTGCGGCCTTGAAGGCTGCGTTTCCGCCGATTACCACAACCCTCGATGCAACCGTAGGACCGCTCTCCCTGTGCTTGGAAGTATCAGGGCGCTCCAGCTTGAAACGGGCGAGGGGGACTCCCAGGACGCTCGAAGCAACTTGCATCATGCCTGACACCGCCCCCGTGCCATACTCGGTAAGGCCGGTACCGACCGAAATGGTGCCGTCAGACTCGATTTCCATGTGGACGGCGCCATAGTCGTTTCCCTCGGGCCCCAAGGAGTTCCCGTGCATCAGCAGTGCAGTGCCGAGACCCCTTCTAATGTTCCCTGTCTGATTACGGTATTGGGCGACCTTCCTCCAGTAATCGCTGGAAGTAACTACCTTCTCGACGCATTGGGGAAGTCCGCAGCTGGCGTCCATCAGCGCCCCCGTCGCACTCTTCTTTCCAGGGACGAGCATATTCTTCAGCCTGAATTCCAGGGGGTCCATTCCCAACTTACGGGCCAATTCCTCGATCTGGCTTTCTATGGCGAAGATGGCTTGAGGACCCCCAAACCCCCTTAGACTCCCCGTGTAGGTGTTGTTCGTATACACGAGGTATGAATCGGCCTTCACGTTGGGTACTTCGTAAGCCCCAATCGTGTGAAAAGTCGCTCGAACAATAACGAAGACCCCAAGAGACGCGTAGGCTCCTGTATCCCCAACGATCCTCGACTCATCGGCTAGGAGCCTGCCGTCGGAGGTCACGCCAGTCTTGTGGCTGATGACAAAGGGATGCCTCTTGGTGTGCATGACCATCGAGTCCTCCCTGTCGAGGCCACAGAAGACGGGCCTGCGGTACTTCATCGCAGCCAAAGCGGCAGTTGAGCATACGTCGAAGGGTGTCTCGTCTGACTTGGGCCCGAAGGCGCCCCCGGTGACTGCTTGGATGACCCTGACCTTCTCAGGTGGAAGCTTGAGGACCTTTGCAACCGCGGCCTGCGTGTGGTGAGGACTCTGCATGGAGCCTATGACCTTGATGCCACCGTCTTCCGGAATCGCCAAACCCATCTCGGGCTCCAATGGCGTGGCGTCCTGGAACTGGGTCCTGTACGTTTTCTCAAGAATCACATCAGACTTTGAGAACCCGTCTTGCACGTCCCCCTTCCTGATTTTCATCTGCCTTGCGATGTTGCCCTTCGGATGTATTTTGAGGGCATCTGGTCTGAGGGACTCCAGAGGGTCAAAGATGGCCGGGAGCGACTCGTAATCGACTTTAATCCGCGCAGCTGCGTCTGCAGCAGAAGCAAGAGTCTCCGCCACAACTGCGCCCAAGATATCGGCGGTGGAACGCACGATGGATTCGGCGAAGAGTTGGCGGTCGGGCAGCACGGCGGAAGATTCGTTCAGCCCTGGGATGTCCCTCCAGGTCAGGACTCCCAGGACTCCATGATGAGCCTTCGCGGTCCCCAGCTCCATTCCCTTGATTATCCCATGAGGGACGGAAGAGTGAAAGAGTTTGGCGTATATCGTACCTTTGGGGATGAGGTCAGCCGTGTAGACCGGCTTCCCGAGAACCTTCTCCAGCGAGTCTACTCTGGCAATGCTCTCCCCGACGTAGAGAAGACTGCCTCGCTCTGCCTTCTCTCTGAGTGATTCTAGGAGCTGAGAGACCTGTTCACTCATGGCCCTTCCTCCCTGCAACCCTGCCTGATTGAATCGATGATCTGGTAATAACC
>Ga0187770_10000708_pt1 | contig 16594 bp, 16 predicted proteins | sample 0116_SJ02_MP02_2_FD_133154 | JGI IMG/M metagenome (GOLD analysis project Ga0187770, IMG submission 133154) | Tropical peat soil microbial communities from peatlands in Department of Meta, Colombia - 0116_SJ02_MP02_20_MG | ecosystem: Environmental > Terrestrial > Soil > Wetlands > Peat | place...
GCCGCAGTTGAAGGATCTTTTGAGCCGGATCTCGAACGAAGTGGATTTTCCTGCGCTTGATGTGACGGTCCTCAGCCAGTTCCAATCGCCGTCGTCAGGCTCGCCCGAGGCCATTGAATACATTTGCGCGCTGAAGGCGCTGAGAGAATTTGCCGACGCGCGCATCACCAACCAGGATCTGATCAATCAGAGCGTGGTTATGGTGAACGGCGTGCGCATCGCCCTGGACTTGCAGAAGGCCGAATGAGCCGCTGGGGATTTCATCGCACTGCTGTGCACTCAATCAGTGTGCGCCTGCTTTCAGATGCCCGTCGAAAAAGTCCAAGGCGGCGTGATAGGCGTGGACCCAGGACTCGTGGCGCAGGAAGTCGTGGCACGGGTGAGAAGGCCCCAGCCCTGCTCCCGGGTGTTCCTCACGGGGTAGTGTGATTTGACGCACAGCGCACCCGTTGCCGCGAAATCCTAAATAGGATAGAAGGTAGCCAAGAGGAAGGCGGTGGGCCCCTCGGAATCGAGGCGAATATGAAGAAGCTTGTTCAAATCGGCGTCGTCATTCTCACAACTGGCTTTGCACTGGCACTCACCGCACAAGCCGGTGAGATCAAAGGAAAAGTGCGCGTGCAAGGACTGAAATCCGCGGAGAACATCGCCGTCTATGTGGATGCCATTCCCGGCAAAGAGTTCCCCGCCCCCGTGCGGCACATGAATGTGGATCAGAAGCAGATGACGTTCGTGCCACACGTGCTGATCGTGCAGAAGGGCACCACGGTGGATTTCCTCAACAGCGACCCCGTGGGGCACAACGTCTATTGGTCCTCCATTGGCGGCAACAAGAAGCTGGGACACAACCTCGGCACCTGGTCGAAAAACGATATCCGGAGCTTCCAATTCAATGACCTCGGAGATGTCCACCTGCTGTGCAACATTCATCCGGAAATGTCCGGTTTTGTGGTTGTGGTGCCTACTCCGTACTTTGCGGTCACCGACCAGGACGGGAATTTTGTCATCCAGGGCGTGCCTCCCGGCAAATACACGCTGAAGACCTGGAGCGAGGAAGGCAATCCGGTGACTCAGACGGTCACGGTAGAGGTTTCCGGCGCGCCACACAGCGTGACGCTGACGGTCAGCAAGTAGTCCAGCGAGCCGGCGAGGGCGCGTCCGCGGCCATCCCTGTGAAACGGCCTGCCGCCGCGGCCAATCGGATGCGCCCATTCTCATGGGCGCGCAGAAACGCTGCCTTGCGGAATGTCTGGGCCCGGAGTCGCGCAATCTCCCTGGTCCTCCAACAGGCCAAATGAGCTGCTCGGGGATTTCCCGGTCTCTAGCGGAGGAAGTCAACGTGTGCCCGTTTTCAGATGCCGGTCGAAAAAGTCCAAGGCGGCGTGATAGGCGCGGACCCAGGACTCGTGGCGCAGAAAATCGTGGATTTCGTCCGGGAAGATCAACTCCTCAGTTTCCACGCCCTGTTTGCGCAGTGCTTCCAGCATCAGCACGCTCTGACGAAACGGCACGTTGCGGTCGTCGTCACCGTGAATGAACAGGACGGGCGAGCGCCAGGTCTTAACGGAAGCGATGGGTGACGATTCGCGCGCCAGGCGCGCCGCATCCGGATTGGCGTCTGGGTTGTATTCGGGAACAAAATTGCGGATTACGCCGCTCCAGTCGTGCACCCCATGAAAATCCACGCCGCCAGCAAAGAGATCAGAGGCGCGCGCGAGGCCCATGGCCGTCAAGTAGCCGCCGTAAGAGCCGCCCCACAGCCCGATGTGTTTCCCCTCCACATCCCCGCGGTTACGCAGGTAGACGCCCGCGCCGGTCACGTCGCTCAATTCGCTCGCGCCGGTGGCACCGTAATTGAGCGCTTCACGGAATTCCATCCCGTAGCCGATGCCGCTCCGATAGTTGACAGAGAGAACGATGTAGCCACGGCTGGCGAGATACTGGTTCATGGCGTAAGCGTTGTTGTAGTAGTACATGTAATGCCAGCCGAGCAGCATCTGGCGGCGCGAGCCACCATGGAAAAACACGATCGCCGGGCGGCGCTCGCCGGGCTTCAGGTCCGAAGGAAGGAAAAGCTGGCCGTGGATGGAAAGGCCGTCCGCGGCCGGAAAGATCACCTGCTGCGGTTCCACCAGGGCGTTCACCGGAAAATCCGCGGGAATGGTTTGCGGTACCAGGTCGCGCGGCTCGCCATTCGGGGAGATCATGGAGACGCGCGCCGGCTGGCGCGTGCCGGAACGCAATAGCACGACGGTCTTCCCGTCGCTGGCCACCACCGGAGACCACTCGAGTCCCGTGCCGCGTGTGACGGCAACAGGCTTTCCACCGTCTGCAGAGACGCGCCAGATGTGCCGCCGGTCAATGTCATCCTGATTCGAGGAGTAAATGATTTCGTGGCTGCCGGGAACTGCGGCGACGTGCTCCACCTCAAATTCGCCGGGCGTGAGCAGGGTGGCGGCACCGCCGCGCGAGGAGACGGAGTAAAGATGCGTCCAGCCGTCACCCTCCCAGGGAAACACGATGCGGTCGCCGGCCCAGTGGAGTTGGTCCTCGCCGACGATCGTGCGCAAAACACTGCCCCGTCCTTTCGACGTGCGCCAGATTTCCGTGCCCCGGCCGGTCGCGGCATCCGCGACGCGGATGGACCAGGGCTCTCCCTCGCGCCGCGGGCCAAAGGCAAAAGCGAGCGTTGACGAAGGAATGCGGATGAAGGCGATGCGCTGCCCATCCGGCGACCACACGGGATCCATGTCCCGGTCGAGGCTGGGGTCCATATAGCGAATGGACTTGTCTGCAAAAGTGTACACGGCGATGAAATTGTGATCTGTGCGTGTGCTGGCAAACGCCAGGTGCGAGCCGTCCGGCGACCAGCGCAGAGATTGCGCCCTGCCCTTCATGTGAATTAGTTGGGCGGCCGCCTGAGAGCTGTCCATCGTCGCCGTCCATACCTGGCCGTCCTTCAAATAGGCCACCACGTTTCCCCGCGGCGAAATTTCGCCGCCGGTTCCTTCCGCAATTTTCTTCGGTTCCGTCGATCCGGTTGCGGGAACCATCCAGATGGCGTGCTGCGGACCGGCGGGATTGCTGGTGGGATTGGGATCCGAGCCGTTTGTCTCCAGATCTGCCCCGCGCGTGTAAAGGAGCGACTGCGCGTCCGCGCTCCAGCGCAGCTCACCGATGTCCACGCCATCGTCCTCCTTGTATGCAGTTGCCTGGTGAGCCGCGTAGCCGCCGGTAGCGGCGCTCCCCGGTGCAGGCTCGGCGATCCAGATGTTACGCACGCCGCGGTCCTTTTGGAGCCAGGCGACGCGGCCGGCGGCCGGCGCGGCGACGAGTTCCGATGGGAAAGGAGCGCTCATGGCCTGTTCGAGCGTGAAGGATTGGCCCGGCGCCGCAGCCCCGCTTCGCGGGGCCAAGGCGATGGCAACGAGCAAGACAAGCAGGAACAGCGCAAAGAGGGCAGAAGGGCGATCACGATGCACGGCAGGTTCCTCCGAGTTTGAGAAGATGAGTGCGTCCCGCAGCAAGGGGCCCACGCATGATACGCCGTTCGCGGGCGGAGTAAAACACGCCGCGGATCAACACCGGCAGGCCAGGCGCGGCGCGGGAACGTCCGTGCGGAGCGGGCGCCGCTTTTTGCTTGACATGCGCTTCGCATTTTTATACAGTTGCTTGCATAAAATGGAGATCGTGTGAACAAGCAAAAAACTCTCCGGCAGGGACAGATCCTGAAGCTGGTCTCCCGCGAGGCCATCGAAAATCAGGATGCGCTGTGCCGCCGGCTGCGTGCGGAGGGCCTGCGCGTGACTCAGGCCACCGTCTCGCGCGACGTGCACGAACTGAAGCTGGTGAAGACCGAGCATGGTTACCAGCCCCTGCCCGCGGAAGCGGCGCCTGCCGCTCCCGCGTTGCCTCGGATGGCGCGCGAATCCATTCGCGACCTGCGCCCGGCGCAAAACCTCCTGGTGCTCAAAACGCCCCCGGGCGGCGCGCAATCCCTGGGCGCAGCGCTGGACGCGGAAGGCTGGCCGGAAGTGGTGGGCACGGTGGCCGGGGACGACACCATCCTGGTGATTAGCGGTACGCCGCGGCAACGCGTGGCCATTGAGAAACGCCTGAAGGATATGCTGCAATGAGCGCCGGGATCCCGACCGCGGTGGCCGGTGCCACCGGCTATGCCGGTTACGAGCTCGCGCGGATTTTGCTGCGCCACCCGCGGGCTGGGCGTCCAGTCTTTTACTTGCGCGAGCCCAACGGGGCGAAGTGCCTGACGGAAGTGTTTCCCGGCCTGCGCGGTTGGGGGGAAGCTCCCGTCCGCAAATATTCCGTCGAGGCAATTGCGGAGCAGCAGCCGGAGGTGGTTTTTCTTTCTACCCCGCACGAAGCTTCCCTGGAAGCTGTTCCGGAGCTGATCGGCGCGGGGCTGCGCGTGGTGGATTTGAGCGGAGCGTTTCGCTTCCGCCGGGGCGAGACGCTCAGGGAATGGTACGGCCTGGAACCGCCGGAGGCGGAGCTCGCCTCGCGCGCCGTTTACGGTCTGCCCGAGCTGTACGCCGCACAGGTGGAAACAGCCCAACTGGTGGCGAACCCGGGATGCTATCCGACGGCAGTGATCCTGGGTCTACGGCCGCTGCTCGAGGCGGGACTGGTGGCGAGCGGGCGCGGCATCGTGTGCGATTGCAAATCCGGCACCTCCGGCGCTGGGAAAGAGCCGAAGCGCGACACGATGTTCTGCGAGGTGAATGAAAATTTCCGCGCCTATAGGCCTTTCTCACACCAGCACACGCCGGAGGTGCTCGAGCATCTGGGGTTGGCCGCCGGCGATGTGATGTTTTCCACGCACTTGCTGCCGCTTTCGCGCGGGATCCTGGCCACGCTCTACGCCTGGCTCGAGCGCCCGGCGGAAGCCACGGAAATTGAAACCATCTTCCGCAGCTACTACGCCGGGCGAAAGCTGGTGCGCATCTGGCCGGCGGGGCGCCTTCCGGAATTGCAGCACGTGGCACACACCAATTTCTGCGACATCGGATTTGCGCTGGATGAGAGCCGCCAGCGGCTGATGGTAGTTTCCTGCCTGGACAACCTGGGCAAGGGGGCCGCGGGCCAGGCAATTCAAAACTTCAATTTGATGACCGGCACAGAGGAGGCCGAAGGATTGCTATGAGAATCGTGGTGAAGCTGGCGGGGGCACTCTTGGAGGGCGAAAGCACGGTCCGCGGGCTGGCAGAGCAAATTGCGGAATTGGCCGCGCGGCACGAGGTGCTTGTGTTGCATGGCGGCGGGCGGATTTTCACCGCCACGCTGGCGCAGATGGGTGTGGAAAGCCGCTTTATCGCTGGGCTGCGGGTTACGGACCGGGAGACGCGGGACGCGGCGGTGATGGTGTTTGCCGGGCTGCTCGGGAAACGTCTCTCCGCAGCAATCTCAGCGGCAGGGCGGCCGGCGGTGGGCATTTGCGCAGCGGACGCATTGTGTTTCCAGGCGGAGCCCATGACGCTGGAAAGCGCGGGCGAAGACTTGGGCTACGTAGGCTACATCACGGGAGTGAATCTCGGGTTCCTGGAATCGCTGTGGCGCGCGGGGATTGTTCCGGTGGCCGCATCGCTGGGCGCCGGCGTGGACGGTGAACTCTTCAACATCAACGCGGATCACATGGCTGCGGCATGCGCTGAATTCGTGGGCGCAGAGCGGCTGGTCTATATGACCGACGTGGCCGGGGTGCTGGAGAACGGCACGGCGCTGCGCGAACTGCACGTGGACCACATCGAAGAGATGATGCGGACGCATCGGGTGACCGGGGGCATGGTGCTGAAACTCGAAGCCTGCCGCCGCGCCCTCGAGGGCGGAGTCGCATCTGTCCTCGTGGTGGGTGGAGGAACGACCGGGGCGCTGCTGGCTGCGGCAGAGAACGGCTGCGGGGGCACGCGCATTTTGGAGGGAGTGGCGCAGAGACCGGATTCGGCGGATGCGCGAGTCGCCACGGGAGGCGCGGCGTGAAGCCCCGCTCGAAACCCGCCAAGAAAGCGAGCGCCATTGCGCCGCAAGTGGTGCTGCGCGCCGAATCGCAACACCTGATGAACACCTACAAGCGCCCATCGATAATTTTTACGCTCGGGAAGGGCTGTTACCTCTACGACCATCGCGGCCGCGCCTATCTGGATTTTCTTGGCGGGATCGCCGTGAATGCGTTGGGCCACGCACACCCTCGAGTGGTCGCGACGATCCGCCGGGAGGCGGCGCGGGCCGTGCATGTCTCAAATCTGTACCACAACCCGTATCAGGGGCCACTGGCGGCGAAGCTCGCGCAATGGTCCGGGCTGGACCGCGCCTTCTTTACCAACAGCGGCACCGAAGCCATCGAAGGAGCCATGAAGCTGGCGCGGCTGCATGCGCGCATGGCCGCGGGACCGGCCGCGCGGCCCCCCTATAAATTTCTGGCGCTGGAGAACTCCTTCCACGGGCGGACATTCGGTGCGGTCTCCATTACTTCAACGGCAAAGTACCGAGAACCATTTGCGCCGCTGGTGCCGGGCGTGGAGTTTGTCCGCTTCAACGATGGTGACGACCTGGCCGCGAAATTTGACAGCTCCGTGTGCGCTGTCGTGCTTGAGACGGTGCAGGGTGAAGGCGGGATCCATCCGGTGAGCAGCGCGTTCTATCGCCTGGCCCGGGAACTGGCCACGCGGCACGGCGCGGCGCTGATCGCGGATGAAATCCAGTGCGGGCTGGGACGCACCGGGCGTCCTTTTGCATATCAGAAGTTTGCCACCACGCCGGAGCTGCTCCCGGACATCGTGACCGTGGCGAAGCCGATTGCCGGTGGCTTGCCGCTGGGCGCGTTCCTGGCGCGGGAAGAATTCGCGCAGGCGTTCACTCCCGGTGTGCATGGCACCACGTTTGGCGGCGGGCCGATGGTCTGTGCCGTGGCTCTGGAGGTGCTGTCCATCATCGAGGAAGAGAAGCTGATGGAAAATGCCCAGGAGCGCGGCGAGGAAATCTGCGTGGGCCTGGCGGAAATTGCACTGCATTTTGACGGCATCCGCGAAATTCGCGGAGAGGGGTTGATGATTGGCGCGGAGCTGGGTTACGACGGCACTCCCTGCGTGGAAGCCGCCTTGGCGGAGCGTTTGCTGATCAACTGCACGCACGAGCGCACCCTGCGCTTCTTGCCGGCCCTGAACGTGACCCCGAAGCAGGTGTCGGAGTTTCTGGAGAAGATGGACCGGGCGCTGGTCAAGTCCAGGCCAGCGCCGCAGTTCAAAATCCCGGGGGCGATGCTGGCCTCCGGGAATCCCATTTCGGATTCCTCACCTGCCGCAGGAGGCCGCCGCGAACTTGCGCTGGCCAGCGCGAATGCGGAGAAAGGCTGAACCGATGGCTGTCGTATCGCTCGCCCCTGCCACACCGCAGGACCTGGTAACCGGAGGAGAACTCTCCGCCGGGCAGCTCCGCACGCTGTTGACGCTCGCCGCGGAGGTGAAGGCGCATCCAGAAAGGTTTCGAGGCGCGCTGAGCCGCAAGTTCCTGGCGCTCCTCTTTGAAAAGCCCTCACTGCGCACGCGTGTCTCGTTCGAGATCGGCATGCAGAGCCTGGGCGGTGGCTCCGTGTTTTTGGATTACAGCGTGGCGCGGCTGGCCGAGCGCGAAACCGTGAAAGATGTGGCGCGGAACCTGGAGCGCTGGGTGAATGTGATTGCTGCGCGGACCTACTCGCAAAGCACCATTGAGGAGTTGGCCGCGAATGCGGCCATCCCGGTCATCAACGGTCTGAGCGACCGTTACCATCCCTGCCAGATCCTGGCGGATTTCCAGACGCTTGAGGAGCGGTTCGGCAACCTGCGCGGGTTCCGGCTGACGTTTATGGGTGACGGCAACAATGTGTGCCATTCGCTGTTGCTGGCTGGCGCGCGACTGGGTGTCAATCTGAAAATCGCTACGCCTTCGAATTATCGCCCGGACCCGGCGATTGTGGCGGAAGCCCGTGCGGCAGCGAAAGAGACGAAGGCGCGGATCGAGGTGCTTACAGATCCCGCGGAAGCCGTCTCCGGCGCACAGGCCGTCTATACCGACGTCTGGGCCAGCATGGGCCAGGAGCAGGAAGCCGCCGAGCGCGAGAAAGTGTTCCACGGCTATCAGGTGAACGACGAGCTCATGTCCCACGCATTGCCCGATGCCGTCTTTATGCACTGCCTGCCTGCGCATCGCGGGCTGGAAGTGACGGAAGCGGTGCTGGAATCACCACGCTCGCTGGTTTACGACCAGGCGGAGAATCGTATGCACGCGCAGAAAGCGCTGCTGCTGATGCTGCTGGCCTGAAGAGGTCCGCGCGCCCATCAAAAAGGAGAACGAATTGACGCCAAGTTCTACCAATCCGAAAACGTCCGTGCGGAAAGCCGTGTTGGCCTATTCCGGCGGACTGGACACCTCCATCATCATTCCCTGGCTGAAGGAAAACTACGGTTGCGAAGTCGTGGCTATGATTGGGGACGTGGGCCAGCAGGAGGACCTGGAAGCGGCAAGGAAAAAGGCGCTGGCCACGGGCGCTTCCAGCGCGTTCATTGAGGATTTGCGCGAAGAATTCGTCACCCACTACATTTGGCCGACGCTGCGGGCCGGGGCCGTCTACGAGCACAGCTATCTGCTGGGCACGTCCTTTGCGCGTCCGGTGTTGGCGAAAGCTCAGGTGGAGGTGGCCCGGCGCACCGGCGCGGATGCCCTGGCGCACGGGTGCACGGGCAAGGGAAACGACCAAGTTCGCTTCGAATTGACGTACAAGGCGCTGGCTCCCGATCTGCAAATCATCGCGCCGTGGCGCGAGTGGAGCATCCAGTCACGCGAGGACGCGCTGGAATACGCGCGGACGCACGGTGTTCCCGTCGAGCAATCCCTGAAAAACATCTACAGCCGCGACCGCAATCTGTGGCACCTGAGCCACGAAGGGGGAGTGCTGGAAGATCCCGCGAACGAGCCCGAAGAGGCCATGTGGCAGTGGATCGCGGCGCCGGCGCGCGCACCGGAAACGCCCGCTGTGGTGGAGATTGGATTCGAGGGCGGCACTCCGGTCTCCGTGGACGGTCGGCGAATGAGCGGCGTGGCGCTGATTGACCAGCTCAACGCGCTGGCCGCAACGCACGGCATCGGCCGCGCGGACATTGTGGAAAACCGATTGGTGGGAATGAAATCGCGCGGGGCATATGAGACGCCGGGCGGCACTCTTCTGGTGCACGCGCATCGCGAACTGGAGGCCCTGTGCCTGGATCGCGAGACGGCGCATTTTTCCGCGCTGCTGGCCCAGCGTTACGCGGAGATGGTCTATTACGGTTTGTGGTTCACGGAGCTGCGCGCGGCACTGGACGCGTTCTTCCAGCGCGCCCAGGAGCGAGTGACCGGCAGCGTGCGCTTGAAGCTGCACAAAGGGAACCTGACGGTGGTGGCGCGGCATTCGCCGCTCTCCCTCTATCAGAAAGACCTGGCCAGCTTCACCATGGGACGCTACAACCCGAAATTCGCGGAAGGATTCATCAATTTGTTCTCTCTCCCGGTGACCCTGCCGGCTCCCGCCGCGAAGAAAGCTTCAGGGGACAAGAAGTGACCGCACCTTCCGGAAAAATGTGGGGCGGAAGATTCGGTGAGCCTCCGGACCGGGAGTTTTACGACTTCCAGCGATCTTTACCGTTCGACGTGCGCCTGTTGTCGCAGGAAATTGCCGCCAGCCGAGCCTGGGCGCGAGCGCTCGCCGGCGCGGGCATCCTGACGGAAGCAGAAGCGGAATCCGTGCGTGCCGCGCTCGAAGAAATTGGCCGCGCCGCCCAGGAGAACCCCTCGGCAGTGACTTCCTCCGAAGCCGAGGACGTGCACAGCTTTGTGGAAGCTGCGCTCATCGCGCGCGTGGGAGAGTTGGGCGCGAAGTTGCATACGGGCAGAAGCCGAAACGAGCAGGTGGCTACGGATTTGCGGCTCTGGATCCGCGAAGCGGCGGGCGATGGGCGCCGCGTGCTGGCTGGGCTGGTCCGCGCGCTCATCGGTCTCGCACGGCGGCACGAACAAGCAGCGATGCCCGGCCTGACGCACTTGCAGCCGGCGCAGCCGTTGCTCTTCTCTCACTTTTTGCTGGCCCATGCGGAGGCGTTTTTTCGAGACGCCGAGCGCCTCGCAAACGCTGCGCAGCAGGCGGACGCCTGCCCACTTGGCTCCGGAGCCCTGGCGGGTTCCGCGTTCAACTTGGATCGCACGGCGATGGCGCGGGAGCTGGGCTTCGGCCGCATCACTTCCAATAGCCTGGACGCAGTGGGCGAGCGTGACTTCGCAGCAGCCTATTTGTTCGCTCTCGCACTCACGGCCGCACATCTTTCCCGGCTGGCGGAGGATTTCATCCTGTTTTCCTCCGCCGCTTTCGGGTGGATCGAGCTGCCGGATGCGTATGCCACGGGAAGCAGCTTGATGCCCCAGAAGAAGAACCCGGATGCCTGGGAACTGATTCGCGGGAAAACGGGTGGCATCTATGCGGCGCTCTTCAGCCTGTTGACTGCCCTCAAGGGACTGCCTTCGAGCTACAACCGGGACCTGCAAGAAGACAAGGAGCCCGTGTTCGCGGCGCACCAGACGGTTTTGGCCATGTTGCAGATCGCGGCTGGAGCAGTGGCCGCGACGCGCGTGCGCGAGGACCGCATGCGCTCGGCGGCCGGGCCGGATCTGCTTGCCACGGAAGCCGCGGATTACCTGGTGCGCAAGGGCATGCCCTTCCGCCGCGCGCATGAAATTACCGGCCAGGTGATTCGGGAAGCAGAACGGGCGGGGGTGCAATGGACGGAATTGCCGCTGGAAACCCTGCGGCGGTTCTCCCCCTTATTTTCAGGAGACCTGGCGGCCTCGCTGACGCTCGAGGCGGCGCTGGCGCGGCGCGATCTACCCGGGGGAACTGCCCCGGCGCGGGTACGGCTGGCGCTCGCGGAGGCGGAGGCGCGCGCCGGGAACCTCGAGGCCGCGCCATGAGGATTTGCAGGGCGCGCACTTCCGACGTGGGGGCGATTCATGCGCTGATTTCCAGAGAGATAGGCGAAGGCGGACTATTGCAGCGAACTCGGGAGGAGATTCGCCGCGCGCTGCCTGCATTTCATGTGGCTGTGGCCCACGGCAGCATAGCCGGCTGTGTGGCACTCGAGAATTACGGTGGTACGCTGGCCGAAATCCGTTCCTTGGTCGTGGCGCAGGACATGCGCGGTGCAGGTGTCGGCGAAAAGCTCCTGCACGCCGCTATCAGACACGCGCGGCGGAAGGGGATTGCGCGGTTGCTGGCCGTGACACGGAACGGCCAATTCTTCGAGCGCAATGGTTTTGCCCGTCTCCCGGGAGGAATCCCCGCGGAGAAGTCGGAGCGCGACTGCGCGAACTGCCCGAGGGCCGCCGGCTGTCGGCTGGAGGCGCTGGCGCTCGAGCTTTCTCCCGCTCATGCGGACGGCGGATTCCCTCTCTTTCGGCCTACGGGGCTCGAGCGTTTGCCTGGCCCGGCGCCGGCGTGAGTTATGGCCGAATCCTTCTCGATCCCACGCGGCTTCCGCTTTGGTGGCACCTCCTGTGGCTTGAAACGCAGCGGCGCGCCGGACTTGGCGTTGATCGTGGCGGACACAACGGCGTCGGCAGCCGCGGCGTTCACCTCCAACCGCGTACAAGCTGCACCTGTTGTGGTCTCGATGGAGCACCTCGCGCGGAGCCGGGGGCGAATGCGCACCATCGTAGTGAATTCCGGCAACGCAAATTGCTGCACGGGCCGGGCGGGCCTAGCCGCCTCACGCAACACCGCGCGAGCCCTGGCCAGCCACTTGGGCTGCCGGATCGAGCAGGTATTGGTCTGTTCGACGGGCGTGATCGGCGTGCCGTTGGCGGTGGAAAAAATCATCGCCGGGCTGCCCGCGCTGCTGCCCGACCTGGGAACGGGTCCGGAGGCTTTTGCGCGGCTGGCCCGCGCAATCCTAACCACGGATACGCGGCCGAAGACGGCGTCCGAGAGAGTCCGCCTCGGTGGGCACACGGTACGCATCGCTGGGTGTACGAAGGGCGCGGGGATGATCGCGCCTCAGCTTCAAATGCGTCATGCCACCACACTGGCGTTTGTGCTGACCGACGCGGCAATCTCTCCCGCGCTGCTCAAACGGGCGCTGGCGGCAGTGACCGGCCCGACCTTTAATTCCATCACCGTGGATGGAGACACCTCGACCAACGATACGTTGGCGGTCATCGCGAGCGGGGCATCGGGTGCGCGCATTGCGAGCGCGCGAACCGCAGGCTTTTCTCTCTTTGTGCGCGCGCTCGAGCGCGTGTGCCGTTCGCTGGCCATGCAGATCGTGGCCGATGGAGAGGGCGCGCGGCATCTGATTGAAATCGACGTGCGCCGCGCGCCGGATGACCGCGCCGCAGCGCGCGTGGCGCGGACCATCGCGGAATCACCGCTGGTAAAAACGGCGCTGGCGGGCGCGGATCCAAACTGGGGACGAATCCTGGCGGCCGCAGGGCGCGCCGGGGTGGTTTTTGATCCGGCAAAGACGGATATCGTGCTCGCTGGTGTGCCGGTCTTCCGCCGGGGGCGCCCGCTGCCGTTTGATGAGAAAACGACGCATGAGCGCATGAGCGAGCCGCGCTACACCATGCGCGTGGACCTTCGCGCAGGAGCGGGCCGGGCGCGCATGTGGACCTGCGAACTTTCGGAAGGGTATGTGCGCATCAACGCGGATTACCGCACTTGAGCGGCGGCAGGGTCACAGCTCGAAACTTCAGCATGCAGTGTCCCTACCATTTCCAGTCTTTAAATTGTTCGCGCAGGCGGGACTTCATGAATTTGCCGACCGAGGTCCGCGGGATCGATTCGGCGAAGACGATGGCATCCGGGAGCTGCCACTTTGCAAACTTTTTGGCCAATAGCGCGCGCAGCTCCTCGCGGAGCGCGTCGTCCTGCCCGGTTGCGCCCTCCTGTTTCACCACTACGGCCAGCGGGCGCTCCTGCCATTTGGGATGCGGCACGCCGATGACCGCGGCTTCCTTCACCGCGGGATGCCCCATGAGGGCGTTTTCCAGCGCCACGGAGCTAATCCACTCGCCCCCGGATTTAATGACGTCCTTGGTGCGGTCGGCGATGCGCACGTAGCCCTCGGGATCAATCACCGCGACGTCTCCGGTACGAAACCAGCCGTCCGCGCTCCAGCGCTCGCCGGCCTCCGGCAGGTTGTAATACTCCGAGGCCACAAATGGCCCGCGGACTTGCAGCTCTCCGCTCGTTCTGCCGTCCCAGGGGGCTTCGCCGCTCGGCGTCATCACCCGTGTTTCCACGAGGGGAAACGGCAGGCCGGCGAGCGAGCGGTGGCGCAGCCGCTCCGCAGCGGATAGATTGCTCATCGTGCTCTTGAGGTAGGCGGTGGTTCCCGCGGGCGTCATCTCCGTCATCCCCCAGGAGCAGCGCAGCTCGAGTCCCAGCCGGTCGCAACGTTCCAGCAGGCCCTCAGGAGTGGCCGCGCCGCCCGATGTGGCGCGAAATCCCGCGGGAATCTTCCAGCGCCCGGGATTCTTTTCTAGCTGCTCGGCAATGCCCATCCAGATGGTAGGAACTGCGGCGGCATAGGTGGTTTTCTCGGAATGGATCAGTTCCAGCAGATTCAACGGATCCAGGTATGGTCCTGGAAGCACCAGCTTCGCGCCCAGCATGGCCGCGGCCTGCGGCAATCCCCAGCAGTTGGCGTGGAACATGGGGACGACCACCAGACAGACGTCGGCTTGGCGCAAGCCGAAGGCTTCCGCAAGCGAGATGGCCAGCGTGTGCAGCACCAGGGCGCGGTGGGAATAGAGCACGCCCTTGGGCTCGCCGGTGGTGCCGCTGGTATAGCACATGGCCGCGGCCTCGTTCTCATCCACATCGGGATAGCAGAAATTTTCTGCCGGCTGCGCGACCAGATCTTCGTAATTTTCGAGCCCGGCAAAGCAGGTATCGCTCGCCCAGGCCGCAGAAGGAGATTCGGTGGGAACAACCCATACACGTTCGAAAGCGACAGCGGAACAGAATTTTGCGTAGGTGGGCAGCAGCACGTCGTCCACAATCAGAAAGCGGTCGCCGGCATGACGAACGATGGAGGTCAGCTCGTCTGCGGAGAGCCGCAAATTCAGCGTGTGCACCACGCCGCCGGCGCACGGCACTCCGAAATAGGCTTCCACATGCTCGCGGTGATTCCAGGAAAGCGTGGCCACGCGGTCGCCTCGGCGCAGTCCGGCGCGCAGCAGCCCGCAAGCCAGAGCGTGCGCGCGGCGATATATCTCGCCGTAACTGGTGCGGTGCAGCGAGCGGTCCCGGCGGCGGGAGACAATTTCTACTGTGGGGAATAGCCTGCCAGCGCGCTCCAGGATGGAGAAGAGCGTCAGAGGAAAAGGCATCATGGTCCCGCGCAGCATCCGTTCTTCTGCCCTCGAGTCCGAAAGCCGGAAGATACCATTAGCCGGGGCAGAAGGTCTGCCCCCTCATTGACAATGCCTGGGAATTGGAGGATATTCGCGCCGGTTGCTGGCGCTCTGGATTGCCCCCGTGTAGCCAATTCTAAGCGGACTGCCCGAGGCCGCGCCCAGTTCCTTCAGCACCTTGCCCGCGGAATTTCAGGTGGGCCGAAGGAGTCTCACCTTGAAAAAGCTGTACGTTGGAAATATTCCTTACACTTCTACAGACCAGGACCTCGCGGAGTGGTTTTCGCAGAATGGCTATAACACGCAGTCCGTTACCGTGCTCCGCGACCGCGCCACGGGGCAGTCGCGCGGCTTCGGCTTCGTGGAGATTCAGAGCGATGAGGAAGCGGACCGCGCCATCGCAGCCATGAACGGGAAAGCATTCATGGGCCGCGCGCTGGTGGTGAATGAAGCCCGTCCGCCGGCTCCCCGTGGGCCTGGAGGGCCAGGTGGCCGCGGCGAGGGCGGCGGAAGAGAACGGCGCGGTGGTGGCGGCGGGCGCCAGCGGGAGTAGTACTGAGAGGACCATACAGGCTGGTCCTTGATCGGATTTTAGGGTTCTATTCGCCGTTGCAGATTGCCTCACTCCTTGCAGCAAGGCAGTTCTCCAGCTTGGAAGCTCGTAGCGAGGGTGCGGCTGGATCCAGCTTACGTAATTCTTTCGCCTCCTGTTTATCTTTCTGAGCAGCTTCCGGTGCAACTTTGTGGCAATTTTCTGCGTTAAATGAAAGGAAGGAACGGAGCGGGCACCCAGTAACCCAGAATTTGGTGCTCTGGGAGAACGCCTGGAGGCGACCTTGCCTGGGTCGCGACATTTGGCCCGGAACGTGCATCTAAAGTGGGAAAGGAGCGAGCTCTTGTCCGCTCCTGGAAGCAAAGAAAATGTGGACGCGACGTGAATGGAAGACGTTCTACCGCGCGGTGAAGCGGGCCGCGGGGATGGCGAAGCCTCCCCGGCCGCTTTCCCGGTCACTGGCCAACCGCCTTGCCCCTGCTGAGGGTTTCAGCTTGGATGAACTCGTGGCCGCCGGAGTGAGCCTGGTGCAAGCCGAGTCGTGGGGAATCCCGGTGGACCTGGGGCGCATGGATTCATACGAGCCAAACGTGTCTGCGCTGCGCGTGTATGCGCGCGCGGCGCGGGTCGCGCCCTAAAGCTTGGGTTCCGCCCGGAGGGGAGTGCCTTTTCGTTCCTGGACCACTTGACCCTCCCTTCAAAATCTGTAAACTGCCTTTTCCCGCTGAGCTATGCTGGAACAGACGCCAGAATCGGTCCACGAACTTGATTACCCGCAGCGGGAGGCGGCGTTCTTTTACGGGCTCTTCCTGCGCGGGCACGCGCCGGAGAAATTGCGCCGCGACATCGACGTTCCCGCCGACGTAATCGCGCGCTGGGAGCGCGAAGCACAGCGAGTTCCGGGGACGCGTCCGGCACTCGACCGCATCCGGGAATACCGCCGCAGCGTGCTGGCCATTTTCGACACACTGATCGTCAACGGTTCCCGCCAGATGCGTTTGCAGTAATCGCTTCGCGATTCGCTTTCCTCTCGAGTCTCCCCCCGGAATTCTAAGGTTCCAACTACAATGCTGCGAATGGGCCGGGCGTCCATCCGTCACGCGCGTCCCGAGGATTGTGCAGACCCGGCTCGCCTGCGCCATGCTCTCTGGCCGGAGTCGTCCCAGGAAGAGCACAAGCGGGAGTTAACCGGATTGCTGGCGGGCAGGCCGGCAGGAAACATGCCGCTCGAGGTTCTCGTAGCGCAGACAGCGGATGGGAGCATCGCGGGCTTGGTGGAGGCGGGTTTGCGTTCGCATGCCGAAGGATGCGATGAATCGCGCGCAGTCGGATACCTCCAAGGGTGGTTCGTGGATGCCCCCTACCGTCGGCGGGGAATCGGCGCGGCATTGCTGCGGGCCGCAGAAGACTGGGCGCGCAACCAGGGATGCCGGGAGATGGCGTCCGATGCGAGTTTAGAGAATAAAATCTCGCAATGGGTGCACGAAGTGCTGGGATCCACGGAGGCGGGCCGCGCCGTAAACTACCGCAGACTGCTGTGATAAAATGCGGTCACCGCTGATCTCCATTCCCCGGTAGCTCAACGGTAGAGCATTCGGCTGTTAA
>Ga0187770_10000709_pt1 | contig 16589 bp, 10 predicted proteins | sample 0116_SJ02_MP02_2_FD_133154 | JGI IMG/M metagenome (GOLD analysis project Ga0187770, IMG submission 133154) | Tropical peat soil microbial communities from peatlands in Department of Meta, Colombia - 0116_SJ02_MP02_20_MG | ecosystem: Environmental > Terrestrial > Soil > Wetlands > Peat | place...
ACGTCGGCTGCGTCCTTGGCCACGTCGGTTCCCGAGTCCACCGATATGCCGACGTCGGCGTGGTGCAGCGCCACGGCGTCGTTCACCCCGTCGCCGAGAAACGCCACGTCCTTGCCGGTGCGGCGCGCCGCCTTGATGATCCGCGACTTCTGCTCGGGACCGATCCGGGCAAAGACCGTCGTCGTCGGAATCGCCGCTTCGAGACGAGCGTCGTCGAGCGCCGCGACCTCCGCGCCACTGAGCACCCCCGTGCACGCCAGCCCGATCTCTGAGCACACCTTGGCCGCGACCAGGCCATTGTCGCCGGTGATGACCTTGACCTCCACCGCCAGCCGTTCAAGCTGGGCGATGGAGCTGCCGGCATCGGCCTTCGGCCGGTCGGCGAAGGTGAGGTAGCCCGCTAGCGCCAAACCCTGCTCGTCCGAGGCGCGGGGCGCTTGGGCGGAATCGGCGGGGCGGGAGGCGACGGCGACCACCCGGGCCCCTTCGTTGAAGAGGGCCTCGAGCGTCGGCCTAGCCGAGCCGGGAACGTTCACGCATCTTCCGAGCACAACCTCGGGGGCGCCCTTGGTGACGAGGAGCGGCTTGCCACCCGGGTCCTGCACCAGCACCGAGGCGAGCTGCCGCTCGTGATCGAAAGGAAGGACGCCGAGTCGTTTGTAGGTAGCCGCCTCAACGGCGACTGGACCATTCCCCACCGCCCCGGGGGCCGACCACACGGCCTGGTCGAGCGCATTTCCCCCGACCGGTCCTTCGGCGGTGACGGCCGCTTCGTTGCAGACGAGCCCGAGAAGTAACGAGCGATCGCTCTCCTTACCCGCGGCGTCGAGTGCCCGCGCGAAGGTGATCGCCCCCTCGGTGAGGGTGCCGGTCTTGTCGGTGAAAAGGATCTCGATGTTACCGAGATCCTCGATCGCGACGAGCCGCTTCACGAGGACCTTCTTCGCCGTGAGCGCCTTGGAGCCCGCGGCGAGGCTGACCGTCACGATCGCCGGCATCATCTCGGGCGCGATTCCGACGGCGATGGCAAGTGAAAAGAGCAGCGCGTCGATGAGGGGACGGGCGAGCGCCACATTGATGACGAAGATGCAGCCCGTCAGCACCGCCGCCACGATGAACAAGAAGCGCGAGAAACGCGACAGGCCCACCTCGAAGGCGGTCTGACCGTGTCCCTCGGTCAGTCCCGCGGCGATCTGCCCGAAGGCGGTGCGATTCCCGGTACGGACGACGACGCCGAGGCCCGACCCCTCGTGGACGATCGTCCCCATGAAGGCGCACCCCGGCTGGTCCTGCGGTTCGCGACCCCGGACGGCGGCCGCGGACTTCGTCACCGGCATCGACTCACCCGTCAACACGCCTTCGTCGCACTCGAGCTCGTCGACCTCGAGCAGGCGCAGGTCCGCCGGTACGAGGCCCCCGATACGGAGCGATACGACGTCGCCCGGCACGAGTTCGGCCACCGGCACCCGGCTCGTCTGACCGTCCCTGCGGACCTCGGCCTCCTGGCGAATCTGGGCCCGCAGAGCCGCCATCGCCATTTCCGCCCGGTACTCGTTGAAAAATCCCAGGCCGATGCTCAGGGCGACGATCACCGCGATGATCACCGCGTTCGTGCCACCACCGGTCAACCCGGAGACCAACGCGGCCGCGAGCAGGAGAAGGAGGATCGGGTTCCGGATCTGACGAACAAGAACGGCCGACGGGCGCACTTGATGCGTGCCAAAGGTATTCGCCCCGAACTGCAGCAATCGCCGCGCGGCCTCGTCCGACGAGAGCCCGTTCGGGCTGCTACCGAGACGCGAGAGCACCTCATCGCAGGAGAGCTCGGCCGCCTCGGTCAACTCCAGTTCCGCGTCGCGCGCGCGTGCTGTCACGGCCACGTTCGCAGTCTTACCGACGGGAGTCGGCACCAAAAGAACCACCCGTCAGGATCGGCCGTATCGTGCGACACCGACCGGCGGGACGCGCCCGAGGCCCTGCCCGCCGAACGGACGGGTCGCGAGGGATTCCGCGAGCGCGCCACCGGCGACATCCCGCCTCACGCGCCAGGCGCGGGCGTCCTCGTCTTCACTGAGGATCTCGGCGAGATCCGTCTCCACGAAGTGGGCGGCGACGCCATTTTCAAAGGTAAGCCCGGGCGGGAGGGCTCCGCTCCCGATCTCCTCGTGAAACCAGGAACGACGGGGCTCTTCGCCGTGGTCCGGGCAGTAGCTGCCGAACAGGATGCCGAGACCGTCGGGAAGCGCAGCAAGAGCGGGACGACACGAGTCGGTCAATCCACCTTCGAACCAGCACAGCGCTCCGGTGCTCCACCCGCTGAGGACTGCTCCGTCTTCCCGCGCTCGCCGAAGGGCGTGGCCGATCCCGTGCACCCGCCAGATCGCCACCATGTTCGCGGTACTGCCGCCAAACACGACGATGACGTCTGGATTCAGGAGCAACTCCGAAGGATCGTCCACGTTCAGCATGGAGAACAGACGCAGATGGGACACCGCGACGAATGGGTTCGCGAAGATATCTTGCGCTCTTCAATGAAACTCGGATCCGTTTTGTCGGCTGTCGGCACGAGACGCAGCCGCGGTCGCTCGACCCCGGTTCGGCGCAGCATCGCCGGCGACAGCGGCGGATTCCCGGCCTGGTCAGCCCTTCGCCGCTCGCGAAGATGTGACGCCGTCGGTCAGATGCCATCGGCTCAACAGCTGTCCAACCGGCCTTGCGGAATGGGCCGACCAACACCCCCGGATCGGCTTGCCCCCGAGCCGGTGGTCGTCGAGGAGCTCGGGCCTGAGGACGCGGGGCCGGTTCTGAAGCGGTATCTGCACAAAGTCCGGGTGACGGCTCGATACTTCGACGCCAAGGATTCCGACCCGGTGCATCGTTTCGCCGACGAGGCGACCCGCCATCCGGTGTTCAGGCTGAGCGGAGATCCGGAACCGAGCTGAGATCGTCACGCAGACGCGCCGATCTCCCATTCGGGGAGCGGCGCAGCTGTTCTGATCAGGTCGGCACGAGCTGTCCTCGGCCCAACGCCAGACGCCGGCTTCCCCGAACCGCTCGCGCCACCCGTTGATCTCCAGATGGAGGCCACGCCCGTCGTCGTCGGTGGGCGAGACGTCAGGAAGCGCCGTAAACGCGGATTGCGCCGGCGAACTCGTCCCACATCGGGGAGGAAGTCATCGGGATCATCTCGATCGACGCCCCGGTGTATGGCGCATCGATCATGAGTCCGTCGCCGACGTAGATCGCAACGTGGTGGACTCGGCCGACGCCACCTATTCCGGCAAAAAAGAGGAGGTTGCCCGGTCGCAGCTTGGCAAGCACGACTCGTATCCCGGCGCGCCGCTGATCACGCGCGTCGCGAGGCAGGATGCGACCGAAGTGCTCGTAAAGCGAATAGACGAGGCCGGAACAGTCGTAACCGAACGCGCTCGTCCCACCCCACAGATAGGGAAGCCCGAGGAATCGTCGCGCCTCGGCGGCAATCGCCGCGCCCGACACCGCGCCGATGTGCACGGGGCGCAAGTCGATATCGGCGATCGCACCCGCCTGACCCCCGGGAAGCCCGAGAACGAGGTAACCGGGTGCCCTGCCGACAAGCGGCAATTCCGTGTCGTAACTCACCTGAAAGCGCCGGGGGCCGACGGCCCCGTGCACGATGGCATGCAACCACGCTCGCGGCACCTCAACGATCTCCTCGCGTGGACCTTGCTGTGGTGCGATGGCACTCAGCTGAATGCTCGGCACCCAACCGGTTATGCCCTGTGGGTAGCCGGAGCCACGCTGATCTGGGACCTCGACGCGGCTCCATTGCCCCCGGTGACTGAGAACGACGACACGTTGCCCGAGCAGCAGCTGCGTCATGATGCGGCTGTCGAGGCTGCGCCGCTCAGTGATGCTGAGCCGACCCAGCCAAAGCGCGATCCGCGCCGGGTCCCCGAGCGCCGCTGCGTCGATCGGTCGTGGGCTCGACGGCTGATACCAGACGGTCGCGACCGACACCTGGACCCACGCAGCGGCTGTCGATGCAGGAAGAACGGCTCCGCGTGCCGTCGGACTGAACGTGGCGGACAGCGTCAGCGTCCAACAGAGCACAACCAGTCGCGGCGTGCGCATTCCCCATAATGGCCCATTGCCACAGCAAGAACCCCGCGGCGTCGCCGCCGGGTTCGCGACGAACCGTCGCGCTCCGAAGCCCGACGCTACTTCACGCCCTGAGACGATCGCACCCGGCTGTCTCCGACGGGATCCCGGTCGGCGCGATCAGGCGCGATGTCACTCCGGGAAGTTGTCGCACAGTCGCACCTGTTCCGCGTGATTAGTTCGCGTCCCAATACCCGAAGCACCACGCTGAAAATGGTCATGCAGGAATGCACACGCACAGGTGCACGACTTCGGCGGCAGCTCCCAGGCGGCGGCTCGATGGCCGCCGGCAGTCCGACTCGATGCAGTCTCCGCGTCGCGGACGCGGCCCGGTTCCCGGGCGTCTAGAAGTGAATATAGCCACGAAGGTCCGCCTTCTTCCTGGCGGGAAGCGGGGTCGTGCTGTGGCGGGCGGGCTGCTTCGTTTGCCGCTTTGCCGAGAATCGCGACGCGCTACGCGCTGGCAAAGCCCGAAGCCGGGGTGTGGCTTGCGCGTTCCCTTTCGCGCATCTGCGAACATTGAGACATCGACCCGGAAGGCGGGAAGGGCATGACCACTTGCCAACGATCGGAACGATCTGGTCTGCGCCTGCGCTCAACGTGGATCGCGCGGTCGATCACGGCAGTTCTCGTCGCTGTCACAGCGCCGATTGCCGCACCGTCCTCTTGGCACTTGCCCGCCTCGCCAGCACTTCTCAAATCTGCGCGCGCCGGGGTCAGCAGGTCCGTGGCACCGGTGCTCGATCGCAGGACGAGGTCCGGTGTCACGACTACGACACCGCCCTTCCGTCATGTGCCGCCCGGAAGGCCTTCGGACCTGCGACGGCTGACGCTCATCGACACGATTGGCGGCGATATCTCGCCGAAGTCCGTGGACGCCTCCGACACCGGACTTGTTTTCGCCCAGAACATGATGTACCGGCACACGATCACCGTCTACGACAGCAACGGACACCTCGTGCGCACGATCCCTGACACTGTCGACATGGCGCAATTCGGCTTCCCAGGTCATCCCGGCCTCACCCACGGGGCCCCGGTCGAGGCCGCGTTCTCCCCGAACGCGCGCTACGTGTACGTCTCGAACTACTCGATGTACGGAGTCGGGTTCGGCCCGGAGGGGAGCGACACCTGCACTCCGGCCTCAGCGGAGGCCGCCGGCGACACGAACAGCTACGTGTACCGCATCGACACCCGGGCGCTGGCGATCGACCAGGTGATCGAGGTCGGTCTGGTACCGAAGTTCCTCGCCGTGACGCCGAACGACCGCTACCTCCTCGTCTCCAACTGGTGCTCGTTCAATCTGAGCATCGTCGGCGTGGCGACCCAACGCGAAGTTCGCGTGCTCCCCATGGGGGCGTATCCCCGCGGCATCGCGATCTCGCCCGACTCCTCGACCGCCTACGTCGCGATCATGGGGAGCGACATCATCGTCAAGGTCAACCTGAGAACACTGTCGGTCGAAGGTTCTTTCTACGTCGGGGACAATCCCCGACACGTCGTGATCAGCCCCGACGGACGTTACCTCTATGTCTCGTTGAACCAGCCCGGCGACGTCGTAAAGGTCGATCTCCGCGACGACCGGGTTGTCGCCGAGGTGCACACCGGGGCAGATTGTCGATCACTGGCGATTTCGACTGATGGCTTGTCGCTCTACGTCGTGAACTACCTGTCCGACACGATGACCAAGTTGCGCGCGTCAGATCTTGCCGTGCTCCAAACAGTGCCGACCGGCGTGAACCCGGTCGGAGTCACCTACGACGCCACGACCGGAGACGTCTGGGTGGCGGTCTACACGGGTGAGATCCTGGTCTACGCCGACCGCTAAGTGCGATAGACGATCGCCCGCCTCCGCACAACCTCGGTGAACCTGTCGATCTCCTAGGAATCCGGCGACGGACGGAACGAAGCGTCGCTCGAAGCGATTCTGCCCATGAACCGTCGGTAGTGAGCCCGGATCTCGTCCCGGTCGTTCGGCTCCGACACGGACTCCTCCGCACCGCGCAGGATCGCCTCCGCCTGACGGAGGAGGACGCGACGCTGATCGGTCGAGTAGGTCTCGCCGGCGATCGTGGACAACGCGTCAATGAGGCGGATGATCACCGCGGGAATGCCCGCTGCCGATTGCCGGATCTTGTCGAACGCTCGGTCGACCATGCGGGCGTACGACGGATTGCTCTCGATCAGCCGGATACGACCCTCCCGGTCTCGGTAAACGCCTTCCACGAGCGTTCGGGTCGAAACGCGAGTGAGCCCCGCGGCAATCCAGTCGATGCAAGTGAGGGCGGTAAAGGTGTCGTTCACCGCGGGTGACAGCGCGCGGATCGCGATCTCGACGAGCTGGTCGATGGCGAAGACGGGATCCTGCATCAGCGTGCGGTGCGGCCCGGTTACGTGCGCCTTGGTGAGCGCGACCGCGACTCGACCGGCTGCCGCCGGGGGCAAGACCACGGCAAGCGGCCGGCCAGCCACGATGAAGTGACCGGGACGGTGCTCCAGGCGGATGACCGAATCGGTCCGGGTCGCGATCTCCACGAGCTGCGCGTAGCCGACGAACTGCAGGTAGCCGCTCACGTTCGCCGCGACTGGCGCCCCTTGACCATCGATCACGTGCAAAAGCTCCGACAGCGACTCCCCGCTCCCCTGCGGCACGCGTCGATCGTCCGCTGCGATCTCGGGGAATTCCGCGTCGATCGCGCGCGACAGGTCCCGGGCGATGCCGGCGATGACCTCCGGCAACTGGATGGACTTCGCGATGTGGTGAATGAAGTAGATGAGCACCGCGAGGTCGACCAGCACGAGCGCCTCGGTGACGGTAATCGAGAGATGCGGAACGAAGGAGCCGCGGGAGGCGGTCGTGATCGCGACGAGCGTCAAGATCGAGTAGACGAACGTGGAGACGAAGACGCCGAGCGTGACCTGATTGCCGACATCCCGGACGAAGTTCCGCATCATGCGCGGCCCGAACTGCTGGGAAGCGAGCGTCAGCGCCACGATCGTGACCGAGAAGACCACGCCGACGACAGTGATGTTGGCTGCGGCGATCCCGATGAGCACTTCGCGACCCGCCTCCGCACTACCCGACACGATCCAGAACGGGAGGCTCAGGTGCCCGTGGTAGACAGCCCAGTCGATCTCGAAGGTGACAATGAAAAGCAGCACGGCGACCAGCACGAGGACGGTCGGCACGAGCCAGAAAGTCGTGCGCAGCGCCTCCCAGCGCCAGCTCGGCAGCGGCTGTCGGCCACTGCGCCCGCGCACGGGGTCGGACGGCGCGATCGCGGACTCAGGCCCGCTCATCGGACTCGGATCGACGGGGTACTCCTGATGCCACGTTTCCTGCGACACCATGCAGGTGCATCTGCGAGCCGGTCATGGCCACTCGATCGGTCCCTTCTTCGCGACCCTCTGCCGACCAGGCTTCCCGGCACTCCCGCCGCCCCACGCGACGCAACTACGACAGTAGTCGCACCACGATCGGGCTACGGCCGGGCCGAACCCGACGGACGACCCGGCGGCACCCGAACGAGCCTTCCGCGTCAACCGACTGCTGGCTCCGCGGGCCTAAACCCCCCCGTTGTCCGGGACGCGGCGCCGGGTCCACCGTCGTCACGAATTCCGCCCCGCGTGTGACATCACCGTCGCCGTGGCGACAGTCCCGATGCATTTTGGGCGGGTTTCGCGTCGCGGACCACCGGAGAATGGGGAATCGCTCCGTGATGACGGACATGACACGATCCACGCCCTAGTCACGTGGCAATGGACCGCTCTCGCACCGAAACTGGTCTGATCCTGCAAGACAACTCGCCTGAACCGCCACGGTGCAGATCCAGGGCTCGTCGCCGACTGGTCCAAGCACTGATTCCCTGAGGAAAATCGAAGACGCCGACTCCTCCACCGGGGACGAGCGGAATATCGTGCGCGCATGGGTCATCGTTCACTCAAGAGCCGGGCACGGGCAGCGGCAGCCACGGGCACCGTCCTGACGATGCTCCTCGCCGGAGACACGGCGGTCGCGGCGCTCCGAGCGCCAACGGCTGTCCCTCCGCTTCCCGTCACGACATCACACTTCTACGCCGTCTGGTCGGTCTCGCCCTCGGAAAAGCAAGTCATCGAAGAGTTCTCCGCCGTCACCGGCCAGCCGGCCCGGGATGTGCTGGACCTGCCGCGCCCGGTCGGCACCACACTGCTCGAGGACACCGCCAATGACCTCGTACAAGCGAGTGACGGATGGATCTGGTTCACAAAGACGAGCGGCCCGGCCGACAAGTACACGGGCTACGGGCCCTTCGTGCCCGTTCCGAACAGCTGCTCCGGCAGAGTCGTCCGGCTCAACCCCGAGACAGGACAGGTGAAAACGGTCTTTCGGATGCCGCGCTCGGTCTTGCTCGACGCGGCGGTGCCAAGCCCGAATGGACGTTACGTGGTGTACCAAGCGGCACCCTGCGATCAGTATTTCAACAATTCACATTTCGCGGTCCGTGACCTTGCAACCGGCCGTCAGTGGACCATCGGTGAAGATGCCCGGGTCTGCCACGATCTCTCCGCGGCAGCATGGACGGTCGATAGCGACGAGCTCGTCTTTACCTACGGATCGTCCACCGTCGGAGTCGGTGCGAGCGCGGACTGGGGATACGGCTCGTGCCCCATGGCGAACCCGGACGAGCTGGCGATCGTGTCGGCACTGCACACGGCCTCCATCAGATCCGTCTCCCTGACGGCAGCACCGAAGGGCTGTCAGTACGTCGACGCGGTGACGGACGCGTGGGGGACTCTCGCCTTGCAGTCGTGCGGTGGGATAGTTGACAGTCGCACCAGTCTTGTCCAGCTGACCGACCACTCCAAGGTGCTCGGGCAGTGGGGACTTGGGCCCAACTGGGACGGAATCAGCCTCTCAGCCAGCCCTGATGGGCGACTAGTCCTCATCGGCGAGTACAGCGTGGAGCTCAACGCGGCCACGGGAACGAACCATCCGACCTATGGGATCGAGGTATTCAACGGCTCGCGCCTGCGTCTCATCCGCAGGTTCCCAACCGCCGACACCGTCACGGAGGCTGTCTGGTAGGTCCTGCCGGCCATCTCCTGAAGGGCCGCTCTCGCTCCAAGTACTCGTCACCACCAGTTCCCCACGACGCGGGGCACACCGGTCGTCGTGGGGCTTTCGACCTTCCAGACGACGTCTCAGGCAAGCCACGGGTTTCGGCCCGCTTCAGGCGAGAGACGTCGACCGCATTCAGGTAGCGTCAGGACGATGAGTCAGGCCGTAGTACCAACGGATCGACCGACACGAGTCGGGATCATCGGCCTTGGTCGGATCTACGACCTCAACATCACCGCTTACCGCGGCTTCCCCGAAGCCGAGATCGTCGCGCTGTGCGACCTCGACGAGGCGAAGGTCGCCGCCCGCGGGGCGGAGTTTCCCGATGCCGGCCGCTACACGGACCTTGCGAGCTTCCTCGCCCACGAGATGGACGTCGTAGAGATCTTGGTGCCTTCGCCGCTCCACTGCGAGATCGCCTGCGCGGCCCTCGGCGCCGGTTTCCACGTCAATCTGCAAAAGCCGATGGCGGCGAACCTCGCCGAGGCCGACGAGATGATCCGAGCCGCGACAAGCGCCAGGCGCGTCCTGCGGGTGATGGAAAACTACGTCTTCTACGAGCCGCTGCGCGTGCTCCGCAGAGTCGTCGAGTCCGGCGAGATCGGGGAACCTACCGGGTTCCACATGAAGATGGTGGCCACGGGCAAGGGCGGCTGGGACGTTCCCTTCGAGACCTGGATGTGGCAGTTCGAGCAGGCGAAGGATGTCGGCGGGATCCTCGTGTACGACGACGGCTGGCACAAGTTCTCGGTCGCCCTCTGGCTGTTCGGCCCGGTACGCGAGGTCATGGCGTGGATCGGGGAGACCGAGATCGGTCCCGGTTTCACGATCGACGCGCCGACCACGGTGATGTGGAACCACGAGAACGGTCTGCGAGGAGTCTGGGACGTCACGTTCGGGATCGACATGCTCACCCCATCGAGGTATTACTCGAGCGACGAGCGGTTTGAAGTCCAAGGACAAAAGGGCTTTGCCCGAGTCAATCGGTGTACTGCCCGCGTCCGCCAAGAGCCTTCCGTCGAGGTCTACGTCGATGGTGAATCCCGGGCGTATCACGCGCTCGACGACGACTGGGGATCGTCGTTCCGCGACTCCAGCCGTCAGTTCCTCCGCTGGCTGCGCGGCGACCCCGCCGCGGAACTCCTTTGGTCCGCCAATGAAGCGCGCGCGGTTATGCAATTCCTGACGGCAGCGCGCGAGTCCTCCCGGCGGAACATGCCTGTTCGCGTCGAAGATGTGGGGCCATGACGCTTTGCCGTCACCTGGCCCCGTTGACCGCCAATGGCCCGTAGGCCTGGAGACCCCGTTCGTCTGCCGAGAGCGTTCCCCTGCCCTACGCCAATCGAGACGAAACGGGCGACCTGACCGCCGACTCGCGACTGGGAGCCGAGCCCAACTGCCCGATCGTCCGGTGAAATGCCCGCGGCGCGCCGCCATGAAGACGATCACGGCCGGAACGTCGATCGCGGAGACGAGCGACGACAAGACGAGTACGGCCAACTTGCTCTCGCCCGTACGGTCGTGGATGAAGATGAACGTCCCGGCCCCTGTGAAAAGGACATAAGCGAGCAGTGCCGACCGGGCAACGAGAGAGAACGTGGCCCATGCAACGGGTCGAAGGCGATTGAGCGACGTCAGGGACCAGCGGTCAGCGCAGCTCCACCCGCGCAACCCGATGACCGGCCGCAGCGGCGGATCTCGGGACAGGTGAGCCTCCAGATGGACGCCGCCCGAGAGCGTGAGGACAAGCGTCGGAGCGACACCCGTCACCAGCCCGCCGTGACACTGCAACGATCCCCCAACTCGCCCTCGCGGCTTCTCACCCGAAATTGCGAACTCCATCGCTCCCACCAGGCGGCTACGGTGAGGGCGTGGGTCTATCCGTCCGCAGGGCCGTTCCCCGCTCTGTCTGCATGCTCGTATCCGGAGCGGGCGCACTCGTCCTGTTCGTCGTACCCGGCGCGGCGGCACCCGCCGCGGTCGCGACAACAAGTTCGGTTCTCACAGCCACAAAAGCGGCGATCGCCCAGCAGTCGAGCGTCCACCTCGTTGTCACGGTGAAGCCCAGCTCGACCTCGAGTACGGAGAGGATCGTCGGCGACTGGGGAAAGAAGAGCGGCATCGAATCCTTGTCGCTGGGCAAGGCGACTGTGACGATCAAGGCGACCCCCACCTACGCCTTCGTGAGTGGCAACTCCTCGGGGTTGACCTCGATCTTCGGGCTGACTGCCGCGCAAGCCAAGAAGCTAGGCAAGGACTGGGCATTCGTGAAAGCTGGCTCGAGTGAGTACTCCGGCGTCAAGTCGAGCCTCACGATCTCCTCGGTCGCGGACGCACTTCCCAAGGCGAAGGGGACGAAGTTGTCCACCGAGGAGGCCCATGGCGTCAAGTTGTACGTCCTCAAATGGACTGTCGCGGCTACGAGCACCTCGCCAAAGTTGGTACATACGCTGACCGTCTCGGCCGTCGGGCCGACCCTGCCGGTCGAGGAGACGATGACCGCTGCGGGCGGTGGTAGGGAGACGATCACATTCTCCAAATGGGGTGAGCACATCGTCGTCAAAGCGCCGCCGGCCGACGCGACGATCGCGTATGCCAAGATTGTCGGTTGAGAGCGGCCGACGGAAGCCTCGTACCTGAATCCGCGAGATCACTGACGTTCCGGCGGGAGTGACCCGGCCGAGAGCTCATGATCCACGGGTGCAATCCAGATCAGCAAACCGCAGTGCTCCGACCCGTGCCCGACGGACGAGCACCCCTGCTTCTAATTTGAACGCGCCGATCCCGGAAGGAGATGCACACGAACAGGGAGATCTCGGTTGAACTCGGAGCCGTCGCCGAGCTGCCCGAGCGTGTTTGCACCCCACGACCACAGGGTTCGATCCCGCGTGAGAGCGAAGGTCATGTCTCCCCCGGCAACCACCTGCAGGACACCGGTCAAACCCTTCACTCGCACCGGGATAGTGCGGTCCGCGGTGCTCCCGTTTCCAAGTTGTCCGTAGTCGCCGCGACCCCAGGCCCACACGGTGCCGTTCCTCAGTAGGGCATAGGCCGAGCACGATCCCGCGGCGATAGCGACGACATGGATCAGGCCCTCCACGCGGACTGGCGTGGCCTCGTCGAGACGACGAACGCCGTTGCCGAGTTCGCCGAACTCGTCGTCACCCCACGCCCAAACCGTGCCGTCGCGGCGTAGCGCGTAGCCCGAGTCTCCGCCAGCCGCGATCGCCACGACCCCGGCAAGACCGAGGACCTGCTGGGGGACACTCGAGCCCAGGCAGACACTAGGACGATCGGATCGTGACGCACCGCACCGCGCGCCCCCGAGCTGCTTGAGGCTGTCGTCACCCCACGCCCAGACGGTTCCGTCGCGGAGCAGCGCGTAGCCGTCCGCCGAGCCTGACCTGACTGAGACAACATCGGTCAAACGCGCGAGCTCTTGTGGAATGGTCGAGACAGCTCCTTTTGACCCCGTCCCAAGTTGTCCAAAACCGTTGTCTCCCCAAGCCCAGGCCGTTCCGTCGTCCCGGATCGCGTAAGCGCTGAAGGCTCCGGCAGCAATGTCCTTGATCGCGGTCAGCCTCGGTATGGGTCGAGGAGTCTGCCGGGCCGTGAAACTCTTATCGGCGAGTTCACCCTGGCTGTCGTCACCCCAGGCCCACACTTTGCCGTCGCTCCGGAGGGCGAACGCGCTGTTCCCACTGCCCGCCATCACGATCACTGCCGAAAGACGCGGGACCTCGACCGGGACTGGGCGTGACGACCAAGGCCCTGAGTCCCCAATCTGACCTTCCAGGTCGTCGCCCCACGCCCACACGTGGCCGTTGGAAAGGACGGCGTACCCCGTATAGCCACCCGCGGCGACGCTCACGATCGTGGGGAAGCTTTCGCTCGGGGCGCCGCTGGGTCTTGCTGCGGATTGAGCTCCTAACGCGATGCTGAATCCCGCGAGAGCCCCAACGACAATGAACTCACGTAGCGCGACGAATCGCACGCTTCCAGATTAGTTTTCTGAGCCGCGACGGCGCCCCCGAGAAAAGGCTCCTCCACCAGCGCATTCTCGCCGACGTGAGAGTCGCTCTACCTTGTCTTCTTGCCGACCGATCGAGCGGCCGAAGCCCTCGTGGCCACACCCTTTTTGACCGGGGAAGCCTTCTTGACCGGCGAAGCCTTCTTGACCGGCGAAGCCTTCTTGCCAGCGGCGGCCTTTATGACCGCGTCACTTCGCGAGTTGACCGCGGTTCCCCGCTTAGCGGGGCTCTTCGTGTCCGTAATCTTCCGAACAGGGGACCCGGCCGGCACCCGTCGCCTGCTGGCCACCACGCTGAGGACGCCCGGTCCGGGGATAAGACTCGACTCACCGCCCGTGTCCCACCGCACGGTGATCATGTCACCGCTGATAGCAGTCACAACTCCAGAGCGCGGCGCGCCCTTGGAGGTCACTGCGATCCGATCGCCAACGTCTGCCATCTCTCTCTCCTCAACGGGGCGTGCGATCCTCCGTCGCACCCTGCCGAGGCGAACTTAGCCCCTGCCAACGCAGCTGGGGGCGCCGATCACAACGACGGCCGAGGACGGCCTTTCCATCTTCCGCGTGACGTGGACCGCAGTCGTCGCGGCCTCATGACCCCTCCGTCGGCGCACACCCTTCGGAGCTTCATCAGGCCGTCACGCCTCGCAGCATGTCGCAAAAAGTCTTAGAGCCGCGGAAAAGACCCTGCCGCAGGGCTTGCGCGCAGCGATCCCATGGCCGTCACGCCACTTCCCGACAAGGAATCGCCCGCGACGGCTGACCTGCAAGACCTCTGCGCACCGAGCACCGCCAACGGGTGCCGATGCCACCTGTCGACCTCCGTGCGGAACGTCACGAGCTGGACGCGCCGCGCCATGACCGGCCAGGTTCTGCGGCACCCAGCCGCTCCCCGTAGTCTGGCCCCGAAGGTAGTCAAAGTCGGGAGACGGAAATGAAACAGAGGATGTTGGGGCAAGGGCTGCGGGTCTCAGCTCTCGGGCTCGGTTGCATGGGCATGAGCCAGTCCTACGGCCCGGCCGACGATGAGGAGTCGATCGCGACGATCCGCCGGGCCCTCGAGCTCGGAGTGACACTTCTCGACACCGCAGACATGTACGGCCCGTTTACGAACGAGCGGCTCGTCGGACGGGCAATCGCCGGCCGGAAGGACGAGGTCGTGCTCGCCACGAAGTTCGGCAACGAGCGTCGGCCGGACGGCAGCTTCGTCAGCGTCAACGGCAAGCCCGAGTACGTGCGATGGGCCTGCGACGCCTCTTTGGAGCGCCTTGGCGTCGAGCACATCGACCTGTACTACCAGCATCGCGTCGACACCACCCTCCCGATCGAAGAAACCTGGGGCGCGATGCATGAATTGGTCCAAGCCGGCAAGGTGAGGTATCTCGGCATCTCCGAGGCGGCGCCCGCGACCGTGCGACGCGCCCACGCCGTCCATCCGATAGCCGCCTCGCAGAATGAGTATTCGCTCCTCACCCGGTACGTGGAGGAAGAGCTTCTCGACACCTTGCGCGAGCTCGGCATCGGGCTGGTCGCCTACAGCCCCCTGGCGCGAGGTTTTACCTCTGGGCAGCTCAACGATCCCAGCCAGTTCGGCGAGGATGACTTCCGACGCCACAACCCGCGTTTCCAGGGGGAGAACTTCACGGCCAACCTGGCGCTCGTCAACAGAATCGCGCCGTTGGCCAAAAAAAAGGGCGTCACCCCCGCCCAGCTCGCGCTCGCCTGGGTGCTCGCTCAAGGCGACGACGTGGTACCGATTCCAGGGACGAAGCGGCGCGCGTACCTGGAACAGAACGTCAAGGCTGGCGACCTCGAGCTCACGCCGGAGGATCTCGTAGCCATCGACGCGGCCGTTCCGAGGGGAGCAGCGGTGGGCGACCGGTACGCCGCTGAGCAGATGTCCCGAGTCAACCTCTGAATTCGCGATTCGTAGGTGCGCTATCTGGAGGCATCACCAGACATCCAAATGTTCCGCCGAAATGTTACGAAGATAAGGCTCCAGCGCGGCGCCGCGCGGGTCAACCCTCGATAGCGGCGTATGCCCCTAGTCGTAATCGGTGTCGCGAAAAACCCTTATAGTGACTTTTCCGGTGCAGGTCCATTTCGTGAGAATATGCCGCCAACTTGCCGGCCGAGTCCGGAATTGTCAATTTAGGTTTACGCATAGAGTCCGAAGATTCCCGTGAAAAGCCCGCAAGCTACCACTATCATCTACAGGAGCATGACGGGAAGTGATACGCTCGCTGAGACGCCAGGCGAGGCCGCCCTCGCCGCGTCTGAGCCTGCGCGGACCCGACGACCGGCGCGGCAATTTCGAACCCACGCCCGTCGGCGGGTCACCCTTGCTCAGATCGCCCACGAGACCGGCTTGTCCACGGCGACGGTTTCCAAGGTCCTGAACGGCAAGCCCGACGTTTCTGCCCGGACCCGCACCCTCGTCCGACAAGCGCTCTTGACCGCCGGCTACCGCAAGCGGGCGAACGATGACGCGCCGCCGCTCATCGACGTCGTGTTCAACGACTTCGACAGCCCATGGGCGACCGAGATCATCCGGGGGGCCGCCGCCGCCGCTCAAGCGGAGGGGCTCACGGTCGCGTTCACGGCGCTCTCGGAGGGGGACGAGCGCCGGGTCTGGTTCGACCACATCACGTCTCGCGGCACCCGGGGGATCATCCTCTTGCTCTCCCAGCTCACGGAGCGTCAGAAGGCAGTGCTCGTTGCCCGCGGCCTGCCGTTCGTCGTGATCGACCCGACGGCAGAGCCCGGTCCGGAGGTGAGCTCGGTCGGCGCCACAAACTGGTCGGGCGGCCTGGCGGCGACCAAGCACTTGATCGACCTGGGACACCGGCGGATCGGGATCATCACCGGCCCTCCGGAGCTTCTGTGCAGCCGAGCGCGCCTCGACGGTTACCGCGCCGCCCTGGAAAGGGCCGGCCTCACCGTTGACGACGAACTCGTAAGGCCGGGCGACTTCCGCGTCAGAGGTGGGTACGAGCAGGCGAAGGCGCTGTTCGGTCTGGACGCGCGCCCGACCGCGATCTTCGCGGGGAACGACCTGTCGGCTCTTGGCGTCCTACGTGCCGCGCGCGAAGCCGGTCTCCGTGTCCCCGAGGACCTGAGCGTCGTCGGATTCGACGACAGCCCGCCCAGCGCGTGGAGCACTCCGTCGCTGACGACAGTGCGCCAACCGCTGACGGAGATGGCTGCGGTGGCCGTGCGCACCCTGCTCGAGAGCGCCAACAGCGGCGGGATGCTCAGGCATCGCGTCGAGCTCGCCACCGACCTCGTCGTGCGCGAGAGCACGGCACCACCTGGGGGGATGAT
>Ga0187770_10000710_pt1 | contig 16573 bp, 17 predicted proteins | sample 0116_SJ02_MP02_2_FD_133154 | JGI IMG/M metagenome (GOLD analysis project Ga0187770, IMG submission 133154) | Tropical peat soil microbial communities from peatlands in Department of Meta, Colombia - 0116_SJ02_MP02_20_MG | ecosystem: Environmental > Terrestrial > Soil > Wetlands > Peat | place...
ACTCCGGATCTGGAAATATCGCCGACGAATACTGCCCCGGCTATGAGGCCATCTTTGATGAATATCTTCCTGTAAGTTCTTTCGTCATAAAATTTTTCCATAATCTCGTAAGAAGAGTAATCGGAAGGGTTTGTTTCTCCGAAGGAGATCGTATAGAGATCGTCAAAATAAAGCGAATTCATCGGTATAGAACCATCATATTCGCAATCAATTCCCATCATTGAGAGCCCGGCAAAATATCCCATCTTTCTTGCTACAGGCCATATAGCTATAACCATATTGTCTTTACTTACGAAATTATAACCCTTAGCTACATCACCGGCCGAATAGATGTCCTTCTGACTGGTTCTCATTTTCCTGTCGACTTCAATTCCATTTGAGGTTTTGACGCCGCAATCTTCAGCAAGCTTCGCATCGGGTATCACACCAATCGATATGAATACCAGATCTGTATCAATGATCTCCCCGTTTTTAAGTCTGACTGATCTGACTTTTTTCTCCCCCGCAATCTCGGCGACCTCGTTTGCTGTATAAACATCAACACCGAAATCACAAAGTTTTTTTGTCATCATTTCTGAGCCTACGGGATCGAGGCCCCTTGTCAATATTGCCGGAGCAAGCTCAACTATCGAGACTTTTACCCCAAGATGTGAAAGCGCCTCAGTAGCTTTCAGTCCTATAAGTCCCCCCCCGATCACAACGGCCCTTTTGGCACCCTTTTCAAGGACCATCCTCCTCATACCCCTCGCATCGTCAAGGTTGAAAAAATACATAACCCCGGATAGTTCCTTTCCTGGAATAGGCGGGCTTATAGGCCTTCCCCCCATATTTAAAAGAAGTTTTTCATATTCCACTGTTTTCCCGCCGGAAATTTCAACCGTATGGTCGCCTGGTTTGATTTTTATTACCTCTTTCCCGAGCAGCGTATCAACACCCCGCAATTCTGAATAATCCAACCCCCTATAGGCTATTCCTTCATCACCTATCTTTCCCATTGCGTAGTCGACGATTGCCGGCCTTCCATAAACGGTGAAATTCTCCCTGGTCAGGGCTAGTATTTTTGATTTCTTATCGTATTGTCTTATCGCTTCAATCATGCCTATGGCGCCGGCGGAATACCCTATGCTGACATACTTTGATTTCATTACATGAATTCCTCCGTTATTCCTGGATCGCCGTATCATCACTTTCAATAAAGATATGCATAGAGCCCTTGAGGGTCCGCCTGTCTTTGGCGAACTCGTCCCTGTCCTCGTATACCAGAGCGTTATTCGGACAGGCCTCGACACATGCCGGCCCGTTCTCCCTTCCCGGGCAGAGATCGCACTTATCGGCTATACGGAGTCCTTCATCATGATCCTGGCGGGGCGTTATTGAACCCTGCGGACATGCCATAATGCACATCCAGCACCCGATGCAGCGGTCGTCTTCAACCTTGACAAGTCCGGTTTCATCATCACGCCACATCGCCGCGACGGGGCATGCTTCAACGCATTCGGCATGCTCACAAATCCTGCAGCTTGCTGAAAATGAAATCGGCCCTTCCATCTCAACTTCTATTTTAGAATTTACCTTAGGTTTTTCAGAAAAAGCGTAAAATAAATTCTTCGATTTTGAATGTTCAACAATACAGGCCACTTCACATAGGTGGCAGGCAACGCAATATTCTTCAACCGGATAAACTCTTTTCACTTTTCCTCCTACATTCCCAGGCCGGCCTGTTTAAGGCCCAGGACCTGCATTTCGCTTTCTGTCATCCCGACGGCGCGGAGCCTCTCCCTGTTACCCCTGAGGCTTTCGATGGCATTTATACCCATACTGCCCAGGACTTCTTTCATTTCGATTTCCCAGGCTCCAAGAAGGTTTGATATCAGCTCTGCTGCGATCTCAGGGTTCTGTCTTTTCGAGAGGTAACTGTCATTAGTTGTGATCCCCCAGGCGCATCGCCCTGTATGGCATTGCTGGCAGAGCGTGCAGCCAACAGCTATCAGCGCAGCAGTGGATATGTAAACGGCGTCAGCTCCCAGCCCGATTGCCTTAAGAGTATCGGCTGCACTCCTGATGCCTCCCGCGGCAACCAATCCGACATTCTCCCTGATGCCTTCCTGTCTCAGCCTTTCATCGACCACAGCAATTGCAAGTTCAATAGGGATACCAGTATGATCCCTTACTATAAGCGGCGTAGCGCCAGTTCCCCCGCGGTAGCCATCGACAACTATTATATCAGCGCCGGCCCTTGCAATACCAGATGCTATAGCCGCTATATTATGAACGGCTGAAACCTTGACTCCTACAGGCTTTTCATAACGAATCGCTTCCTTCAATGCATAAATAAGCTGCCTCAGATCCTCGATCGAATATATATCATGGTGAGGTGCCGGAGAAATTGCATCGCTGCCCACCGGGATCATTCTTGTTCTGGAGACATCATCCACGACCTTTTCACCAGGAAGATGACCCCCAATTCCGGGCTTAGCTCCCTGACCGATCTTTATCTCAATCATAGCTCCTGCTTTGAGATATTCTTCATGGACTCCAAACCTTCCGGAAGCAACCTGAACAATCGTGTTCGGCCCGTATTCATAAAGATCGCTGTGAAGGCCGCCTTCTCCCGTACTCCAGAGAGTGCCATGCTCCCTGGCAGATGCTGCAAGAGCCTTCTGGACACTGAGATTTATCGAACCATAGGACATAGGGCCGAACATAACAGGTACATCAAGTCTTATGAGACCGGTCTTTTTTGCTTTTGTATCCGAAAGTTTCCTTCCCCTGTTTCCTATATATGTAGTGAGTTCCATCGGTTCTCTCAGTGGATCTATTGAAGGGTTTGTTACCTGGCATGCGTCAAAGAGGATCCTGTCAAAATAAACAGGCTGGCTCTGCAGATCATTGCCCATTCCAGTCACGACTATTGCGCCAGTTTCGGCATTAAGGTAAATATTCTTAATATCCTCTTTTGACCAGTAGCCGTTTTCTCTGAATTGTGACGGGTTTCTCTGGATAGATATGGCGTCTGTTGGACAGTAAGCCTCGCACCTGTGGCATCCAATGCATTTGCTGTGTATAGAGTCTATCATCTGTCTATCATTATCCCAGAAATTCGCATCATAAGAACACTGGGTAACGCAACCCTGGCATTTAATACATCTATCCTGATCTCTTACAACCTTAAAATCATAGTAATTTGTCACGAACGGCTGATAGAGCATCACTTCCTCCTGAAATTTATCTTTCCCTGATATTCCTTACGGCTGGATAACCGTTCTCTTCAAATGAGCCAGGCACAACTGCCTTCCTGTCTGTAATTGTGTGCCATCCGGGAGTATAATGCTTTCCGTAAGGCCTCTTGCTCGCCGGGATTAACTTTGTAAACCTGTCATCAAGAATCTTAGTGCATTCAAGCCCAAAAGCTCTGCAGAATTCCATGACCAGAGGTTTAAGCAGCTTTAAGTCTTCTTCATCTATGTCTGAAGATTTGGCCGCTCTGTCAATCCGGTCGGCATCAACACTGCCCCTGACATAAATCCTTCCGCCATGAATACCAGTTGCAATATTTTTTCCCAGAATCGGTACCTTGCCGGCATTAAGGCCTAAAATTACAAGATAACCCCCGGCCATATACTCTCCGAAAAAATCTCCAGCGCAGCCTCCTATAACGGCTTTGGGAATAAAATTCATATACTCCTTCATATGAATTCCGACCCTGTATCCAGCATTACCCCTTATATATACCTCGCCGCCCCTCATTCCATAAAAAAGTACATCCCCTGCGTCTCCATCCACGTAAACCTTTCCGGAATTCATAGTGTTCCCTATACCGTCCTGCGCATTGCCATGTACATATATTGTCGGACCATTCATGAAGGCAGCGAGGTCGTTTCCAGCCGTTCCGTATATGTCTATTCTAATGCCATCGCCGCAGAGGCCGTCGCCTATGTACCTGTGGCCCAGGGCGTTTTTAACCTCAATCCGTTTTTCCCCGCCATTTATCGAATCGAATATCATTGAGTTAAGTTCTTTATAATGTAATTTCAAAGCGTCAATTGATTTCAACTCCGGCTCCTTTAAGGCGTCCCAATAACACAGGAAAAAAGGTTAGATATTATATTACAAAACAATAAATTTCTCAAATAATGACAATTCAACAAATTATTCGATCTATGCGCCCCCATACAGTCAGGAAATGGCTTTGCTGATACTGTGTGTCATGTAAGTTTTATTCGTTGTCAGGAAATTGAGAATGAGGGGCCGACCTTACCACAATTTTCACATCCAAACTTCGCGGTACTTCATCACCTCGTTCAATTTTTCGCTGAAATAAAAGATGTATTCGTGGGGAGGGGTAGGAAGAGAAATAACGTCGAATACTTCACCGGGTGATAATAGCTTTTTGAAGTCACCGGGCGAAATGTCCAGCTTGGGCACGCCGAGCAATCCGCCTCCATGCGCATAGGCGAGGTGGACGGTGTTGATTGAAAAATCAAAAGAATTGGTAATCCTTTTCCCATCAATGGTGTATTCAAAATCGATATTGAAAATCGTATGTTCCCCGTCTTTCGGGTCATCGCTGCACTGGCAGAATGTTATTGTCGCTTTTACTTTTTGACCTTCGGCCAGTATCTTGTTTTCAAGCTCCGCATTCGAGATATATATCATTATGGGCTCCCGTGTGATCCGGCATCCTAAATAACCCCCCCGTTCCGTCACTGAAATTGACCCCTTGGCCGGATACTGATTATAGACTCATTGGATTTACCCGTCAAGAACAATCGACAATTTGGACATTGAGTGGTATCCAGACGCCCCACGTATAAGCGCCCTCATGCGCCGCGTTTGATTTCAGTTTACTGAGTAACATCAACTGAGCCATCAAATGGGATTTTGGTAATTATAAAAATGTAGATATAACAAAACGGCTAAAAAGAAGAAATTTTATTTTTAAATAGAAAATCTTGTTTAGCATAATTCGTTATCCTTCAAAATTAAAGGCTGATCTTAGCCCCGAGCTGAACAAGCATTCCGTAATAATCAAACATCGCCCAGTGCTCGGCGATCTTTCCATTTTTGAAATAAACTATTCCGATCTCTGTAACAGAAACCTTTTTCCCTGTCGCAGGGATGCCGAAGATAGTATCAAGGTGGGTGCCTGTGTTCAGATGCCTGAAAACCAGCTTGTTGCCCGAGGTGAAACAGTCGAGAAGCTTTTCATGCCAGTCTGAAAACCCCTTATGAAAGAGAAGCACTCTATCCCTGACATTGTTAATGCCCATCAGGTCGCCTTCCGGAGTGTGTGCAACATAGTCCTCTGTGTAATACTTTACGATTAAATCTACCCTTCCATTATTCCATACCTCTTGTTGGGCCTCCTTAAGAATTTCGACAATGTTTGCCATATATCCCACCTCTCTAATATTAAACAGGAGTTTCTCAGTTAGCAGAGTGGCTTCTCAAAAAATTTGTCCGGCGGTCATGATTGCCTCCTGAATATAATTTTTGTGGAAAATTATTATATTTCTTCAGAGGCAGTTTGACCACCTTTTTATTGGCCAACTGTCAGGTGAATACCATCAAATCATTATACAAATTTTGTTACCATGATAATAACTCCTGCAGGCAGACAATTAAATTTTATTTTCTTTTATTTGTGATATGATATTCATCATTAATTCATTTATTTTATTATTATCAACAGCATTATTTTTGTTATTTACTGTTGCCGATATTGTGTAAATATTATCCCCCTTATTTTTTTCTAAAATAAAAGTATATTGAAGAACCCCCGGTTCATATCCTCCTTTATAACCTGCAATATACCAATCTTTCTTATTGATAAAAGCTCCTAAATTGATTTTAATTTCGTCAGAATCTTTTAACCCGTATATTAGATTACATAAATCTTTTGTCGAAAAAAACCATTCTATTTTATCTATATCTGTCGGTTTGGAATTTATTTTTACATCAGAAATATCTTTATTATTAAATGTTTCCAGGATTTTTCTTTTTTCCTGAATTTTACTTTTCATATATTCACTATAGATATTAATGTCTGAACTGAACTTTAGTATAAAAAAATCCTTAGTTTTAAGAAAAGGTTTATTAATATCTGATACATTTTTTTCAATTTCTTCACGCCCTAAGTAATCAATTAATATATCAGCAGCAGTATTATCGCTTATAGATATCATTAAAGCTGCTAATGTTTTTAATGTTAATGGAGTATTATCAGGCCAATCCTGTAATATTCCGGATTGAATAGATTTATTATTCTTTTTCAAAATAATTATATCATTCCAATTAATTTTTTTGTCAGTTATTTTTTTATATATTAATTTTAATATTAATAGTTTGAACGATGAACCAACTGCTAAAGGCTCATCTTCATTATATGATAATATTGAACTGTTATTATTTTTAAATATACTTAAAGAATTATTACCCGGGATTTTTTTAAACTCAGAAAGAATAGAATCTATTGTTAAATTAAATAGTATTATAGGACCAAACCATAATCCAATAATTTTATTGTTATCGTTTAAATAGATTTTTGACTGAATTGCACCTTTTTCAAAAATGATATTGTAAGAATCTGCTTCAATTATAACATTAGTTTGCTTTCCAAGAGACCTTTTATAAGAATTCAATATATCATAAGTTTTATCAATTGACACTTTTTCTTTAAAGGATAAGTCAAATAATTCCGCAATATCTTTTTTTTCAGAATTAAATAATTTTGTCAATAATTCAATTTTAAAGTCATGCTCCTGAGAAAATAATAAATTAAAATTTAAAATCAAAACCGAGAAAATTATTATTTTTTTCATTTTTACCTCCCACAGTAAATTATATGATTTTGGGCAAAACGTATTCGCAATTTTCAGGTAGGGATTCTACTTTTTGAAGACGTTAAGTAATATCTTCAATTTCAAATCTATCTAAATCCATAAATTCGACCTCCTTTTATAATAAAACAGAAGATTAACGTTATAATATATGTCATCCTATTATAATTTTATTGGTACTTGTAAATATTATAAATCAGCCAATAGGATCTGTATATTTTTCAAGATAATCATTCAAAATTTTATGTGTCCACCAAGGCTTTTTAGCGACCCAACATATAAAATAGGATAGCCCGGTTCATTTCAGAAGGTTAAGGATGTTAGAGGAAGCATAATTGATACCCACCAGAGATTCCATCATCTACTTAAGTTACTTTAATAAACAATGGGTGTGTGTTATAATAAGCGATCAGGCATGAGCCGGAGGTCTTCTGGATGGACAGGATCGGCATTCTTCTTTACGGTTATAACATGAATGACGCAAAAGGTCTACGCAGTATTATTGAGAAGGGATTGGGCAGAAAGATCATCCTCTTCAGCGCCTCGGGAATGGAGGATAAGAACCTCCAAGAAGTGCTGGATGCAGCCAATGTTTCCAGTTTCGAAGATTGCGAAACTAAAATATTGATTTTTCTGGGCTTTTTAGACGGAGACATGCAAAAAACCATGCAGATGATTAGTGGCAAAGATATTACCAGACCTATATTCTGCACACTAACAGCCGAGAATATTCACTGGACCCTTAAAGTACTTATTGAGCATCTTTGCAAAGAAGCCCTTTACTGGGGAAAAAAGAAATAATCCCTCTGAATCCTATTCTCGATCCGGGGTAAAGAAGCGACTTATAAAATTTTATATCCGGCATTCAGTGCGTCATTATAAAACATCCTGACAGTATCAAGCGAATATTCTTTAAGATCTTTTCCGACTATCGTCAATTTCTTCAAAATATCCGGCAAAACGGTTATAATATGACACCCAGCCTCCTCGGCATGGAATATATTTAAAAGTTCCCTGGGGCTTGCCCAAAGCACTTCGGCGTTCGGATTCTTTCTGCATATTTCAACAGCTTTTTTCATAATGGGTACAGGATCGCGGCCGGTATCGGCTATTCTGCCCGCAAATACAGATATGATATTTTTGATCCCAGGATTTATGGCATTAATCACTTCTTCAACCTGTTCAAGCGGCATAATCGCAGTTATATTCAGAGACAGTCCCTCATCGTTCAATTTTTTGATCAGCGAAATTGAAGATTCGCCTTTTGTATTGGTTATAGGTATCTTGACGTAAACATTTTTCCCCCAGGCAGCTATCTTTTTTGCTTCAATTTCCATAGTTTTAAAATCATCGGCAAAGACCTCGAAAGAAACGGGCAGGTCTTTTATTATGGACAGAACTTTCCTTGCAAATGCCTCATAATCCATAACTCCGGCCTGTCTCATAAGCGTCGGGTTTGTTGTAAAACCGCTGACCCATCCTTCTTTATAGGCTTTAAGCATATCGTCAATATTCGCTCCGTCCGCAAAGATCTTTATTTTTAAATCCGACAATTTAAACATAATTCTTACCTCATTTAAGATTTAACTATCAATTTTACGGCATCCAGAAGATTGCCGGCATTAAAATCGGCAGCAGATGAAAATCCGGTATTTTCCTCACTCTTCACAAAGACCGTTCCAGTTCCTCCGTTTCTTCCGCATATTATATCAGCCTCCCTGTCCCCGATCATCCAGGATTTACCCATATCGATTGAATATAATTTTTCAGCTTTTTTAAGAAAAAATGGCTTCGGTTTCCTGCACTCGCATTCTCCTGAATATCCCGCAATAATACCAGCAGGATGATGGTAGCAATAATAATATTCCCTGAATATTATCTTATTCTCTTTAAATATCCTGTCCAGTTTGTTGTGTACAGATATCAGGTCTTCAAGTCTGCATTTACCCTTGGCATAATCAGGCTGGTTCGAGACCAGAAACAGAGAAAAACCTCCTTCAAGAGCGATTTTCAGACTCTCCAGGGTCCATGGATAAAGATCCAGATCCTCCTCCCTGTGTGGTGGTTCGTATACCCCGGTGGTTTGATTTTTGACAAGCCTGTTTATTACTCCGTCCCTGTCAAGAAAAATAGCTTTATCCATCTATTTCACAGACTCCCATTTTCCCTGCGCGGCTTTTAATACAGGATGAGAAACAAGAAGGTGCCAGACCACTGCATGATAAGCCTCCGTCAGGGGTGTGACAGTATCAGGGCTTATTACAGGAATTATCACAGCAGCATCGGCGGCCTTTGCCGTATAACCACCGTCACGGCCAACGAGTCCAATAATTTTTGCTCCCGTTTCTTTTGCATATTTCAAGGCTGACACAATATTTACGCTTATGTTTTTTTCCTCGCTGCCGCCACCGACAGAAATGATGATTATACCGTCCCTTGAATTAAGCCGGCTTCCCATGAGCCAGTTGACAAAAACAGTTTCCCACCCGTCATCGTTAATCCTTGCAGTAAGCTCTGAAACGTTGTCAGTAGGCGTGTAAGACTCGATTCCGACCAGTTTCCTGAAATCGTTTACCGCATGACTGGCGTTTGCTGCACTTCCGCCTATGCCAAGAATAAAAAGCCTTCCACGGGATTCTTTTATCTCAAGAAGAATATTAACTGCCCTTTCAATTGACTTTTTATCGATAGTTTTAGCGATCTTAACTACGCCGTCGAAATATGACTCGATATAAGTATTAACATCCATTTATTTATCCTCATTCTAATTTTTATTATGCTTTAAAAGAAACTCTTTTGTTTCTTTTATTCCCTTGAAAGATCCGATTTCATAAAACCTTTCCAATACCTCAAAACCGATAAGCTCATTTTCAGATGCAAGCATGCTGTAAATGTCAGCTAGATCTGCCGTTTCATTTTCTTTAATCTGTTCAAAACAGATATTCCTGATAATCCCGAGGCCGTAGTCAATGTATTTCATTTCAGGATTCATGATTTTCTTATTATAATTTGTTACATATCCATTATCAAAAATAACGTTGCTCTTACCCCAATTGTTATTATTCTTCAATACTGTCATTAATGCTTTTTTATTTTGTTTTACAAAGCACTCAGAAACCGAGCTGAAGTCAATCAATAAATACGAATCTCCATACATTACAAAAAAGACTTCAGGAAGTCCATTCAGGGCTTTTTTTATCGCACCGCCTGTTCCCAGCAGTTTGTCCCCGTCTGACGAATAGCGGACATTCAGGCCGAACATTTTTCCATCCCCGACATAATCACATACCATCTCCCCCAGGAAACCGATACAGATAACCACATTTTTAATTCCATTTTTCTTCAGCAGTTCAAGCTGATGATGTATAAACGGCTTCCCGTTTATATCAATCATGGCCTTCGGTATTTTCCGAGTGACCGGATAAAGACGGGTTGCAAGGCCGCCGGCCAGAACTGCAATATCAGTTATCATGACCCGGTTACTACCTTCGTCCCCTCGAAATCAAATCTAAAACGGATCTCCTCAAGCCCCTCATTCATTAATGTATGCCTCAGTCTGACTTTGTCTTTTGCATAAAACATCAGAAATCCTCCGCCTCCTGCTCCTATAAGTTTGCCTCCGACGGCCCCGCTTTTCAAGGCAAGATCATACCAGTCATTTATCTGAGGATTTGATATTGAGCCTGATCTTTTTTTCTTGCGTTCCCAATGAACATTCATTAATTCTCCGAATTTTATCAAATCACCGCTTTCAAGGGCCTTTTTATTTTTTAAACCAAGGTCCTTAATAAAATGCAGATTTTCAATCATATCCTGATCATTATCTTTGCTCTTGTCATTTTGTTCCTTCAGTATCAAGGAAGCGTTTCTTGTAAAACCTGTGAAAAAAAGGAGAAGATTGTCTTCAAGATCATACAATGCCTCCCTTTCGATTTTTAAGGGATATGATTTTACGCTTCCATCTCTGTTGAACTCAAAACAGGTCAAACCGCCATAGGCCGAAATGTACTGGTCCTGCTTGCCGATAGGCTCTCCCAGCTTATTTATTTCAATGTCACATGCCTCTTCGGCAAGTTCTTTCGGATGAATGAAATCTCTTTTGTACATATGAAGCGCTTTCAATAAAGCTGTTGTGAAACTGCTCGAAGAACCGAGGCCGGTGCCTGATGGAATATCTGCCATGCTTGTCAATTCCAGATAGTTATCCTTTAAACCCAGTAATTTCAATGATTCCCTGATTATGGGATGCTGTATTTCCGACACTTCCATCACCTTTTCCATCAGTGAATATTTGATTATATACCCCGGCTGAAAGGTTTTATGAAGGGTAATATAAATATATTTGTCGATGGCAGCGGCGATAACGAAGCCGCCGTATTGTTCATAATAAGAGGCAAGGTCGGTCCCCCCTCCCCCCAGAGTTATTCTCAGCGGACTTCTCGTTATTATCATTTAAATTCTCCCATAGATTTTATCGACAATTTTCAGAGCCTGGTATGCATCATTCAAACTGCCGTTTAACGGCTTATTTTTTTCTATCGATTCTACGAAATCTCTAAACTCGAGTTCCCATGAAAAGTCTTCACCCGGATATTCCCATACAGTTGTTTCAGGAGGGCCCATTTCAGGAAGCATTTTATAAAATGAGAGCTTTTCAACTCCGTAGCTTCCTCCCAGCCCGTCAATCTGGAGCTTCCCGTATTTACCATACACCTCAAGGCAGAACATATTTTTCCATTCCGTACAGCTGACCTGAAGCCAGGAAACCCTGCTTCTGCTGTTTTTCAGGTAAATAAAAGCATTGTCATCAGCGTCCATATTCCAGAAATATGTCGCCGTGATACCATCAACTTTTTCAAAATCCCCCAAAAAAAATCGCGATAAATCAATGAGGTGGATACCCTGGTCTATCAGTTCTCCTCCCCCGGAAATTTCAGGTTTTGCCCTCCATTCCTTATCATAGCCGACCCTCCCGCCATGGCCGTATCTCCCGCGGATAAACATTAATTCCCCGATACCCTGAGAATCAGCAATACTTTTAGCCTTTAAAATGGCGGGATGATAACGCAGATTAAATCCGACTTTTACCTTCTTTCCCGAATCAAGGCTTTTCTTGTAGAAGGGCTCTAATTCAACTGAATTCCTTGCCCCCGGTTTTTCAATCAGAACGTGTTTATCATGAGACAGCGCATATAATCCAATGGGGGTTAAATAATCATTCGATGTCGATACAATGACAATATCGACCCCGGGGTGATCTGCCGCTTTTTCCCAATTTTCTGCAATAAGGGCATTCTGACTGTTTATTTGACTTACTGTCTTTGCCCTTTCCATGTTTTTATCAGAAACAATTAAGAGTTTATGATTGCCGAGGGACCTTGCCCTTTTTTCTCCAATCAAACCGCAGCCTATTATAGCTACATTCATCCAAAAGACCTCATTCAAATCAATTTAATTCTTCTCAACTTTCCTGCATCGCTGTAAACGGCACTTGTATGTACGTCAGCAAATTTTTTATATTCATCCCTGAAATGAATCAGCCTTCCGCTGATCCCCTTATTCATTTCTCTATTACATAAAAATTCAACCAGCCTTATGATATCTCCAGGTTCTGTCCCGCCGCTTTCCATTGTCTCAAATGCCTCTTCATAGGCTTTATCTCCAGACTTTTCTTTTGAACTCAGCACTTCCTCCGTCATCCTTGTTTTAACAGCACCCGGTGCTACCGCATTGATGATTATTTCTCCATGATCGTTCGATTTCAGCTCATCAGCTATCGTCTCTACAAGTCTTAAAACCCCTGTTTTTGAAACGCCGTAAGAGGAAAAGTTCGGGCGTGAATTGCATGAACCCCCTCCGGAAAATAGTATTATCGAACCGGATATTCTCTCCTTAATTAAAATCTCAATAGCAGTTTTTGAAATGTTAAAGCTTCCAGTCAGATTTACTTTAATAACTTCTTCAAAATCATCCTGGGACAATGTCCATGCCGGCCCTAAAACTCCCTGTATTCCGGCGGTGCTGATAATAAAAGAAGGATATGATCCGTAAATTTTATAATGTTTTTCAAACCCTTTTTTAACTTCTTTTATACTCCCCACGTTCCCTGACAGAATATTTACGTACATCCCCCTTTTTTCAACTTCATCCCTTAATGATTCCAGATTATTTTTTGTCCTTGCAAATACAGTAACCTTGCATCCTTTTTCCAGAAAATAAACAGCTATGATTTTGCCTATTCCAAGACTGCCGCCGAATACAATTACCGATTCCAATTCTCTATCTCCTCTTCAAGACCCATTCGTTTTCCTTCAAATATTCCAGGGTTTTTATGACCGCACTTTTTATTGTTAATTCAGGTTTCCAGCCCAGTTTATTAATTTTTGAACAATCCAGAAAGATGAAGGGGTTATCCCCTATCCAGCCCCGATCACCACCTGAATAACTTATTTCCGGCTTCAGGCCGAGATTTTCAACGATCCAGCCTATTGAATCGTTTACCTCGCAGTATTCATTCGTCCCGAGATTAAAAATATTGACTTTCTCGGATGACTTTTCCAATGCGAATAAAATTGCATTAATGCAGTCTTGAATATATAAATAAGACTTCTTCTGATGACCGTTTCCCAGCACCCTCAACTCGTCTGGATTATGAAGGAGCATCTTATAAAAATCAAAAATGTGACCGTGCGTGTACCTCTCACCAAGAATGGAAACAAACCTGAAAATCCAGCACTGAAAGCCGAAGCCCTCGCAATAAGCCTGAATTAAAGATTCCCCTCCCAGTTTTGAAGCACCGTAGATGGAGGTCTGGACTGGAAAGGGCGCATCCTCAGGGGTTGGAATGTTTATTGATTCCCCGTAAATCGAACCAGTCGAGGAAAAAACGATTTTTTTAATTTTATTTTTTCTCATTGCCTCCAGAACATTAAAAGTCGCTATAATATTCTGATTGAGATCCTTTTGCGGATTCTCGGTCCCGAATCTGACATCTGCATTGGCTGCAAAATGTATTACAATATCACAACCGCGCATTGCTCCTGCAAGAGTTTCATTGTCCAGCAAATCGCCCTTTACCAGCCTGAAGTTTTCAGCTTTTTTCGCCTTAAATAAAAATTCTTCAATACCCGTTGAAAAATTATCATACACAATTACCTGCTCATTATTGTCAAGGAGCCTGTCTGTAATATTGCTCCCTATAAAACCGGCTCCCCCCGTTACAAAATACCTCATTTCCTCTCCATAATTTTTAAATTAAAGATAATTTTATTCATAACAAAGAATGTCAGCACCATCGTTATGACTGTCGCCGCGGCGACCCCGAAATAAATACTGATTTTAAACAGAAGAAGCAGGTTCACCACTCCAAGATTAATCAGGTAATTTATGAATGAAAGAATCAAATATTGTACTATCTGATATTTAAGCCTCGAAAATTTTTTTTCCTGGAAAACAAACATTTTATTTAACGAGAAATGATATATCAACGCTGCAAAGTAGGAAATTGAAACAGACAGGTTATGAGTAAGTTTTAAGATATCATTTGTTAAATAAATGAAAGAAAAATTTACTATTGCAGTCGTTCCTCCGATCAACAAAAATTTCATTACCTTATGAATTTCCGTTTTATTATTAAGTTGCTTGCGGAGAAACAAAAATAATTTCCTTGCTGGCATAAATTACTTTTTATTATGTATTATTTTAAAACCGTGCGCTTCCTGCACGATAAAAATAGGTCTTCCCTTGACTTCATCAAACATCCTTGCAAGGTACTGGCCGATAATCCCCAGGCTTAACAGCTGAATCCCGCTGTAAAAAGAAATTAAAATAACAAGGGTCGGATTGCCCCAGGGAATTTTGATATGCATCAGGCTGAATGCTATATAAATAATACCCAATAAAAAACTGAATAGTGCAACAATTAAACCGGAGATTGATATCAAATCCAGAGGGTACTTTGAAAAGCTCAGGATCCCGTTCAATCCGATTTTAAGAGAGCCGAAAAAGCGGTTATATTTGCCCCTGCCACAGAATCTGGAATCTCTCTCATATAAAATGCCTGTTTGGTTATAGCCTACATAGCCGACCAGACCCCTTAAAAAGGCGTCATTTTCTTTTAATAATTTCAAATTATCAATCACCTCCCTGCTGATCAACCGAAAGTCCCCCGTATTTCTTGGAATATGTACCTCTGAGATTTTATTGATAATCCTATAACCCAGGAAGGCCACTATTTTTTTTATTATCGTTTCACCCTTCCTGTTCTTCCGCTGGGCATATACTACATGATAACCCTCTTTCCACTTCATTATCATCTCTTTGATCAATTCAGGCGGGTCCTGAAGGTCTGCGTCAATCACAACACAGATATCGCCGGTACAGTAGTAAATCCCGGCTAATGTACAGGAGGGCTGGCCGAAACGGCGGGACATTTTCAGCAATTTAATATTTATATCCCTTTTCCTGAAATTTAATATTATTTTTTCAGTATTATCCCTGCAGGGGTCCATAGAAAATATTATTTCATATTTACATTTTATGGCAGACACGACTTTTTTAAGCCTGGCCAGAAGTGGAGGTATATTTTTTTCTTCATTGTAAACAGGAATAACTATGGAAAGTTTAAAGCTGTTACTCATCCCATACTTCTCATACTATCAAATATTATCTCTTATCGATAAGAATTAACACTAAGTAAAGGTATTTTATAATAAATGCCGTGTTTTGACAACATTTCGGTGCCGAAAACGGCGCTTTAAAAAAATAATGGTCAAAGCTTTTGATCACCCCGGAGGAGTTTTTCAACACAGTAGCAGTCAAGGTCGAAGAGGCCTCTTTTCTTGATATCAATGAAAGAGTTACTTCCGTCGTCAACCTGACTGAACACTGCTTCCCCTGAAGCACCTTTTGAAACGATTATATTTGATGTAAAACTCAATTTTATGAAGGGACTGCTCAGCTGGTTGAAAACAATTGTACCTTTGCCGCCCGGTGAGAGCATTATATGAACTGAGCCGAAATCACGTATTGAGGAGAAAAGGTCCGGATCGCTCGATGATATTACAGACAGACCACTGTTTTCGAGAATGGATGCGTTATCTTTTTTTTTAAAATCAAGGGGCATGTATTCATCCCAATTAAAGTGAGACCTGAGGTTTTCGTTGGACATACTTTCAGCAATTTCACGGCTGCTGAAGCTCTTATACCTGTAAAACTCGTAATTTCCGCCGACCCATACTGCCTGAATAAAGAGTATTAAACCCAGCCCAAACCTAACTGCTTTTTCACCGTTTATCCTGGTGAAAAGCATAGTGGCAGAATCAGCATAATAGATGAATAAAATTATAGCCAGCGGAGTGATGAGGCATAACAAGCGCCAGGGGAACTGTATATATTTAATAAACGGAACAGCATCATAAAACGGAAGGGTAAACTTATTAATTAAGATAATATAAAATATCAGGGCAGAAAGAACGAACAGAATGTATTTTTTAAAAGGCTGAACATCCCTTGCAGGTTTCCATGGCAGAACGCTCCTTTTCCTGATAATAAAAATCATCATTATTAATATCAGAGGAAGAACATAAAACCGCCCGATTTCCACTGAAAAGGCCTGCCATGTCTCCCCCATATTGTAATGATTATCAAAAAAGTACCTGTATATTTCAATGAAATTGTCCCTGACAGGAAAAGCCATTATCGGTTTTTCCATATTGAAAAGATTCCTGAACGTC
>Ga0187770_10000714_pt1 | contig 16522 bp, 14 predicted proteins | sample 0116_SJ02_MP02_2_FD_133154 | JGI IMG/M metagenome (GOLD analysis project Ga0187770, IMG submission 133154) | Tropical peat soil microbial communities from peatlands in Department of Meta, Colombia - 0116_SJ02_MP02_20_MG | ecosystem: Environmental > Terrestrial > Soil > Wetlands > Peat | place...
ACAAAAAAAGAGAATGAAAGGGCAATTGCCAAGGGTCCAGCCACTGAGATTCAGGCCATTTTGACTGTGCTGGGACGGCGGCGGCGGGGCCGCGGGCGGGAGCATGAAGGGCAATCTCTCGATTTGAGCAGCAGCGATCTGCGCGGGGCGTCATTCTGCAAGGCGCATCTTGATGGAGCAAACTTCAGAGAAGCGCGTCTTGACGGTGCGAAATTGGATGAAGCGCATCTTAATGGTGCAAATTTCGAGCATGCAAAACTTGACGAAGCGAGTTTCAACGATGCACATCTTGAAGGAGCTAATTTCTGCGACGCGCATCTTGACGGAACAAAGTTCATCAAGGCACATATTGACGAAGTGTGGTTCACTGGGGCACATCTTGACCGAGTAAGGTTCGCTGGGGCACATCTTAATAGAGCGTTTTTCTGGGATACGCATCTTGACGGAGCAATTTTCTATAGAGCACAACTTGACGGAGCATATTTCTTGGAACCCAAAGGTTTGACCGTGGAGCAGATCACGAAGGCTAAGGGCTGGGAAAATGCTCAATTCGATGATGCATTTATGCAACAGTTAAGGTCATTCAAAGCAAAGAAAGATGGTCTACAGGAGACCAGCTCAGAGTCGAAAAAAGGCCAAGGCGAGTAAATTCATACAAATTAATGCACGTAATGAATAAATGATTGACTTACCGCGTCAACGCAGCCCCGCGAACTCCGAGCGGCGGCGGCTGTAGAAGAAGTAAATGAAGAGGCCGGCGATAAGCCAGAGGAGGAAGCGGTTCCAGGTGATAATGGGCAGGCCGGCCATGAGCAGGAAGCAGAAGATGACGCTAAGTAGCGGGAAGAGGGGGCCTAGAGGAGTGCGGAAGCCGCGATAGCGGCCGGGCTCGCGGAAACGCAAAATGATGACGCCGATGGAGACAAGGACAAAGGCGAAGAGGGTGCCGATGTTGGAGAGGTCGGCGACGGTGCCGATGTCGAAGAGGCCAGAGGGAATGGCAACCAGGAAGCCGGCGACCCAGGTGGAGAAGGCGGGTGTGCGGAAGCGGGGGTGGACGCGGCTAAAAACAGCGGGCAGAAGGCCGTCGCGGGACATGGCGAACCAGACGCGCGCCTGGCCGAGCTGGAAGACCAGGATGGAGGAGACCATGCCCAAGATGGCTCCGATGAGAACAAAGAGGCGAACCCATTGCAAGCTGCCGGCGCCGGTGAGCAGGAAGAGCCGCTTGAGAGCGTTGACCACGGGAGCGGCGTCGCCCATGACCGTCTGCCAGGGGACGATGCCGCTGAGCACGATGGCGACTGCGCCATAGAGCAAGGTGCAGGCCAGCAGGGTGGCCAGAATGCCGAAGGGAAGGTCGCGCTGCGGGTTCTTGCACTCCTCGGCGGCCGTGGAAACGGAATCGAAGCCGATGTAAGTGAAGAAGATGATGGAGCCGCCGGTGAGCACGCCGGTCCAGCCATTAGGCATGAATGGATGCCAGTAGTGGGGCTTGATGAAGCTGGCTCCGGCGAATATGAAGACGAGAATGGCGGCCATCTTGACCAGCACCATGACGTTGTTGGCGCGCGCCGACTCGCGGATGCCGCGCACCAGGAGCACCGTCAGGATCATCACCACCAGGAAGGCAGGAATGTTGAAGCCGAAGTGCCAGCCGGATTTGTAGAGATCGTTGCCCGCAAAATCCTGCAGGCCGGTGGGCAGATAGGCGGGCGATATCCATCGCAGCGGAGGATGCAGGCCGAACCAATCGAGCAGATCGACGATGTGGGCGGCAAAGCCCACGCTGACGCTCATGTTGCTGAAGGCGTATTCCAGAATCAGGTCCCAGCCGATAATCCAGGCGACCAGCTCGCCCAGTGTGGCGTAGGTGTAGGTGTAAGCCGAGCCGGCGATGGGAATCATGGAGGCCAGTTCGGCGTAGCAGAGCCCGGTGAAGATGCAGACAATGGCCACCAGCACCATGGAAAGCGCCAGAGCAGGCCCCGCGCCGGGACGACCGGCAAGGGCAGTGTGATGGATGAGGTAGTGGAGCAGCGGCGTGTCGCGGATATTCGGCATGTCGAAAGTTTGCCCGGCCATGGCGGTGCCGATAACCGTGAAGATGCCCGAGCCGATGACCGCCCCGATGCCCAGAGCGGTGAGCGACCACGGACCGAGAGACTTTTTGAGCGAGTGCTCCGGCTCTTCCGATTCGCGGATCAACTTATCGATAGACTTGCGGGCAACAAGCTGCTTGAACAGGATGGTTCTCCTCATTCCGCTACAGGCGGGGAGCTGAGAATTGCAAAACCCTGCCGGTCAGTAAGTATTTTCCCGGCTCAGGGCGCCTTTGTTGCAGTGTACAAGCAAAGCGGGGCTCCGAGCGGCACGCCTGCGCCTGCAGGCCCGGAACCCCGTGATTACTACTGAGCCAGCGCCTTACCGCTTGGTCTGGCCGCGCGCCATCTTCTTCACTTTTCTCTTTTTGGAGCCGCGCGGATAACCCCGCTTGGCCTTGGGAGCGGCTTTTTTACGAGCGGCGCGCTTCAGCTTCTTGCGTTCCAGCTTGTCTTTGATTTTGGTGGTGTCTGCCACATGATCCTCTTTCGTGCGAATTTAATCCAGTTTCCCGCAAAATAGGCGGAATTGACAGATAGAATAACAGGATTTGCGCGCCGGCAAAAGCGGCACGTCCGCGCAGCCGGCTAACCAAATCAGTTTCCGGAGCGCTACGGAATTCGTTTTGAATTTGCCTGGAAGGGAAATTACGAGGTACACGAAAAGGACAGCAGGAGTGCCGCCCTTTTCTTCTCAACTTCAAACTGTTGGTGAGGGGGTAATTCTTAAGCAGGCTGGACGTTCTCAGCCTGCCAGCCCTTGGGCCCCTTGGTCACGTTGAATTGGACGCGCTGGCCCTCTTTCAGGGAACGGAAACCTTCTGCCTGGATGGCGGTGTGATGGACAAAGACATCCTCGCCGTTTTCACGGCTCAAAAATCCATATCCCTTGGCGTCATTAAACCACTTGACTGTGCCTGTTTCCACTATGTCTAACTCCTTTAATGCTGATTTACCGCGAACGCAATGTGGAAGCTTGCGAGTGGCGGTAACCGGAACAGGCAAGAACTTCAGATCGAATTCTACGATTACATCGAGTATAGCACGGATTGGTCAAGCGGACGGGGTATTTCTGGCAGGACTGAATGAGGCTTCATGGGAGTTCCCGGATGAGGCTTGGGTTGGTAGGCATCTTCATAGGCGTGTTTTGGGCGCGGGGCACGGAGTACACTCGTTCTGGTATTGGAGGAATGGCTCTTGAATAACGAAAACAGCCTAATCTTGGTCCTCAATCCCGGGGCGACCTCAACGAAGTTTGGGGTATATGGCAGAGATGGCGCAGAGCTGGTGCGCACTGTCCGGCATGGGCAGGATGAGCTGGCGCGTTTCAGCGGACAGCCGATACAGTCGCAGTTGGACTATCGCGCGCAACTGGTTGAGCGGGCGCTCGAGGAAGCCGGGTACTCAACCGACGGATTTGCCGCCGTGGCCGGCAGGGGAGGGTTTTTGCCGCCGGCTGAGTGTGGCACATATCTTGTGGATGACGCGATGGTGGAGGAGCTGCGCAAGGCGCGACGCGGCGAGCATGCATCTAATCTGGGCGCCTCGCTGGCGCTTCGCTTTGCTCAGGCGGCAGGGGTGAACGCTTACATTGTGGATCCGGTAACGGTGGATGAGTGGCAGGAGCGCGCGCGCCTGACCGGATCGCCGCTGGTCGAGCGCACCTCGATAGGCCATGCTCTGAATACCAAGGCGGTGGCGCGACGGTATGCACGCGAGCAGGGGCGCGACTACCGCGCGCTGCGGCTGATTGTGGTGCACTTGGGCAGCGGAATTACGGTCTCGGCACACCAGGATGGCCGGATGATCGACAGCAATTCCATCGAGGAGGGGCCATTTGGCGTTGACCGCAGCGGCGGGTTGCCCGTGCGCGCGCTGATCAAGCTCTGCTTCAGCGGCAAATACACCCAGGAGCAACTTGATCGTCATGTTTTTGGAGACGGCGGTATGTCAGCGTATCTGGGAACGCGCGACCTCGTCGAAGTTGAGCGGCGCATTGATGCGGGAGACAAGAAAGCCGCGCTGGTCTTCGAGGCTATGATTTATCAGATTGGGAAAGAAGTTGGTGCGATGGCTGTCGCCCTCAAGGGCAAGGTCGACGCTGTGCTTCTGACAGGCGGGATGGCATATTCGAATAGAGTAGTAACTCAATTGTGCGACGCTCTGGACTGGATTGCCCCTATCCGTGTTTATCCCGGAGAGGATGAATTACAGGCGCTGGCTGAAGGAGTTTTTCGTGTATTAGGCGGCGAGGAGAAGGCAAAGAGAATTTGCGTATAGACGATTGAATGGAAACGAAAATAAACGAATGATCAGCGGCACTAAGGCATTTTTCTTATACAATGCGTCAATATACAATCGTTTATAATAAGATAACTCATTAACAATAGCAAGAACAAGATTTTCCAATCTCCATGCGCGCATAACAGAAATGAAAGAAAGTACTTTAATCTGTACTGTTTCAGTCAAGCCAAATTCCGCCGAGTGACTTGAGCCACTTTACGGTCTCTTCCACGCCTTCTTCAAGAGAATATTTACCAACGCCCAAAGCTGAAATGGTTGGCGCCATATCAACCAGATAATCTTGCGTCATGCTTTTGTAGCGGCTGGTAAAAAGAGGAAAAGGCATTCCTGCTGCTCTAACAGCGTCTCCAGCCAGCGCCAAAGCGCGCAAAATAAATCTAGGAACGGATATAGGCTTGCTTCCAGTAAGAGATAAGCTAAATGCTGTAACCCACTTTCTGATATCGTCAGCGGGATCGCCAAGGTAAAAAGTCTTGCCCGATACAATTTCATCAGGCGCATCAAAAATTCTAAGAGTATAAGCGGCAACATTCCCGACATATCCATATGCGCGCATAACAGGCGCGCCGCCGGGATGCATGTAATGCCCTTTCTTTACAACCAGCCAAAACTCCTTCGCATAGCGGGGATGCCATGGCCCCCAGATATTGGTTGGGCGCACTATGGTCCATATTCCGGGATGATTTACATCTGATCGGATCAGCTCTTCCATCCTGCTTTTACTCTCGCCATACAAATTAACAGGTCTGTACTCGCGATCTTGCGCTGGTAACTTGCCTGCGCGAACAACGTACTGCGTCGAATAATAGATGGTACGCTTCACGCTATTTGCAGCTTTTATAGCTTTCATAAAATGTTCGCAGCCAATAATATTTAACTTGTAATCATCTAACGTTACACCGTCGGAATCCGTTCGCGCTGCCATGTGAATTGCATGGGTCGGACAAAACTGAATAACCTCACCGGCAAACGACGACCACTCCATAAGGTCACCCTGGCGCCAATATGACACATGCTCGGCCAGCTTTGGTTTTTCCAGATCAACATTGAGAATCCTTGCACCGGGAAAGCGATCGAGAATCTCCGCAATCACATGCGTTCCAATAAATCCGCTGCCGCCGGTTACAAAGATTCGCATAGTTATATGCCTACTGATTCAACTGAAGTAAGGCGTTTTCCATTGATTTGCGATATATGTCGATAGTAAAGTAGCTTAAATACCTTTCTCTTCCCGTCTTCCCCATTCTTTGCCGCAAGTCGGAATCATTTACCAGCCGCGCGAGAGCATCTCTGCATCCCGTGACATCTCTTGGATTACAAATAATTGCGCAACTGTTTTCATCAACAACCTCCGGAATGCTACCCCATCTCGATGTAACGACAGGGAGGCTAAAGCACATTGCCTCGATTAGCACTACGCCAAATGTTTCACCTGGAGCAAAACTTGGAAAAAGAAATATGTCTGCTTTGCGATAGTACTCCCACTTTGCATTTCCTGATTGAACGCCGGGGAAATGGAATCGGGATTTATTCTCCGGCTGAATCATAATCTCAGCTTGCATTCTGACTCTATGAGAACGCCATTCTCCGAGACAGGTAAGTTCGACATTCATTCCTGCCATAAGAAGTTCATTCACTGCCTGAATGGCCACAAAAAGACCTTTGCGTTCATACAGCATGGACACAAACAAAATGCTGACTGACATATTACAATTAACACTTCTGTTTATACTAGCCCCAGATACGTCGGGCATGCCGTTGGGAATAACAATCTCCCGCTTGCAATGTAAGCTCGATTTAACTGAAGGTGTTCCGAAAGATGGGTATATAGCAAGATCAGGTTTGTTGAAGACAAGATAAAAAAGCTTTCGAAACAGAGGATTCATGCTATCAGCAAAATGACAAATTCCTCCTGTATGGAAATGAAAGACGGTAGCACGAAATAGCCAACGAGTAGCGCCCAGGATACATATATCACGTATAATTGCCAGAATAGTCGGACCAGCGGGAGGATAATAAAGAATAACGGGGCTCTTTCTTAGCTTCATCCAGTATATTGCAACTATTACGCGAATTAGTTCCCAAGTCTTGGAAATATGAAATCTTCCTGTGAACTTCAACTCTTTGGAGAAGTTCATTCGAACGTGTATAAGCTCAATATTGGTATATATGCCCTCAAGGAGATATTCAGTCATTACTGACTGGCCGCCAAACGGGGGCGGTGTTTGCGCAACAACCAAAATACGTAAAGGACTCATACTGATTATCATTCCATTCGTTAACTTGTCTATACTATATAACAAGATAAGCTAACCGCCGCTACGGACACGAATTGCTTTAGCAAAGAATGCTTCTCATCATAGACGTCTGAAATAATATTCTGTATATAGTATCTTCAATACTGAAGTTAGTATAATATCGTCTACATTTCATATATAATAAATTATAAGCTGGCAGTACGATCACTCGGATTTCAACCAGGGTCAACGCGGCCAATTATAAACTCTGTTAGATTATTCCATGACAATTCATTGGCCCTTGAGATTGCGCCAGATGAGAGGCTTTTCCATTCTGAAACAGCCATTTTGCCAAAGTTAATCATTGCGTCAGCAATGGAACTTATTACCTCAGATTCACCAGAGTTAACTGTAGGTATCACGATTCCACAGAAAGAGTTGACAATGACGCCGGGACCGCCGAGATCGAGACAGATGACGGGAAGTCCTTGTGAGAGAGCCTCAAGAACTACCATTCCGCCTGTATCATGGAGGCTGGGAAAAACAAGAGCAGTATAGGCGCCGAGCAAATTCAAGAATTTGTGTCGAGGGAGTTGACTGGTAAATTCGACAGCTTCCGTTAAGCTTAGCCGGCTCGCTATATTCCGCAACCACATTTCGTCAGGTCCAGAACCTACTAGAGTTAAAGTTGCAGCCGGAAGCACTTTTCTGGCTTCAGCTAGTGCCCGAATAGCGAAATGCGCCCCTTTCAAATAAATCAGACGTCCGGCAAATATAAACCGAGGAAACTCAGGCGGTCGCCGTTCATGATCCTGCACAGCATTACCATGCGTTGCAACAGCGAGATGAACAGCAGCCTTAAAGTGGAATTTGGCCGGAATCGTCTGAAAACTGTCTGACGTCGTCACGTAGATGCGCTTTGCCGCGGAATACGCAGATCGTGATAGGGGGCTATAGCGTTGAAATAAAACTCCAAAGTCGCGCAATAATTCGCGAACCTTGCCGGTAAATGGCATACTTCGGCGCAAGCGCAAGGGCGCGTGTTCACCGCCGGCTATAGGTCCTAAAATAAATGGAACTCCAAGCTTTCCCATAAAAGAGCCATATTTTGCGGTAACAAGAGTTACATGATGAACAGCATCAAAAGGCTGTAAGTGGTGGTGTCTTGCGGCCAGTTTATATGCTCCCCATTGCCAAAGCGTAAAGTAAAAATGAGCAAACCATGCCCGTTTTTTAAGCCAGAGAGCCCACCGTGGAAGGTCGTAATAAATAAAGTGTAATCCAGGGGAGTTACTCAAAGGGTCTGATTCAATTACTGCCTTGTTGTTGGATCGTGTGAGCACACAGACTTCATCGGCATACGGCAACATATGCAAGGCCCTTTGCCAGCCAACCTCTGACTCAGATCCCCGATTCGGCTCACACGCGTAGGCTGAAAGTAAAACTCTCAAATTATCTCCATTGCTGCGTATATTCCAAAAGTATATGATGTGCGGCAAACCGCATTACCATTCACTTACGACAAAATAAATCAAAGTATGCTCCCTTAATACACTTCTCTGCCGTCCGTACAATTCGCACTGTAAGTAGAAAAAGCAGCCTGAATGCAGGAAATGCAGGCCCCATCTTCTTCCAAATATCATTCGCATCCCGGCGTACAATGTATTCATGCTCAAGCAACTGACCGCCTTCGGCGGTCAATGAACCACCATGTTGTCTAAAGTCGCTGAACAATATATTAACGTGCTTGAACTTGTACCCCTTGGCGCATACTCTTCGCAAAAAGTCATAATCCATGGCATAGCGCAATTTAGTGTCAAACCATATACCCTGGTCATGAATGCATCGTCTCCAAAACGCAGCGGGCGGTGGAACTATATTAACGTGAATCCAGCGAAACACCGCCGGCGAAAAGTGTGTTTCGCGGATAACTCGAAGTGACCTGCCTGTCTCGTCTGTCATGCGATAATCGCCATATAATAAGTCAACATCCGGATGTTGCTGGAGATAATCATTGGCCGTTGTAAGTGTGCCGGGAAGGTATAAATCGTCAGCGTTACAACAGCCTATGATTTCACCGGAGGACATCCGGATACCTTTATTCAATGCGTCTGACATCCCATCATCCGGCTCGGATACCCAGCGAATATGCGGGTAACGGCCGAGAATTTCACATGTATTATCCGTCGAGGCGCCGTCGATGACAATATGTTCAAAGTTGGGATAACATTGCTGCAGAATGCTCAAAATGCATGGTTCGATAAACCGCGCCATATTCCGCGTTGCGGTAATGATTGAAATCTTAACGTGCATCGATGCCTTTCTGCCAAGAACGTGCGGATGTGATCGTGCCGCGAACATAGCGGGTAAGATGCTCGAATCATTATGAAATAATCATGCTATCAATTATCGCTGCGTAACTATCAAGTATAACATTTGACTTATGGGATCCGCGATCTGCCCAAAGGTAAAGAGTACATAAATTTATCAAGTATGCCAGAGCCTGCGTTTGTGCATTGCGGCACAAATCTTTACCAAACCACTGTTCAGATAATTGCAGAGTCTCATTCATGCATCGAATCATTTTGGTTATAGGACGTTTCATTAATGCCATCGGCATCAGGGCAAAGTGAAGCGGGTCAAACAAGGGAAGTTGTTCATAATCTGCATGTTCCCAGTCGAATATGCGGGCGATGCCGCGCTTTACTCGGATATTCCATGGGATAAAGTCATTGTGCGCGGCTACAAAAGAAATGTGTCGTCGAGAAAGTGTCTGTTCAATACACCGCATACCCCTTTCAAAACGATTTGACCACGTATCTGGGAGCAAGTCGTGCAGATTCTTGAGGCGCGCACGCAAGTTAATGTAATGCCTCGACTCTTCAAACTGCTTAGTACAATGCGAGTATTTCTGTAACTTCTGCAGAAACGCTACATGTAATTCGCCGAGTTGATAATAGAGCTTTCCAGATAGAGGGGTTTCTGCTATGAAGGAGAGTTGTGCGCCTGGGTAATGGGCAACAAGATCAGGTATATGGTCAACAAGCGCCGGCTGATTTCGCAGGGTACGCAGCCAGTTCGCTTCATTTTGGAGCAGCGCATCAACCGCTTCTCCAGCGCCAGCCTTGACTATATACAATGGCTCATTCGTACTCTTATTGAATAAGAGAATGGTGTCCTTTGACCACGGCCCAGGGGCACCTGTGCGGCAACAGGAAAGGCCCATTTCTTTGGCGATTGTCTTTCGGATCAGTAGAAGATTATCGTTTTCGACGCAGCTTAAGGCTCCCGAGATACGCGGCAGGCGCGCCATAATATGCAGCATTAACTTAGATCGTCCTGGACGGAAGATTTTCCAGCACGCTTGATGAGCTGTGATATCTCGTGGAATTGTGAACCGCACAATCCCTTTCCAAAGCAAAGCGAGATGCGTTCCAGAAGAATAGTCCTGTACCTTGTAAAAGAGCCCTGCCTTATCCACGATTTCCGCCTTAGCTCAATGCACTGCTGATAGCGTGCTCCACATACGTTATCACCTTGTCTAGTGGTTTAGAAGCATCTACAATCACATGTTTCCTTTGCTTGCAAACGAAGTTCATGTATTCTTGCCGTTGTCGCACTGTCTCATTGAAAGAGACCTCCTGCTTGCGCGCCTGCAAAACCTCTGCTGGTGCATCTAATAACACCCATAATCCCGGCTGTGGCATAAATTTCCCGACCAGGCGGGCTATCCACATTGGGCCGCCATAACGATATCGTATAGGGTCAATCAATAAATCATGATAGTAGCGATCACAGATAAGAAGCGTCGTTCTTTTTTCGAGAAATAGTGCGGCATACCACTCTTCCAGAAGCCAGGCGGATATTTTTGCAATCGAAGTCAGCGTGGAGCGAGGTATCTGCTCATGGGGATTGGGATTGATAGTAACTGTTTCACCTCGCCGCCGCATGACAATTCGAGGCTTCAGGTGGCGCATCTCCGCAATGCCCCCATGGGAATTCAGTTGCTTCATTAAGCCCTCAATCACAGAACTCTTGCCAGCTCCATCGGGGCCAAGAATAACGATTTTCAGTGATAATCTCCTCTGCCTGCAGATATTTGCATGACACTCAATGAAAATGTTTTTCGATCTTTCGTTCGGTGCGCCGCGCAAGGAACTCGGTCAGCGCGGAATATGCTTCGTCGGCGAGGTCGGCCGCCGGCTTGCCAGCGTCAAGAATCAAAAAATGCTTCTTGCTATGGACAAAGCGGTGCCAAATATCGATCTGGTGACTGGTTTGCGTTTCAGCCAAGGCTGGGCTGCCAGCGCGGAGATCCCTGTCCGCCGGATCGATCAAGATCCAGAAATCGGAGGCGGGAAGCAACGTGCCGGCCAGACGCGCAAACCACCGGGGTCCACCATAGCCGTACCGCCTTGGATCCATCAACAGATCGTGATAGTCGTTGTCGAAAAGGCGGAGCGTGCTATTTCTTCGGCGAAACCTGCCCTGCCATTCCCGCATCAGCCAGCAAGCGACCGCAGCCATGGACGCGAGAGAACCGCGCGGTTCCGAGGCAACGGCTCCGGTTTCCCCGGACTCGCGCGGCAGCGTCGTGTTCAGGGTGAAATGGCGCCGTTCGACCGATTTCGCTGCGGAAGAAAGCAACGGCATCAGGTTCTCGATGACTGCAGCCCTACCTTCTCCGCCCGGATCAAGGATCATAACGGTCAGCACGTTTTCCGGGGAAAGGCAGATGGCAATCTCACGCACGTAGTGCCACACCACTCCTGGCACGCAGCCGAGGGGACGACGCAACAGGCCGCGCCAGGCCAGCGAGAAGCGAAGCTGCGGAACGCAGTCGCTCATCGCCTCCGGATCGCCGGCGATGACCGCACTGACCAGCCGCGTTGTAACCTTCAGGCCAAATTGCGGCCGCAGTGCGGCAAGGATCTCCTCTGGGCAGCCCGCAAAGGTCTGCCTCACCTTGGGAAAATATTTTTCTTTCGCCCGGCCGCTGAAGAGAAGGCTCGTCAGCAGGGAAACAATGGCTTCATGCGCCGGCAGGGGCACAAGAAAACTCAATTTGCCCGTTCTTCGCAACACGGCTGATCGCAAAACCGAGCTTGCCGGAAGATACGGTATCTGCTTCCAGTTCAAACCCCAGAGGAAATCAAGCTGCAGACAACGCGACCCGCCGGCCATTGCAATGCCGGCGACGAAAACCCCGGCCACGTTGGCGCGCTTGGTCAAGCCGACGATACGGATCCCGGGGATAGAACGGACGGCGCACAGGGCGGCCGTCAACCGGGAGCGGTCGATCAAAAAATCCACATCGCTGCCCACGTTGCGCTCGGGAAATCCCTCATAGTTGCGCAGGATGCAAAAGCATACTCCTTGTTCTTCGAGTGCCGCGAAGAGCGCTCCAAGAAAATCGCTAAACGTTATGATTTGCGGCCGCGATGGCGGCGGCAAAACTTCTTGCATTATCCCCCCAACTGAATTCTTTTGCGATCATCGAGCGGGCATTCTCTCCCATTTTTTCAAGCTCATGGCATTCGTACAAATGCTGAGCGCGATCGAGCGCACGCTCGACACCCGCCGCGGAGGTTTCGTCCAGCACCAGGCCGGCTCCGCTTCGCTCGATGTACTCGCCCAGGTTGGTCTCGCTGCTGACCAGCAAGGGCCGTCCCAGCGCCGCCGCCTCCAGGCAGGTCATGGGAAGTCCTTCCCAGCGGGAACTGTGGATGAAGGCGTCGCAACTGGCGACCAGATTGAGCTTGTCCTCGCCCGTCTTCACGCCGAGGAAGTGGATTTGCGCCTGCGCCCCACGCTGCGCGGCTTGCCGCACAAGCTCCGCGCGGTTCTCGCCGTCCCCGATCACCCATAGTTCGCCGCTTCCGCCCTTTGCCTTGTAAGCCGCAAAGCCATCGATCAGGAAATCCAGGCCCTTGGATTGCGTGTGAAGACGTCCGCAAAAAACGATCAGCGGCCGCTGGACTTGGTTGGGGAGAGGCTCTGGATGCGCTTCAAGCAGCGTCTGGCCATTGGGAATCGGAACGAGCCGGGCTTGCGGGGCAATTCTGCGAATATCCTGGATTTCAGTCTGCCCGACGACCTGAATCCACGCGGCATTCCGCAGATATTTTGCCTCGCGGAGGGCAACGTAGAAGCGCTTTTTCCAGGGATTTTTCCGGAAGACTCCGGGAGCATAGCCATTGTGCGGAGTAACTCCGTAAGCGAAGCCGTGATTTTTCAGCCACCGCGAGATGGCCGGAAACTCCGGTATAAAAACAGAATGGAAGTGGACCCAGGCTCCTGGTTCCAGTTGACGGAGAGCAACCTTCAGCTCCGAGCCCAGCGTCACCCGCAGCCGCGTCACCAGAAAAACCCGCAGCTTGTATTCGCGCAAATGCGGCGGCAGGGTTGGGGAAGCGGAGAGCCCCCACACTTCGACCTCGTGACCCTGGCGCACCTGGGAAGTCGCCATCCAGTGCACCACCCGATTGACACCATTGAGAGTTTCGGGGTTGGCCTTGCCCTGCAGGATGTGAATGATATGCAAAGAGGATCTCACTCCGCCGCCGGTGATTGAGACGAGAGAGCTGCTCGCCGCGCCATGTCACTTGATTTCAAAAGCAGGGAAACACCGACGATGCTTTGAAAAAGTATCTGCGCTCCAAAGAGTCCGAACAATGAGCCGCTGATGCCCAGCCACTTCACCGCCGGGACCGCGAAGGCGAAAGCAAATGCCGTCATGGCCAGATATGACCAAAAGATCGGCGCCGTAAACTCCAACGCCTGCAATCCGGCGCGCAGCGGGCCGCCCAGAAAGACAATGACGTAAAGGAGAGCATAGAGTTGCAGGATGTAGCCGTACTGAACCATCTCAGGTCCATAAAACAACCGCAACCAGAAGCCAGGCGCGGCGGCTATGATGCAGGCGTATATCATGGTCAATCCGCCCCATCGCAGTAATATCGAACGGATGTAGGCGAGCATGGAATGTACGCCGCCTTCGTGCAAGCGGCGGGAGGTTTCCATCGGAACAACGTTGTCCAGACCCTGGAACCAGACATGGGTTACTCCCATCAAGTTCTGCGATGCTCTCAGAACGCCGGCGGCAGCAGCGCCGTAAAAGATTGGAGCGGCAATAATAAACAGGTTGCTGGAAGTCCATTGCAAAATGGATGAGGCGCCGAGCCAGCGGGAGATTTTCCAGTGCCGCTGTGATATGGCATTGATCCAGGCCCTGTTCAATCTGAGAGGCTCGACCCAGAACCAGCCGAGAACGATTCCAAGGGCCGAAGTTGCCGCCATAGCCCATAGCGCTGTCGCGCTGCTCAGATTGCCAATTCTGTGGAGCAGATACAGTATAGGCAGTTGGGTAAGGTAGCTGAGAGCATCATCAACCAAGGCGTAATGACTCCGGCGTAGGGCAAAAAAATAGCGCCTAAGAAAATCCTGTAACTGATAGATAGATGCGGAGGCCGCCAGGGGCAGCGCAAGCCGCTGCAATGCAGCATGAGGGAAGTAGATACTGGAAATCTTCAGGGTTGAGAAGACAAGGATAAAACAGAAAGATACAAGGACAACCTCCTGAAAGAACACAGCTCCGAAGTAGAATGATCTGTCTTTCTCTTCCTGCTTGGGGCTGACGCTCATCATGGGAGCGATAATCATCGCACTCTGGAGGCTGTTCACAAATAATACAGACATCCATGCGAGCGCGAAAACGCCAAACTCACGCAGGCCCATGAAACGGACGAGCATCACATTGGTTATAAAGTTTGTCGCACTGATTAGCGACTGATCGGCAAGCGCCCAAATTTCTCGTCCCGAAAATTGCCGGAAAAAGTCATTTCGTGATCGTTTCAAGGGAGAGATCTCAGCGCTCATCCTGTCTCCAAAACGCCAGAACAAGATCGGAGCCGCGCAATGCGAAGTGCGGCGGCTCTTCGATCGGCAAGATTGCCTTCAGCCGGCTCACGCGATTGAGCAGTTATCCATTTAGATCAGGGATGCGTAATGATGGCCGATGCGGCAGCTTGCCCGATAATCACCTGCGTGGAAGAGAAGATTGCCTTGGCCTTACTTGTGGGAACGTAAACGATGTCCTGCGGCTGCAGTGCAAGCGGCGTCTGTGTTCCCTTTGTAATCGCATCATAAGAGAGCGGGAAATCCAGGACTGTTCCATCGGGATTGCGGCGAATCACCCGAAGGCCGCTGGTTTTGGCTTGTAAAGTCGTTCCACCGCTGAGAGCCAACGCCTCGGAAACGTTCAGCTTACCGTCTTCCTGCATCAAATAGCCGCCCGGCCTGCCTACTGCGCCCAAAACATAAACGATGCCTGCGCGGGGGACAATAATCGAGTCGCCGGGGCGTACGAGAATGGACGCCGCCTCACGAGTGTTATGGTTGCGAGAATAGGGAATATCCACCTCTGGCTGAGCATCATCGGCTCCGCGGCGAAGCTTGATGTGCGCGCCTGCCATTGGTGTCAACCCTCCTGCTTCAGCCAAAATTTCACCGAGCGTGGTGGGCGCGATCAACGCCACACGTCCCGGGGCGATTACTTCGCCTGTTACAGTCACGTATTGGCCGGCATATTGCTGCACGTCGAGATTCACGTACGGCTGAGCGATGATCTGGCGGTCTTTGAGAGCGGCTTCGATACGGCTTGCCGCTTCTGAAATAGTCAGCCCGCGAACGTTCACCTTGCCGCACAAGGGAAGCGTCAAGTCTCCAGCAACATCTACGCGGTACAAACTGCTCAACTCGGGTGTGTCATAGACATTAACGCTCAGCAAGTCCCCCGGCGCAATTCGCAGCTGAGAGAAATCCCTGGGAATAATGGCTGGCCCTATGCCGCTTTGAGACGCAGTTCCGGCTTTGCCGGAAGAGGAGGAGGGTAAACCTGCCGCAGGGGCCAAAGGGGTTGTGGCTCCTCCAGTCGCCTGCGCATTTCCCGGCATGTTCATTAATGCCGACTGCAAGTAAACACCGAGCAGGAGCAGAAGGCTGCGGCTGAAGGCAATCCTACGAACTGCCATAGTAGCTCTGCACATTGTAGCCATACACACTCCGATATTCAGTTGCGGACATATCCACTGCTTCAATAACCAGGCCAAGGATATGAATATGGTTCCGGGCAAGCGTCACGGTAAATCGGCGCAATGCTTTTCGAGAAGTTCGGCCGGCGCGCAGCACGCTGATGGTTCCATCGCAGTGAGTTCCCACAATAATCGAATCAGCCACCGGCAAGGTTGGCGGGTTGTCCACAAGTACTAGGTCAAACCGTTCCCGGGCTGCATGAATGACCTTTTCGATTTCGCCTGATCCCAGAAGCTCCGCGGCAAGCGGTGAATGTTGGCCAGCAGGCATCAGCATCAGATTTGGTTCCACGGGGTGGACTATCAAGGCGTCGTCAAACGATTTTAGGCCAATAAGAACATCTGCTAATCCATTTTCGCGCGCCGCGCGAAAAAGTGCGTGCTGGCGCGGACGGCGAAGGTCGGCGTCCAGGATGAGAATCTTTTGGCCGGTAGCGGCGAATGCGAGCCCAAGATTGTAAACAGTGTAAGATTTGCCTTCGCCTGGCAAAGCGCTGGTAATGGAAAGTACCTTCAGTTTACGTCCCACGCCAGAGAGAGTCAGGCCCGAGCGCAAACTGCGAAACGCTTCAGAGGTGGCGCATTCCGGGGCGATGAGGAAAGGACTCGATTCAGCAGCCAGGGCGCCTTCGCGTGGTTTTACCTCCATGCGATGAAAGGGAATCATGCCCAGTACCGGCAAGTTAGTCAGCGTCTCAACCTGAAAGCTGTCGGCGAGCGTATCGTCCTGGCTTTCGATCAGGTAGGCCAAGCCGGCGCCCAGAAAAAGACCGCCCCATAAGCCAAT
>Ga0187770_10000715_pt1 | contig 16521 bp, 7 predicted proteins | sample 0116_SJ02_MP02_2_FD_133154 | JGI IMG/M metagenome (GOLD analysis project Ga0187770, IMG submission 133154) | Tropical peat soil microbial communities from peatlands in Department of Meta, Colombia - 0116_SJ02_MP02_20_MG | ecosystem: Environmental > Terrestrial > Soil > Wetlands > Peat | place...
AACCCGTCACCTACCAACCCGTCACCTACCAACCCATCACCCACCAACCCGTCGCCTACCAACCCGTCACCTACCAACCCGTCACCTACCAACCCATCACCCACCAACCCGTCACCTACCAACCCGTCACCTACCAAATTCAGCATTTCAGGGACGATTAGCCCCGCGGCCAGTGGCGCCAACGCAACCGTGAACCTAACTGGAGCGGCGCAACAAACTACCACGGCTGACGCTTCCGGTAATTACAGTTTTGCAGGTGTGGCAGATGGCGCGTATACGATAGCTGTCAGCAAGAATGGTTTCGTTTTCAACCCGAGCGACCGCGCCCTCATTGTCAGCGGCGGCAATGTCAACGAGTTGAATTTCTCCGCTGCGCCTTCGTCTCAACCGCTGTGGAGCATTTCCGGCACAGTCACACCGAGCGTCAGTGCCAGCGGCGCGGTGATTAGCCTTACGGGCGCGGGGACGGCATGGGCAACTCCGGATGCGTCTGGCAACTACAGCTTCACCGGTCTGGCCGGCGGTTCTTATACTTTAGGCGTGAGTAACATGGGCTTCGTGTTCAGTCCCGGGAACCAGGCCGTGACCGTGAACGGAGCCAATGTCACCGCTGTGAACTTCAGCGGAACCAGCAGTTGCACCAGCAGTGGCGCCACGGCTGATTTTTTTGTACTGCCCTACGGCAACGACGCATGGTCAGGCACTCTTGATTGCCCCAACGCGAGCTACACAGATGGTCCGTTCGCGAGCATTGCCAAAGCTCAGGAAGCAGTCCGAAGCCAAAACAGCAAGGCAATTACGGTTATGCTGCGCGACGGAACCTATTATCTGCCATTGAGCGCCACAAGCCCGGGCACGCTCAACTTCACGTCCCAAGATTCTGGTACCTCAGCGGCGCCGATTATCTGGGAGAATTATCCCGGCGAAACTCCTGTGGTAAGTGGTGGAATACCAATTTCAGGATCCCCGCAGCTCGGATTTTGGAATCAGGTATCAGGAAATCTTTGGCAGCTCTCCATGCCCTCGAATGTGCAACCCTTTGAATACATGTTCTACGAGGGCGAGCGACGCTTACGGTCACGACTTCAATCCTCATCGGGTGTGGGCTATTACATGAATGGCCAGTCATGTGTTTCGTCGCAAACCGGACAAGCCGTCAGCACTTCGTTTTGCAATCTAGGCACGTTTCTGCGGGTCGCTGCCGAAGTTCCCCCGACTGGCGCGAATGCGACGTGTCCCAACGTAAGCAACGGAACACAGTCGAAGTGCCTGGATCGCTTCCAATACAACCCGAATGATCCGGTCACCGCCTGGAGTAATTTGCACCCTGGCGACAGCAATCCGTGCAACGCAGCGGTTTCAAGTAATTATCCTGTTGGCGATATCGAAGTCGACCTTTTTGAAGCGTGGACGACGGAAGTCATGAGGGTCAACTGCGTGGATGAGACAAACCACGTCATTTACTTTACCGGGTCGACGCCTGCGGGCGCGAATCAGCTCTACGACTATTACGGGCCTACGGCGGGGCATCGCTACATGGTGGAAAATACCAGAGATGCTTTTGAAAGCGCCCAGTCAGCAGGGCAGACTGGAGTCTGGTTTCTCGATCGCTCCCTGACTCCGTGGACGCTGAATTACCTGGCGAATAGCGGCGAGAATCCTAACAACGACCTCGTCGTCATACCTCAGATCTCGCCCGTGAGTCCAACCGGAGGAAGCCTATTATCAGCCGTCAACCTAAGTTACGTCACCTTCCAAGGTATCACTTTTGAGATGGATGATTTCCTACCTGCCGCCGCCGGTTTTAACAACGACGAAAATGGCGAAAGTACTTTACCGGCGGCGGTTGATTGTGAAAGCTGCCAGAACGTGACCTTCAACGGCATCACCGTACGGCACACTTCCGCTTCTGGTATTCAGATTGCCTCGACTTCGGGAAGCCACGGAACGCCCGCAACGAACGACACGATCGAAAACTCTGCTTTCTATGATATCGGGGACAGCGGTATTCACATTGGGCATTCTCCGCAAAGTTCAGACGTTGCCGCCAGTGTTGTCCAGTCGATCACGGTTGAAAATAACATCATCCAAGGTTATTCCCGCGTCTTCGCGGATGGAGAAGGCATTGCACAAGGCAATGGTCACGATATCAGTTACCTGCACAATGATATTGACGACGGGTACCATGCCGGCATCTCCATCTGCCTGGATGGGTGTCCTTCGGTTGGGTTCACCGCAAATGGCACGAACGTAATCAGTCAATATAATCACATCTGGGATGTCATGCAGGGGATTACCGCGGACGGGGGCGCGTTGTACTACAACATTGGGCAAGCGGTAGGAGCTGGTTTGGGTAACAAGATAGGGAACAATCTAGTCCACGACGTTAGCGATTCCTCAATCATTGATTCCGGAGTTGCCGGTTCTGGTTACGGCGGGGAAGGGATTTACCTGGATAATCAGTCAGCGGGCGTCGACGTAGAAAACAACGTTGTTTACCGCGTTTCTGCCAGCGCACTGTATGAGACCGAGGGGCCAGGGAGTGGACAACCTGCGAACACTTTCAACAACAACATCCTGGCCTACGCCCGTCAAGGATTGTTTGAGGAGGACGCAGCCTGGCCGCAAGGCTGCGTGAGTCCGTCGTTGAGAGCCAATATCACCCATAACTTGTTTTACTTCGATTTGGACGAGTCCTCGGGGTTCTACGTGACTCGAGGCTGCGCCTACTCCTGCGGCTTGGTCTACAATCACTTCCAGAACTTCCAGGGGAACCTTTACTGGAGAACGGATGGCGGGTTCTCCAGCGATGCAAATGCATTTCATGCGTTAGCGAGTACCCCAGCGGACGTGACAGCTTGCGGGCAACCTTCGACTCCAAAAAGCGTGTGGACTTTCCTTGACTTTCCTCAGTGGCAGGCCGCCGGCCCACTACCGATGCGCGAGGATCAGGGAGGAACAGTGAGCACTGACCCAGATTTCGGGAGCAGCGGTCTTGCCACTGACTATCTGCTGGCAACCTCGCCCGTCAGCGGATTCGCCAATGCCGATACGAACGACACAATTAACAATGCTGGCAGACAGAATCCTGTGATCAGCCCCCCGATCATACCGGCCACTTTCCCCACCTACTCGTACACTAGCTTCTAACCTCCAAGGGGCTGGAGCTTGTCCGCAGAGTTGAAGGTTTAACAGCCGCTCCCTTTTTGGCAGGTAAAAACCCGCGAGGCCCAGGTGCAACCGCTGCCCACCCGCGATTGATATGAGCACTGGCTGACCTGGTTTCCGTCCATGTACTGGTCCACGGCCCAAAACGTGAGGTCATCGTTCGGATCAGAGGACACGCTCTCATATTCTCCCCAGAAGTTATCTGTCTCGTCCTGCCCGCTCGATCCGCTGTTGCTCAGAATCGCTACCGGTGTACCCGGGTTCCCACTGCTGTTCAGTGTCACGAAAAATGGCGACGGATCATAATTGCTCCGGCTTCCGTGAGACGTGTTGCCTGTGACGGTGTACGTTACGCCCACATCGCCATTTTGATCCATGGCCACGCTAGACATCGAAAGATAATAGTCGTTCGTCGTGTCCTGTACGTTTTGACTGAAAACGACGGTCGGACTGGCCCCGGCGCGAATACTGTAGACCCGAATTCCGGTACGCCGAGTTGCTCCCATCTGTATTGCGTGGGCGACTGCCAGGTACTCGCCGGTCCCACCGCTGGTCAGATAACGGTAGGCCAAGCGATAAGTGAGCCGATCTCCCAAACTATCGATCACACCGCCATAAGGTTCGGGAATGCAGTAAGTATTGTATGGATGCGTGGGGCTATAACACCCCGGCGTGAAAGCCGGCACCGAGATGAATGTTGGTCCGTCACCGTTCACAAACCCTGACCAGGTCCAGAATGCCAGTTGACTTGAGGTGCAGGGAGACTTGGAACATTGCACATTAGTTCCCGGGTTGCTCGGATTTACCTGCGCAAGAAAATATTCCCCTGCCGTATTGTCCGGAATAGGATTGCTGCCTTCGAAATCGGCGGGCAAGAGTGTATGGATCAGGCTATTATTGGTCCCTCCCGTGCCGGTAACATAGGTGGGAATGTATGTGTAACATGTGGGCGAGTTCGATGAAAGACCCGCGATGATATCAGCTTTATCCAGTTTGCACACTTCGAAACCCACGATGTCGTAACTTGCGTTTACGTCTTCGAGATCCCAACTCACGTAAAAGCCGTCTTGCCAGGAACCGAACCTCGCATAGTCTGGAAAGTAGGGAGTCCCTTTCGCATTTGTCGGAATAGCTGCACTGATGTTATAGGCGTACACATTCCAATGGCTCTGGGAATTTTGTCCTTGAAGATTGTTCGCTGGTTCCGACCCGCTCGGGGCGCTTACTCCGATGCAGTAGTAATAAGTTCCCCCCGGATGGAAGATGTTGCCAATGACGAATACTCCGTCTAGCCGATCGTAGGTGGCAATGCCATCCAGCGAAGGATTGCCGCAATACGTATTACCATGCGGTGCAAACAAGGAAGAGATCGGCTGCGGCGCTGCACCGCTACTGGCCTGATTGCTGAAAATACCATTGCCAGTTGCCCGATCAAATGCCTGTATGAAATTGTCGGCATACTCCAAGTACTGACCCACTCCGTCGGAGTCAGTCGGGCCTACTCCGCCGTTGGCATCGGCTTGTGCTCCCGGCGTGCGTCCCGAATTCAAAATGCTGCTGGCGTCCAAGCCTTCAAATTGGCCACTCCAAGATCCGGAGGCTGGGGGCGACGTCACAAATCCGATCCAGGACTTCCCCCCTGAGCAGGTGCTACTGCTGTTGTTGCCACCGCACCAGACTTGTACCGGGGCTGGCGCTGCACAAGTCCCTGCGGGCGGCGTGGCTGCGCAATTGTTTTGCCCGGCTGCAGTAACGCTGGCAGAAGCCACCCAAACGAATGCCGCGATCCACTTTCCGACACCCATGGTTCGGTCCTCCAAAAAATCGAAACTTTGCTGTCGTTCAGTCCGAAGATAGTATGTTTCGCTGGCACCCAGTGTGCCAGTTCTCGACTGCAGGGGAGTTTTGGTTAAAAGGGAAGCAACTCGGCTACCAAATTTGGTGGCGGCCAAGTTATCAGGTTTGACCGACTTAGCGAGAAAACTGTGCCCTTTCTCACTCCAGGAGTGCACACACTTGCACTTGTCCACCCTTGGAACAGTCCTGACCAAAGACCGGGGGATGACGTAAACACGAGCCTAGTCCCGCGTAGGCTGGCGCGTACTCCCGTTCGGAGTTTCACGTCGGATGCCCCTAGTGTGGTTCCTGCTTTTCTTTGTTGATCTTCTTGCTGTTTTGGTTGAGTTCGCGGTTGAGTTGGCGCGATTCCTGCTTCGTCAGGTGACCACCGTTCGCGGCCATGTCCTTCCGCTCTTGGTTCGCGACCCGCTGATCGTTCTTGCCAAGCTGATGGGCTTGTTTGCCGCTGATCTGTCCGCTCTTATATTCCTGGTAAACGCGCTTGGACTGATTCATCTGGCGCTGGTTCACCTCATTGACCGCCGGATGCCCCGGGTCCTTCACCCCAGGACCGACCGGTTGTGCAGGCTTCGTAGATGTGGGCTGTTGCGGGCTGGCCGGTGGAGGTGTAGTTGTTGTTTGTGCCGAAGCAGAAGCAACCAGTATTAGGCTTCCCTGCAGCAAGAGTACCAATTGGGTGATCCGGTTAGGCATACAGAAACTCCTCTTGGGGAAATTGTGGTCCTACGCAGGTGCGGTCCCGACCTGAAGACGATATGGTCGGGTCTCAAGAACGCAACATCATCGTATGACGCAGATGATAATACTCTACTCAACGCGATCCCGTCCACGTTATCAAACCAACGATTCGGCAAGCCCAGAGGTCCCCTTGATCAGAAAAAAAAGAGGACACTCTGGTAAACCCGGGCATCTCGACCACCCTTCATTGTGGCGGATCGGACAACAGACAACAGACCGAGGTTAGCAGGCACGCTCTATTTTCCTGGGCACCGCGCGCACCGGCAGCAACTCAGTGACATGGCCAAAAGGCAAGCTGGGCTTGCCATACGGCTGATTGAGGTTTCATATTAGGCATTGACTTTGCGACCTCGCAGTTCTAAGCTTTTCACCAGTCGCTGCTCGTCTGACGGGTAGTTCGAGTCGCACGCAGTCTCTCGCGTTGCATTGCCCACAGAAACGATCGTTCGCTGGCGCAGAGGGGAAGGAAGGGTGCGTTGGGCCATGTTTTTGTGTCAAACAGGATGTGGCAGTGTACAAAAAACGCAAATCATGGTGTTCCCTCCACGACTGCAATGTGTACTTCTGTGACCTTGTTGGTTAAGGCAGCAACTGCGATAGTGTGTTCCAGAGCTTAGTAATATTTTCGCGATTGCCTGCGCTACTCGTCTGAATCCGTCTCGTACTGAATCTGCAAAAAAAAGGAAGCGCCCCCATGTCCTTCAGCAGAATCGTACCGCTCCTGGCGTGTTTGATTGCGGTCGCCGTATTTCCCGCCTCAGCACAGGTGTCAGCCTCTCTCTTCGATCTCAGCCTTGACGGCGAGGCCATAGCGGGTCAGCCATGGCCTGTAGACTCCTTCTACGGTGTGCGGCTGATGGGGAATGGTACCTCTTGGGGTGAAGTAAACACGGCAGAAGGCGTTTACAATTGGACGAACCTCGATCTTTGGTTGGCCGCTACCGATTCCCACAGTACTGATGCCCTCTACACGTTCATAAACGTTCCGCAATGGGCGTCTTCTAATCCCACCGATCCGATCTGCAGACTTGGTCCGGGAACCTGTGATCCACCCAATGATCTGAACGCGAATGGTACCGGGCCCGACCAGCACTGGAAGGACTTCGTCACGGCACTGGTAAACTACAACCAAAGCAGTACGACTGGGCATATTTATTACTGGGAGATGTGGAACGAAGCACACAACAATTTTTTCTGGAACGGTACCTACGCACAACTAGTCAGGATGGTGAGTGACGCCTACGCGATCATCAAGAGCGCAGATCCTCAGGCTGTGATCCTGAGCCCCACTTTGGGGTGGCAGGGCCAATCGCTAACGTGGGCCTCTGGCTACCTTGCCGCGGGCGGAGCTGCATACGTGAATGCGGCCGCGATTCACGGCTACGTTTTTGAGTATCAGTTGCCGGGACCGGTGAAGACCGATTACCCAGAAACCCTGGTGACCTTACTTCCTGCTTACCAGTCGATGTTGCATACCTACGGCTTGGGCTCGGCGCCGATCATCGACACAGAGGCTAGCTGGAGTGAAAACGGACTGTGGGGTCGGTATTCCACCGATCCTGATTTGCAAGCCGGATTCGTGGCTCGCTTCTACCTGCTACACGCCGCATATGGAATTGCACGATTGTACTGGTTTGAGTGGAACGATCCCACGGACGGAACGTTATGGCTTCCGGACCCAAACGATCCTTCCGCTCCCGGCACCGTGCAGAAAGCGGGAATTGCGTATCAGCAGGTTTATAATTGGCTGGTCGGAAACTATATTTCAAGTGGCTGTGCTCAGGTTGGAACGGTTTGGGCCTGCGGCATCACTGGTGCGAACGGGTATACAGCGCAGGCGGTTTGGGATACGTCGCAGACGTGCTCGAACGGGACGTGTACGACTAGTCCCTACCAAGTTAATCCAATATTTACGAACTACCGGACTATTTATGGCAGTAAAATTTCAATTAAAAGTAAGGATGTTCCTATCGGCGCTCTTCCAATTCTGCTGGCGAATCAGTAGCTGCTGATCTCTTTGCGTTCCGCGGACTTAGCCCCTCCGCTTGCACAAGCTGCGGAACCCGCGGGTGACCGCAACAAAAGCTGGGGTCATGGGTTATAGAAAGTGCGCACTTCCCAATAGGAGCATGTGAGTAGTCATGGCTCTCGGCAGTAATAGAGGTGTGTTTGCCCTTAGGCACTCTCACGCCCACAGGGTGTGTGGCATCGTTGTTCTGTTACTGGCTGCCTTTTTTTCGTGGATCGGGTGTGGAGGCGGTGCCTCCCAAAGTGCCAGCACCTCCTCCCCAGTACCTCCCACTACCCCAGCTCCTCCCACCACCCCGCCAGGAGGGATCCCGGTAGAGTTTTTTGGACTTCACGTTCTTGATCTTGTAGATTTCCCCGCGCGGGTTCCGTATGGAGAATTCCGTAACTGGGATACAGAGGCGCAATGGCCTCAGCTGGAGCCGAGCTGTGGTGCCGCAAGCGGCAGTCCGTCGGACCCGTGCTTTGTATGGACTAACTTTGACCAAGAAACTGCAGACTTGCATACTGCTGGCATTAACAACATTTTATATACGTTGAGCAGAGTACCACCGTGGGCAAGTTCCAACCCTTCTGATGCAGCGTGCAACGGTACGCCTACTCGCCTGGGGGAATGTGATCTCCCCACGGATATTAATGCCGATGGGAGCGGCACCAACCAAACCTGGAGGAATTGGGTCACGGCACTAGCCAGTCACGCCAACGGGCTTGATGATCCTACTGGCACCTACAATCAGACGCATGCACATGTCAAATACTGGGAACCCTGGAATGAGTGGTATCGGGATCCGCTGGTATCTGACTGGCCTGGCACTTTGTCAGTAAGAGCAACCTACGCCCAGATGTTGCGCTTAACCGAGGATGTGCGCTGCATCATTACCGGAAAGGGCGTCATCCACAACTATCCGTCGGCTGGCAGCTCAACACCGTGTACCCAAACGCCTATTGATCCCAATGCCCTCATAACGACCCCATCCGGTGCCGCACAGTCGCAGTACGTGTCGGTGACTCCAAATTTCCTTTATTGCAATGACCAGCCATTTCCGGGATCGAACTGTACTTGGGGCAGTGGATTAAATTGGGGGAGTCAGGCAGTGGACATCATTGATTTTCACTTGTACGCCATAAGCGACACCCCGGAAGCGGTGGTCACCTCAGAGCTGCCGGCCGTGCGTTCGCTGCTCAACAGTACGGACCTTGCTAAACCGTTGTGGGACGGAGAAAGCAGTTGGGGGGTCCTGGGAATGCCCAACAATATTTGGAATGGTGATGCCTACGCCAGGGCTGGTTTTATTCCGCGGATGATTGCACTGTATTGGTCAGCCGGCGTTAGCCAAATCTTCTTTTACTCCTACGAAGGATTCTTGTTTCAAGCGGGCTCTTTTATTGAGCCGGAAGCGCAGGCATGGATCACTACCTATAATTGGCTGGCTGATGCCGTACCGGCGCAGAACCCATTCTGCCAAACTGGACAATTCGGCTTTTCATCCACGGTTTACACTTGTCCCTTGACGGAATCCAGTGGCACAGCCGCCTTGTTAATTTGGGACTCGCAGTTCGGGCCGGGGGGCACTGTCCCGATGAACTGCACAACTTCAACCACTCCGTTACTGTGCGGCAGTACCAGTATTACGGTGCCTTCCAAGTATGGGAAGGATTGGGTCGATGTCGGCGGGACGGTTCATGCTGCTTCGACCAGCGTAACTATTGGCGCTAATCCCATCCTGCTTGAAGCGCCTTAAAGGGGCAGGAGTGTAGTTTGGCGGTTGCAGCTTTTCCGTGGGCTTTCGAGGGATTTCCAGAATGGTGGGTGCATTGAAACTCCCATCCGCGGAGACGGCGATGAAGAAAACTGCAGGTCTGGTTTGGTGGTGCCTGCTGCTAACTGCAATGTGCCTGACGTTCCATACCGTTTCGGCGGATCACTCCGCTGCGGTTGCGCATGCGGGGTCTCCGGCAGGATCCGCTGGCGCAATACTGCCAACTCTCTTCGGTATGCATGTTCACATGCGTCCCATGAGACCGCAGCCGTGGCCGTCGGCTCCCATCGGCAGTTTTCGATTTGCGGACACCGTGGTCGGCTGGGACCGAATGAATCCCGCTGAGGGCAGGTACGATTGGAGGTTATTCGATCGTGAGATGGCGGAGCTGAAATCTCACAACATCGAGGATGTGCTGTTCACATTTCATTCGACGCCAACCTGGGCATCGAGCGGCCCTTATCATCGATGCGCGCATGGTCGGTTGGCGGATCTGCCGGAGGGGAATAGCATTAATTCGCAGCTAGGCTCGTGTGACCCGCCCAACGATCTGAAACCCGACGGTTCCGGTTCGGATCAACACTGGATTGACTTCCTCTCCGCATTGGCAACTCACAATAAAGAAAGCAGAACGGCGCGAGTGAAATATTGGGAAGTTTGGAACGAACCGCACAACGATTTCTTCTGGAGCGGCACGGACGCGCAGATGGTTCGCATGGCGCGCGATGCATACACCACCATAAAGCGAATCGATCCTGACGCCCTGATCTTGTCACCTTCCCCGGGCACCAATCCCCGACTTGGCATGAAGTGGATGGACAGTTATCTCGCGGCCGGCGGTGGTCAGTATGCGGACGTTATCGCATTTCACGGCTATTTGCAGACCACTTCTGCCATGGATCTGGTTTCCCGGGTAGCGAACTTCAGGCAGATGCTGGCCAGTCATGGCCAGGATACAAAACCGCTATGGGATACGGAGGCAAGTTGGGGAAATGCCGAGAACTTAGGATTTAACGAGGAACAACAGGCGGCGTTCCTTGCTCAATTCTACCTGCTCCACTGGTCAATCGGAATACCGCGTCTTTATTGGTTTGGATGGAACGATGGCAACGTTGGAACTCTGTGGATTCCCGACAGCGAGAACCCGTCGGGACCGGGAACGCTCACCAGGGCCGGACGTGCCTACATCGAGGTCTACAAATGGATAGTTGGCGCCAGGCTGACAAGGCCCTGCGCCGAAGAGGGTGGAATTTGGACCTGCGAACTACAGACGTCAGATGGCCACGAAGGACAAGTGGTCTGGACTGCGGGCGGGGATAAGCGATACGGCCCAAAACCCACGCTAACAAGAGCCCACGACCTGGATGGAAATGTTTCTTCAATAGCGGGGAACATCCGCGTTCATGAAACTCCGGTGCTGCTCGAAGCGCAGTGAGGAGTCGGCGCGGTTTCTACTAAATTTCGAGTGCCTCATTCCACTTTTTGAGTTACCTGACCATGGCTCTTCTCGAAATTCGCGTCTCCGCTATACTGCACGAAAATAAAGTGGGTACCCGTTGACAGAGCGGATGTACTGTATTGCGCTTCGCCGTTAGTGAGAGGCACCTGTGCGAGTACGGTGCTGCCATTCTGAAATGTAACTGAACCCGTCGGGGTCCCCCCGTATTGTCCGGTGACGGTGGCTGTGAACGTGACGGTTTGACCGTTCTGAGACGGATTGAGTGAAGAAACCACCTGCGTCGTAGTGGGTGCCTTGTAGACCGGCTGTTTCAGAACAGCAGAGTTGCTCGGCAGATAATTCGTGTCGCCTTGATATTCGGCCGTAAGAGCATAGGTGCTTTGTGAGGTAAACGTATACTGTAGGGTGGCCTGACCGTTATTCAAGGCGGCCGTGCCCAAGGTTGTCGTCCCCGACTCGAAGGTGACCGTACCTGTGGGTGGCCCACCGAACTGAGTACTGACATTCGCCGTGATGAGCACCGACTGATGCACGCTCGAGGGATTCGGACTCGAGTTCAGTGCAGTGGTCGTTGGCAAGCGATACCCGTCGACGACATTCATCAAAATTGTGAAGGTTGAATCGGGGCCGCCAGCGACGACTATATCCGGTCTGTAGTCGCCGTTGAAATCACCTTCGGCAACGAAGACTCCGTTCGGGCAATAGGGAACCGCCGTCTGAAACGTTTCATCGCCATTGCCCACAAGAAGAAATGTGCCATCGCTATTTGCAACCACGACGTCCACATTACCGTCACCATCGAAATCGGCGGCTGCGAGGAAATAGGCATACTGTCCGCCGGAAGAGAAAGGACGTGCCGTACGAAATGTCCCATCGCCCATGCCCATCAGCGAACTCACAACCCCGTTGCTACAATTGCCTGGACCTGTGCAGAGATCTGCCACAACCAAATCGGCATTACCATCTCCATTTAGGTCCGCCACAGCCACTGAATCCGCCTGAGCAGCAGCTGTGCTGTAGGTCTGCGCGCTCTGAAATGTGCCGTCGCCGTTGCCAAGCAACACGCTGACTGCGCCGTTCTGGCAAGTGCTATCCTGACACTGGCTCGCGAGCACCAGGTCCAGGTTTCCGTCATTATTAAGATCGCCTGTGGCCACAGCATCTGTCTCGTACGCACCGGCGGCGAAGTTCTGGGCCGGCTGGAAAGTTCCATCGCCATTTCCCAGTAGCACACCGACTGAGCCGTTCACGCAAGTACTGTCTTGGCACTGGTTGGCTACAGCAATATCAGGTACTCCATCGTTGTTGAAATCGGCAATAGTAACGGCGAGGGAGGTCACACCTCCGGAAGGGTAGAGTTGTGCGGGTTGGAGGGTTCCGTTTCCAACTCCGAGAAATACGCTCACGATTCCGCCGCCGCCGCTGCCGCAGTCACTTGAGCTGCACTGATTCGCAACCACCACATCGGCGTTTCCGTCGCCATTCAAGTCGGCAATCGCCACCGAGGAGGACCTAAAGCCTAAGGTCGGGTAGCTGTTGGCCTTACGAAATGTTCCATTTCCGTTTCCCAGAAAAATTTGCAGCAGTCCATTATTGCCGCTGCTGCAGTTGTTAGTGGAGCAAAAATTCGCAACCGCAAGATCGGGAATGCCGTCGCCATTCAGGTCACCTACAGCTACTGAAACGGAGTCATACCCTCCCGATACATACCTTGGAGGCGCCTGCAGCGTTCCATTACCATTTCCGAGCAGAACCGTAACACTGCCGCCGCAACTACTGTCACTCGCGCAATTGTTGACTACCACCAAGTCGGCCTTGAGATCGCCATTGAAATCGGCTGTGGCCACCGCATCCGCAAAAACACCATCGGACAGGTAATTGCTTGCGGAACCAAATGTTCCGTTACCATTACCCAGCAGCACACTCACACTGCCATAGGTGCAAACCGCACTCAGCTCGCACCGGTTCACAAGGATTAAGTCGGCTGGTCCGTTAGCTTTCAGTGTACTGACGATCACGGCAGCCGTATCGGTTCCCCCGGAAGTAAAGCTTTTTCCGGTTTGAAAAGTTCCGTCGCCGTTTCCTAGTAGCACACCGGCGCCACCGTTGTTGCAGTTAGCGCTGCTCAGGCACTGGTTGGCGACTACCAGATCAAGTTTGCCGTCCTGATTGAAATCGGCGGTGGCTACGGAAACTGCCCGGTAACCTCTTGATGCATAGCTGCGCGGCGTTTTAAAAGTTCCATTGCCATTTCCCAACAGAACACCGACGTTGCCGTCGCAGTTGCTCGCCGTCTGGCATTGATTTGCCACGACAATATCTTGATTCTCGTCCCCATTAAAGTCCCCGACGGCGAGAGCGACCGCAGTAACACCGCCAGAGGAGTAGCTTACCGCGTTCTGAAACGTACCCTCACCATTTCCCAGCAGCACGCCGAGACCACCATTCGAGCAACTGCTTGTCTCGCATTGATTCGCAACGGCGATGTCTTCATTGCCGTCTCCGTTGAAGTCAGCAATGGCCACTGCCACAGGCGTGATTCCCCCAGATGCAAAACTCTGCGCCGCTTGAAACGTGCCATCTCCGTTCCCCAACAAAACGCTGACTACACCGCTGCCGCATTGTGTCGCACTCTGGCAACCGTTAGCGACAACCAGATCCAGATTTCCGTTTCCGGTCAAATCGCCAACCGCTACCGCATACGTTTCATATCCTCCAGAAGCGTAGCTCTGGGCGGGCTGAAAGGTTCCATCTCCATTTCCAAGCAACACGCTTAAGCCACCGGTGGTGCAGGTCGTGTTATAACATTGATTGGCGACCACAAGATCGGTCTTGCCGTCGCCATTGAAGTCACCAACCGCCACTGAAGTGCCGAATATTCCTGCGGAAGGGTAAGTCGCTGGATTAAAGAAAACCGCAGTAGCGCCGCCTGAAGTTGTTCGGGTTGAATTGGCCGAAGACCTGCCCGCCGCCAACTGCGATTGAGTTAGCCGGAGTGAATCGTGGGCAGAGATTTCGGGGACGGGTGAGAGAATCAGGAGAACAGACGATAACGTAACAAGAAAAATGCGTGATACTGGCGAATGCAACCGATCGCTCATTTCTCGTGTTCCCCTCAGGCCGCGTACATGCTTATTGCCCAATCAATTTTGTCCTGGTCTCGAGCGGCTTCCGGAATAATTGATTGACGGCCTTCGGCTGGACTAACTGCCCCGGAGGCAAGTGCGCACGAGTATGCCGACGAGCATAGCGACCGTCAAGAGAAGAAAGTCCCGACCCTTGGTACCTGGGCCGCGGCCAAGGCCTGTAACTTTAATATCATCCGCAGCAGCTGATCGAGAAAATCACTAGTACATGACTGCAAAAGGTTGCACTTGCCTCGCTCGCGCCTACCGGCCGTCGCCCGTAACCCGCCGGGGCGCACGAGTGAATGGCACTGCGCAGCCACGCGCGAAAGCAAATGGAGCCTAGGGTTCCCATTGGTATTGGATTGTGTCATTAGGAGTCTAGATCTAGGGGCGCTCGACAACCGTGAGCAAGCCCCGGCGCGTGCACTCTGGGCCGCGCCGGGCGGCCCTCAATGGCGCCAACATTTGGATAGCGAACAACGCACCAACAAGATCGTGAGCAGAAGCCGCTGCGAGAGCATACTGGAATGACGCGCGTTGCCTGTGGCTACGGCACTGGACCCAGCTCAAAAACCGTGCCCGTGCTAGAGGTATGATGGCCGCCAGCCGAGGTAGTGCCAAAAAGCGCGCCGCCCTTTGTACCGAAAACAACCGCGCCGAGCGGATTAGCGCCGTCGCCCGGATCACCGAGAAAGCTGTAGAGGACGTTCTCCGTCCATGGATCTCCGGCGGTTGCCGGGGGTGTGAGCTGGAACACGCTTCCGCAACCAACCAGGACACTGTTCAGTGTGCAGGACCCGCTGCCTCCGGCCACCGTGGTACCGAACAGGTTGCCAAGTTTGTCAAAAACAAGAGCACTTTCCGGAAAATCACCGTCCAGACCTTGAAAGCTATAGAGGACGGTCTCGGTCCATGGATCGCCGGAAGTTGACGGGGGTGTCAATTGAAAGACCGTGCCACATGTGGTGCCGACGAAAGAACAAGTACCACTGCCACCAAGTGAGGTGGTGCCATATAAATTTTCTCTCTTATCCAGCAACAGGTTCCCGGTGGGATTGCTTCCGTCACTTCCTCCAGCGAAGTTGTAAATTATTCGTTCCGTCCAGGTGCCGGATTCCGTGCGATGGAGCTTGAAAACGGTGCCAGCCTTGGACTTCCCGCCAAGTTGGGTAGTCCCGTAGAGGTTGCCTTGTGCATCGAAAAGCAGCCCGGCAACCGGCTGTCTACCATCAGGGTTGCCACTAAAGATGTGCAGCAAGCTTTCGGTCCAGGGATCACCCGGCGAAGCTGGAGGCGTCAGCTGAAAGACTGTACCGTCGGTGTACTTACCACCTTCAGCCGTAGTGCCATATAGGTTTCCCGCCGAATCGAACACCAAACTAGACGAGGGGAGAGCCCCATCGGTGCCGCCTGCGAACTTGTACAAAATCGTCTCCGTCCACGTTCCGCCCGCACCCGTCGGTGGCGCTAATTGAAATACTGTGCCGCATCCCGAGCTGCATGCAGCGGCGGCGCCGCCCTCAAGCGTAGTCCCGTAGAGATTGCCCGTGGCATCAAAAATCAGGGTGGCGACTGGAAAGGCGCCATCACTCCCACTCTGGAAACTGTAGAGGACAGTTTCTGTCCACGTTCCACCCGGAACTGCCGGTGGCGATAGCTCGAAAACTGTCCCAAAGCCGCGTGTTCCACCATCCCGCGTTGTTCCATAGAGATTTCCATTGGTATCCAGCGCGAGTCCTGATGCCGGGCCAATTCCGTCGTGCAGCAAATCGAAGCGATCGATGACAATCTCCTTGGGGCTGCTGGCCCAGGCTGCGACAGTTAATGTGAGCACCGCGATAACCAGTAGACATACGTTGGCATTCTTCATATTCTCGGAATATTGCATTGTCAGTCTCCCACGCTTTCTGGTCAGGGACCTAGACGGCGAACGTGTCAGAGGCGTTAGTGTCCGAGGATTCTCATTTGCCTGTCAATAGAGACAAACGACCAGTGCCGTGGAGTCTTTTGTTGGGGATAGCCGCCCTCGCGAAATATCTATTCGGCAGACAATTACGAGGTTGAGAATTGGTCATCTTTTTGCAATACTCCTTCTCACCCAGCCTTCTGGCTAAGGCCGGTGGAGTTGGCAGACCGGCGGGAGTGCTGCGACAGAAAAAGCGTTTCGCAATGTCGAGATCAGGCGAAATGGGTGTATGACATTGCCTCTTTTGAGGTCAAGGAGGAGATTTCCGGATGAATTGTCTGTTTTGTTCTATACCAGAGATATCGAACCCTTCTAATCCGGAGGACGAAATCATCGATGAATCGGAAAATTTCTACGCCAAGGCGGCCTTGGGCCACTTTGTTTTTGGCTACACGCTGATTATCTCCAAAGAAC
>Ga0187770_10000716_pt1 | contig 16504 bp, 22 predicted proteins | sample 0116_SJ02_MP02_2_FD_133154 | JGI IMG/M metagenome (GOLD analysis project Ga0187770, IMG submission 133154) | Tropical peat soil microbial communities from peatlands in Department of Meta, Colombia - 0116_SJ02_MP02_20_MG | ecosystem: Environmental > Terrestrial > Soil > Wetlands > Peat | place...
CGTTTTCAAGGGCATGGCCCAATTCTATATCCGAAAATATCTCGGGAGCGGGGGCTATCAACTGCTGGGCCACCCGTTTGAGCACTTCACCGACGTGGTCTACAGCAAAATACCTTGAACATTGTGGTTCTCAGATTGCTTATGGGGCCGATCGCATTGGGCTATTCGGAGTTATTTGTTCTCGAGCTTCGATTTCAGGGCTGTCCACTCTTCGGAGCTCAGCAAGTGTTCGGTAAGCTTGAGGAAGCCTTGGAAGGCTTCAGGGGGCATGCTGGCTCGGCCGGCTTCAATCATTTCGACTCGTTCGTAAAGGTTCATCGCTGGGAGCATCATCGCAAAACTGTCCCTGAGCTCGTCGGGCTTCTGACCGGCCATGATAGTCTTGAACGTGGTGGCCAGCTCTTCGTTCGTGCAGAGCTTCCACAGGAGGGGTGTGACTTGCTCTTCCTCTTTGTTGATGTGCACGAAGTAAAATGAGAGGAATCTGTTCCATGCCCGATAGAATTCTAGGATGAGTTCACGGCATTTCTTGATATCAGCGGTTTGGGCTCTTGTTCCGTCGAGGTGAGTTACGAGGTCGTCGAATCGTTGATTGATAATGCGATGGTCTTCTTCCAGTTTTCTTGCTCCGCCTGGAACCCTTTCAGACAGCATCGGATGAATATATTTCTCTTCGGCATTGGCGTGAAGGCGCATGTGGTCTCTGAAGGAGTTGAGTTCATCGTACAGTCCGTCGAGGGCTATCTGGTCAGCATAATCGATATTCCCGGCCTGCACGGCGATTCTGAAAAATCTACTCCTCTGTCCTCTGTGGATATTTGCGTACAGATCAATTTGGTCGATCATCAAATCTTCTCCGTTTTCTATTAGTGAACCGAGATAGTCTCTTTAGATTTATAAAGCGTTGTGACTGCGAACAGATACCAATATTCGAAGGGCACGCTGATCCTAGTTACACGAATTTTCTTATTTTTGTTGCAACTCTCTCTAGTTCGCTTTGACTCGGGGTTTCACGGAACCTGTGTGATTCCTGTCCTTCGTACTCGGGGATAACGTGTACGTGAAGATGAAATATGATTTGGTGAGCCGCGCTCCCGTTATTCTGAACTACTCTTATTCCCTCAGCCTTCTCGCTCTTCATAATTGCAACGGCTACTTTCTTAACGACTTTGAACAGGCCTGCAAGTTCTTCGTCTGGAATCTCGAAGATGTTCTCGTAATGCTTCTTTGATATCACAAGCGTGTGCCCTTCGTTCACGGGTCTTGCATCCAAAATTGCTATTACGTCTTTGTCCTCGTAGATGCGATTTGCCTTCTCTCCGCCTCGTGCTATCTTGCAAAACAAACAGTCTTCCACGAACGAACACCGTTCTAACTAGAGAACACTTCCTACACTTCAATCTTGCTTGAGTTCATGCAGTTTTCGTGCTTCGAGAGCGCAGAGACAAAGTCTTATAAAAAGTGACGAAGATTGCAATGTTGAGAACATGAGCAAACCAAAGAACTATAAACTTTTCATAGATGGCGCATGGGTCGAGTCTCTGTCAGGTGAGACATTTGCAAGCGATAATCCTGCTAGGCCAAAGCAGATTCTTGGAACCTTCCAGAAGGGATGCAAAGAAGATGTTGAGAAGGCTGTGGAGGCTGCTGAAGCTGCTTTTCCGAAATGGAGTGAAACGCCCGCACCTAAAAGAGGACTCATACTTTCAAGGGCTGCACAGCTGCTCCGAGAAAACAAAGAGCAGTTGTCAAGCGAGATGACCATGGAAATGGGAAAAGTCATTCAGGAATCTAGGGGAGACGTCCAGGAAGCAATGGACATAACGGAGTATATGGCTGGTGAAGGTAGGCGACTGTTGGGTTTCACGACACCTTCTGAACTGCGAAAGAAACTGTGCCTGACCACACGGATGCCCATCGGTGTTTGCGGGCTGATAACGCCGTGGAATTTTCCGATGGCCATTCCCACATGGAAAATAATGACAGCGCTGATATGTGGGAATACCGTGCTCTTCAAGCCGTCGTCTGACACGCCGCTCTGCGCAACTAGGCTGGTTGAAATCTTGGAGAAGGCAGGGTTGCCGAAGGGTGTGTTGAACATGGTCACGGGTTCAGGTGACGACGTGGGAATGACTATTGTGAGGCACGAGAAAGTCGGGGCTATTTCGTTCACCGGGCACAAGGACACGGGTGCATCGATTCTCAAGGAGGCGGGCCTCAAGAGAGTCGGCTTGGAAATGGGTGGGAAAAACGGCATCATAGTCATGGATGATGCTGACCTGAACTTGGCGTTGGAGGGAGTGATTTGGGGCGGGTATGGCACCACGGGACAGAGGTGCACAGCAGCTTCTCGCGTCATAGTTCACGAGAAAATCAAAGACAAGTTTGAGAGAATGCTCATCGACAGAATAGGAAAACTCAAGCTGGGTGACGGACTTAAACCCCAAACGGACGTTGGGCCCCTAGTAAATAAAGCTGCCCAAGAAAAAAGCGCCAAATACGTTGAAATCGGAAAAAACGAAGGAGCAAAGCTTCTCATAGGCGGAGAAATCCCGGCTATGGAGGGGTTTTTCTTCGAGCCAACTCTGTTCACAGACTGCACCAAGGAAATGAGAATCGCTCAAGAGGAAATATTCGGTCCCGTTGTCTCTCTAATCTCGATCAGAAACCTGGATGAAGCAACAGATGCCATAAACTCTGTCGAGTACGGCTTAAGCTCTGCGATTTATACGAAAGACATAGGAAGGGCATGTGAGGCCATCACCCGGATAAAGGCGGGACTGACTTACGTCAACTCGAGCACGATAGGATCAGAGGTCCATCTTCCCTTTGGGGGAGTGAAGCACACGGGCATGGGAACAAGGGAGGGGGGAATCGAAGGAATAAACGAGTTCTCCGAAATCAAAACGGTTTACATCGATTACTCAGGAAAGTTGCAGAGAGCTCAAATTGATATAGAATAATCCCTAAACGAAGAATACGTCGGGACGAGTGGAAAACTTTCGCAAACTGAAAAACGCCCATTAGAATTAATTTATGTTCTGACCGAAGGGTTTTGTTCGTTTAAGGTCCATGGCGGCGCTGCTCCTTTCTTCGTGTTGGGCCAAGTGACTAAACACTGTCATGGTCTACGTGCCTTGATTGAGCATAATCTACTATGGGAAACCTTATTTTCGCTAACCGGTGTATTTCGAAGACTATGCTTAAAGTTAAAGAAGTAATGAAACCGGTCATCAATATAGGTCCGAATCGAACAGTCTTGGAAGCTGCTAGGCTCATGAAGGAGTCTGACCGAGGCAGTCTGCTGATTGTTGATGGCAAAATCACCGTTGGCATCATAACCGAGAGAGACCTTGTTATAAGAGTTATCGCAAAAAACTTGTCTCATACTACTTCGGTTTCGGAGGTCATGTCATCGCCTCTCGTAACAATTAACGCTAACGCTACCCTGAAGAAAGCAGCCAGAATTATGGGCGAACACAATATAAGAAGACTTCCAGTCGTCGAGGGTGGAGGAGTGGCAGGAATTCTGATAGCATCTGACGTACTGCGCCAACTGTCCAAGAAAACCTTAACTGAGAAGATATGGGATAATCAAATACTATAACAAAACTATATCACCACTATTTCACTACTAGCCTAGCATCACACAATGTTTAAACCTAATAGAAACATGTACACCTTAATCGAATAGGATCCGACCGAGTAAGGGGCGGCTTAAAAGGTTTCGTTGGAGAAAATTATGCAGAAGGGGGAGATGAAGATTGGGAATCGGTGAATCGATAAAAAGGGGTCATGATGAGTACAGAAGGTTCTTCGCGAAGCTGTTCAAGACTACTCCTGCAGATGCAAAGTTGCGAGAGCAGTTATTCACTGATTTCCAGAGAAAGCTTTTTGCACATCATGAGGCTGAGGAAGTGACGATTTTCCCACGAATGCTCAAGATTCCTGACCTGAGGGATTTGGCCCTCGAGCTTGAAGTGGAACACGCTGACATGAAAGTGCATTTTGAAGCGTTGATGAAGGAGGGGTATGATCGGGAGATTTGGCGTCACAAGTTGGCTCCTCTGTATGACATCATGCATGCTCATTGGCTGAAAGAAGAGGAGACATTGATACCCTTCGGCCCAGATTACTTCTCGAACCGCGACTGGGAAGATTTTGGTAAAAGGTTCGATGAAATAGTCGAGGAATATCTGAAAAAGCATTAAAGCCGAATGCAAACTCTAGGAGCCGTCACGCGGATATATAAGGCTGTTCTTGTAACGGCCACTTTGGGATCTTGAATGTGCAGGCTGGCTAGGCTAACTGAATCTCAGCTCAGTGATATTAGGAAGCTTGAAGCCAAGTGGAAAGGCATCGTCCTCTTGGCATATGAAAAACCAGCTGAACTTGCTAGGCTTTCCAACGAACAATTAAAGAAGCTTCAGAGGCTGGAGCGAGAACTGGGCGTGAATCTGCAGGCATACAAATAGGCACTTTTGAGAATGAACATTGTCAAATTGGTTTTTCCACTTCGTCAATTCATAGACTGTTTCAGGAGACTGTCGAGGTTACTCCTAGCAACGAGCGTGAGTGTTGCTGCAATGCTACAGTAACATAAGTTTAAGTTGGTTGTCTGAAGAATTCCTCTGGATAATGAGGAGGTGATTTGTTTTATGCCCCAGTATGCCATAATAGGAAATCATCCGCCGGAGGACTGCCCTCTCGCTAACAAGGCTGTTCGAGCTTTCGTGAAGAAAATCTATGGACAGCTTCCTAAACTCATGAAGCGGTATGACGTAAAGATTCTGCTCGACATTCACCTTGACCCTAGCCATAAAGCGTTCATGTTGTTTGAAGCTCCCAACGCCGAAGCAGTAAGAGACTTTCTAGTCATTTCGGGATTTTCGCACTTCTTGAACTTGGACTTCCACCTTGTCACACCGATAAAAGAGATCCTGGCACACGCCGACGACATGCCCACACTGTTCTAAACTCTCATGAAGCTCCGCCTTGACACGGCGGACGCGCTATTTTTATTAATGCAGAAGAACAGGTTATAGATTATGTATGAGGGTCATGTGTTCCTCTGCGACGCCGGCTCCGTCAAGGATTGTATGAAACGCAGACGTTTCACTTGCACGGGCGAGAAAGTCCAAATCGTAAGTCAAATGGAACTGGGTTCAATCGTTTTCCTTCTCAACGTTGATTCAAACACACTTGTGGGACCTTTCACTGTTTCAGGCTCATCTGAGACTGATCTGAAGCCAGGAGCCTGGAGAGACGTTACTGACACGCGGACCAACGCGGGCATCAGGGTCGAGTGGGAAGATCTGCATGAATTAAAGAATGCTCAAGACACTTTTCCCTTCTTGAAGGATATAAATGTGTGCAAACTCTCTCACTTCCAAACTCAAGACCTGCTGAACGCCCTCAAGGAAGCTCCATCTTTCAACATGAAATGAGGCTCATTTCGCAAGCAAAACTAAAACGCTAGCGCAAACAACTGTGAATGGCAGGGACAGCGCGCGCTAAGGCGCAACAAGCTATGCATTGCTACCGCAATTGTTATCAACCAAAACTCAGCCTTATTCTTGGTGGTGATGTTTTGAGCTCAAAGCACAGGATGTTCAAGAAGAATTTTGAGACCGAAATACGCGTCAACAGCATCAGACTGCCCCTGAACCATTTCATGCAGGAAACATTAGCTAATATGATGATGGGCTTCGTGAAAACTCTTAAGCAGGTTGAAGGAGAGGCTCCAACGAGCATGGAAATAAGAATAAAGAAGCTTCCGAAGCAAGTTGAAGTAGATGCCCACGCCTACCCTTAACCCACTTGATTTCTTACTACTTCAGCATCCATACTTTTTCGGACACAATGAATTACACAGTATTTAACGAGTCCCTTTGCTCGGTTGACCGGGAGCGCACGTTTTGGGCACTTGATGGAAGAGTTAATTCGAAAGGCCTTCTTCAGAATGTAGAAGTGGATTCTCAAAACTTATATTTCACGAAAACAAATGGCGTTGTCATGGGTGATTGTCAGATGGATTTCGGTCAGCTGAACTGGAAAAAAGTTGTAACGTCGGACGGCGTCACAATCGGGGAAGTCCAAGGAGGCGAACTTGACTCGAAAAGCTTTCAGGTAACGCACGTCCATGTCGGGTTGAACGATGCAGCCCTGATGGAGTTCGGTTTGAAAAAGCCTTTTTTGGGGCAGGTGTTTGTTTGTCTACCCGTCGACATGGTTCAAGCAGTGAATGATGCGGTGACGCTTAAAGAGTCTCTTGGGGAACTGAAGAACGAACCGGCATGCCGCGAGTTCGGCGTGAGATAGGCTGCACACGGCTTCTCTTCTGTTTTTGGGTTGGAATTCTCAGGCTTTCACGAGTCTAAAACCTATCCTCGTTCCCATCTTGAGGTTGTAGCCGAGTTCTATTATCATGATGGCCATGGGTTCGAGATATCTTGCGCTTTTGAGAGGCCCGACATCGACGGGTTCGACGCCGATGTCGCGCGATAATTCCATCACGATTTGCTTAGCCATCCTATCGTCGCTAGCAATGAATGCTGTGAGTTGCTCCTTGCCTACTCTTCCAGTGCTCTGATTCTGAGAGAATACGGTGTTGAAGGCTTTGACAACACGGGTTTTAGGCAAGAGTTTTTGGAGTTCCTCGGCTGCGGAAGTTGTGAAACCCACTGCCAAATTCCCGTTCTGGTCCAGCGCGTTTGTGACATCTATAAACACCTTTCCGTCTGCAGCTGAGCCGATTTCCTTGGCAGCATCTGTAGTTGCGTGATAGGGAACTGCGAGAATGATAACGTCTGCCCACTCTGCGGTTTGTCGAACGGGCTCCTTTGGATCCCTGTGTCCATACCTTATTTCATGCCCAGCTCGCTTTAAACCGTCACCAAGACCTTTTCCCACGTGGCCTTTGCCTATTACGGCAATTTTCATGGTTTAGCCTCCAGTTTGCTTTAAGAACTTTTTCTTATCTCAGTTATTTTCTATCAGTGTTAGACATCATGTACGCTATTTCTGCTTATGTGACTGCAACACAGCTGACACACGCAGGCCCATAGCTCGGTGAATAGACTTAAATCCGATTGCATAGGGATTTTACTGTGAGATAGTATGTTTGAACTGGCTGGAAAAACTGCGCTCGTAACGGGCGCTGCCAAGCGTATAGGGAACGCGATTGCCATCGGATTGGCGAAACAAGGTTCCAACGTCATCATACATTATGACAAATCTGAAAGCGAAGCGAAGAAGTTGCATGATGAAATAGTTGAGCTAGGTGTCAAGTCGTGGCCTGTCCAAGCTATTCTGAAGGATTCTGAATCCTGCAGGGAGTTGATCGAAAAATCTTCTGGATTGGCCGGAGCAATAGATGTGCTGGTCAACAATGCTTCTGTTTTCTCCGCTAGCGACATAGGCGCCGTTCGGCTCGAAGACATCGAAGTTGACATGTTAGCAAATGCTTGGGCACCTTTTCTATTGGCCAGGCATTTCTCTGAGAAAACCGATCGCGGCAAAATAGTCAACATTCTGGACACAAGGGTTGCAGGGTACGACTTCAATCACTTTTCATACTATCTCAGCAAGAGAATGCTCGAAATCCTGACGAAGTCGATGGCGCTGAAGCTGGCGCCTCGGATAACTGTTAATGGTATAGCACCTGGACTCATACTTCCTCCTCAGGGCAAGGACTACACTTATCTGGAGCAGAAGAAGGATACGGTTCCGCTGAAAAAGTATGGTTCTCCCTCGGACATAGTGGAAACGGTTCTGTTTCTCCTCAGAAGTGATTTTGTGACTGGACAGGTAGTCTATGTCGACGGAGGAAAACATCTGATCCAGACCATAGAGGGTTTGTGACTGTCTTGGAGGATCTTGGTTATGGAGAAAAGAGGTGAACGAGCGATGGACAAGATTCTGATAAAAGACCTACGTTTGAGATGCATCATAGGAATCAACGAGTTCGAGCGAAGAGAAAAGCAGGATGTGACCATCAACGTTGTCATCTGGTCAGATTTTACTGAAGCCGCCATGACAGACGACATTAGCAAAACTGTCGACTACAAAGAGATAACCAAGGGCATCATAAAGCTCGTGGAGGGTTCAGAGTTCCGCCTTGTCGAAACGTTAGCAGAAAGGATAGCAGAGAGTTGTCTGAAACACGCAAGAGTCGAGAAAGTCAGGGTGACCGTCGAGAAGCCTGGCGCGCTCAGGTTTGCCAGAAACGTTGGAGTAAGCATCCTCAGAAAAGCGGACTAGTCCTCTGCCATGACCGTGGCTTTTCTCTCGTTGGGTTCTAACATCGAACCGGAAAAAAGCATTCTCGAAGCAGTGAGGCTCCTGTCTCGTCGCGTCAAGGTACTGAAGGCGTCAACCGTCTACCTTACTGAACCATTGCAGGGAAAACTTCAGCCCCAATATTACAACTGCGTCATAAAAATCGAAACAGACATTGAACCTCGCAAGTTGAAATTTGACGTGCTCAGAGACATTGAAGCAGAATTGGGGAGAAAAAGGAGTAAGGACAAGTTTGCCTCTCGAACCATAGATATAGACCTGATACTCTATGGAAACCTGGTCGTTTCAACGAAAGATTTGATCGTTCCGGACCCAGAAATTCAGGAAAGAGCTTTTCTAGCCATTCCGTTATGTGAAATTGAACCTGACTTAGTGTTGCCGGTCGCGGATAAGCCGATCAGAGAGGTAGCCGACGGATTCAAGGAGCCCAGGATTAAGGAGCTGACGGTTTTCACTGAAGTCCTGCAGGGTCTGGTTAGAAGTTTAGGCGTGTAGGATTTTCAGTGCTTCTTCTTTCGTCGACGGGTGTTTTTCAAAGTTGCCCCTGATGGCGCTGGAGACGGTTTGCACGTGATGTGCGCGTGGGCCTCGCATTTCCAGGCACAGGTGTCTTGCCTTGATTAGGACGAGCACCCCTCTTGCCTTCAGCTTTTCGTACAGGTAATCGGCTAGTTGTTTTGTCAGGTCTTCTTGAATCTGGGGTCTCGAAGCAAAGTATTTCACGATGCGCGGGAGCTTTGATAGCCCCACGATTTTTTCGCCAGGTATGTAGGCGATGGAGACTTCTCCGAATATGGGCAACAGGTGATGGGCGCAGAGGGAGTAGAAGGGTATCCGCTTTATGGCCAGAATGTCGCGATAGCCCGGATTGTCAAAAAGCGTGAGTCTGGGCTCACTGGTCTTTGCCAAGCCCGAAAAAACCTCTATGTACAGAGCTGCCACTCTCTTCGGAGTGTTTCGGTACATCTCGGATTTCTTGTCTATCTCGAACTCGCCCAGTATGGATCTCACAGAGTTTTCAATTCTTCCACGGCATCCTTCGTCTCTAGCAGTCATTCACTGTTCCACCATTCGATGCATGTGAAGCTTGGTCAAAAGAGGGATTTCTATCTTCCTATTCCAGTTTGAAATGATCAATTCTTGAAGCGAGGACAAAATCCTTATCCGACAAGCCTCTTACGGCGTGCGTCGATAGCGTGATTTTAACGTTGTTCCAGCCCCACAGAAGAATGTCGGGATGGTGATTCTCTGCCTCTGCAATGTCTGCGACTTTGTTGATAAATTCGACCGCTTGTCTGAAATTGCTGAGCTTGTAGTTTTTTTCTATAGCATTATCGATTAACTTCCAGCCCTTGACTTGTTTAAGATGTTTTTCTGCCTCTTCTCTTAACGTTCAAACCAACACGACCCATTCACACAGAGAAAAGGATATTTGAAACTTGTGGAAAGCACGCCGTTTTCTTTAAGAAGTAGGACGATGTGTCTAGACCAGAAGGGAAGCATACCTGGTGGAGCAATCATCCAGAGATAGAACCGGCCTGTCCACAGCTGAAGCTGAAAAACGTCTGGCAGATTTTGGGCCAAATGAGATTCCTGAAAAGAAAAGGAATCCCATTCTCAAGTTTCTTGGTTATTTTTGGGGGCCCATTCCATGGATGATAGAAGCTGCAGTGGCGCTGTCAGGGCTTATTGGACACTGGGATGATTTCGCGATCATACTTGCTTTGCTTTTCGTAAACGCTGTCGTTGGGTTCTGGCAGGAATACAAGGCGGACAATGCCATCGAATTGTTGAAACAGAGACTTGCCTTGAAAGCGAGGGTTCTGCGAGATGGCAAATGGAGTGAAATACCAGCTCAGAAACTTGTGCCCGGCGACGTTGTTCGAGTCCGTCTGGGGGATGTTGCGCCAGCCGACATCAAACTCATGGAAGGGGAATATCTGCTAGTAGACCAATCGGCGTTGACAGGTGAATCATTGCCCGTAGAAAAGCACGTGTCCGAGGTCACTTATGCGGGATCGGTGATTCGTCAGGGTGAAATGGATGGGCTTGTGGTCGGCACTGGAATCAACAGTTACTTTGGAAGGACCGCCAAGCTCGTTGAGGAAGCGAAGACCAGAAGTCACTTTCAGAAAGCCGTGATAAGAATCGGTAACTACCTCATAATTCTCGCCAGCACGTTAGTCTTCACCATTTTTGTTGCAGCCCTAATCCGTCACCAGAGTATTCTCAGTACTGGGCAATTTGCGCTTGTCCTGCTTGTAGCAGCCATACCAGTGGCTATGCCTGCCGTTCTGACAGTCACCATGGCTGTGGGCGCCCTCGCGTTAGCAAAGAAAGAGGCCATAGTCAGCAAACTCACCTCTATCGAGGAAATGGCCGGAATGGACGTTCTGTGTTCAGACAAAACTGGAACAATAACAAAGAACGAGTTAACAGTCTCAGAACTTGAGACTTTTTCAGGGTTCACTCCCGAAGACGCGCTTCTTTTTGGATCCTTAGCGTCCAGGCAAGAAGACAAAGATCCCATCGATACGGCTATTCTTGTTAAGGCTGGAGCCTCTTCAACAACAGCTGAGGCCATAAGCCATTATAGGATTGTACGATTCAGGCCTTTCGATCCAGTGTCAAAGCGAACGGAGGCCACCGTAGAGGACACGGCTGGTACCCGATTCAAAGTGACAAAAGGGGCGCCGCAGGCCGTTCTATCCCTCATGACAAACAACAAGGCCATTGGTTCAAGAGTCAACAGCTTCGTGGAGGCATTCGCAGAAAAAGGATACCGCTCATTGGGCGTGGCAAGGACAGACAAACAGGGAGAGTGGCAGTTTGTGGGTCTTTTTGCAATCTACGATCCTCCACGCGAAGATTCTGCAGCAACGGTGAGAACAGCCCAGGAAATGGGTGTAAGCGTCAAAATGGTGACAGGCGACCACATCGCAATCGCAAGAGAAATCGCCAGTGAGGTCCAATTGGGAAATGACATCGTCTCGGCTGATTCGTTTCTGAAAAAGAGTGACATTGAGGCTCAAAGCGTTGTGGAGGAGGCGGAAGGCTTTGCTCAGGTCTTTCCTGAACATAAGTATCGCATCGTTGGGCTTCTTCAAGAACGTGGACACATCGTGGGCATGACGGGAGACGGAGTTAATGATGCGCCTGCCCTGAAGAAGGCTGATGCGGGAATTGCCGTCGCTGGCGCTACGGACGCGGCAAAGTCTGCTGCAGCCATAGTTCTGACAAGACCTGGGCTCTCGGTCATTATTGACGGGATAAAGGAGAGCCGGAAGATATTCGAGCGGATGAACAATTACGCGACTTATCGAATCGCGGAAACAATACGTGTTTTGATATTCTTGACACTTTCGATTCTTGCGTTTAACTTCCAACCGGTAACTGCTTTGATGCTCGTCGTTCTTGCGTTGCTGAATGACCTCCCAATAATGATGATCGCATACGACAATGCGAAAATCTCCGACAGACCGGTTCGTTGGGACATGCGTAAGGTCCTTACGATTGCGGCCATTCTGGGCGGTGCAGGCGTGTTTTCGAGTTTCCTTTTGCTCTGGATCGGCATGGATGTGCTTCACCTCAGTACTCTAACCTTGAACACTCTGATCTTTCTGAAATTGGCCGTGGCAGGACACATGACGCTTTATCTCGCACGCACGGGGGAAGAGCATTTCTGGACTCGTCCTCTGCCTTCGATTAGATTGTTCCTGGCAACCGAACTCACGCAAGTTGCAGGTACGATTTTGGCAGTGTACGGCATCTTGATGCAACCGCTCGGCTGGGTATATGCCGGACTTGTCTGGGGATACGCGATAATGTTTTTTTTGATTAACGACTTTGTAAAAGTGAAAACAGTCAAAATACTGAATCAAAACAGCTCAAGACCAAGCATAAGTCAACGATAATCTTCATCCAAGTCGATTACGTTAAGGCATAGCGCGCGCAGCAGGGCTCTCGCAATCTAGAGAATCTGCGACTTCACGATGTTCTTCAGCGTCTAGGCTGAACTTCGAAGCCTCATAACCTTCTCATTTGTTGGCATGCGCGAAAACTTTTATCCGATAAAAGATCATTAATCTTTTGAAAGAAATGGCAAAAGTGAAAGATTTTATGACGAAAGGCGTCCTGACCATTGACTCGCAGAAGACTGTTGTTGAAGCTGCTGAGCTCATGTGCATGAAAGAAGTGGGCGACATACTAATCACTGAAGCCGAAATACCGAGAGGGATAGTCACTGAAAGAGACTTTGTGAGGAGGGTCATAGCGAAGAGAAGACCACTGGAGACAAAGATGTCAGACATAATGTCCACGCCGCTCATAACCATTGAACCCAGCGCTTCGCTTAATGAGGCGGCTAGGAAAATGGTTAACAACCGAATTAGGCGACTTCCAGTTATGGAGAGACATAAGCTGGTTGGAATAATAGTTGCTTCTGATTTTGCGCGGCGCCTCAGCAAAAAAACTCTAACGGAGACGGTGCTTGAAGCGATATGGCGCAACCCTGTAACGTAGCGGATATGGGCCAAAGAGCAAAAATGAAGATGGGGTTCGGGACCTATTCAAACTCTGAAAGTGGAGGATACTTCTTTAGATTGCGCGCTATGGTGAATAGCTACTGGATGGTATCCACTCGACGGATCTATGCTTTTTTCAAAAAAATGCTTAATGCAACTGCTTGATTGTGTTCTTCGTCTTTTGCGGAGTAGAGAAGTGTCACAGTTCCATGCTCTTTCTCTGCTTGTTTGATCTTGTTAACCAGTTCTTCTTTTCCCCTTAATTCCGCTTCATATTTCTTTTTGAACCCTTGCCACTTTTTGGGATCATGAGAAAACCAGTTACGAACATCATCGCTGGGCCCAATTTCACGAAGCCATAAATCGATTTTTGCCTTATCTTTGGAGATTCCTCTGGGCCACAATCTGTCCACAAGAATTCTGAACCCATCTTCCTTTGCTGGTTGTTCATAAATTCTCTTTATCTTTATCACTTTTTCAACTCGCCGCATTGCAGTGCATAACGCAATTTGCCAAATGCATGTGTTGTACGCCTATGGGTTAAAAGAGCCTTGTTTCAGCCTGTGTCTTTTTTTAGGCTCAGCACGCCCTTATTTTACCAGCAGGACTGAACGGTCCGTGTATTGGATGACGTGGTCGCTTACGCTACCGAGGAGCCACCGTTTTACGGCGCTGTGGCCTCTACTGCCCAATACGATAAGGTCGTAGTTCTCGTCATGTGCGATTTTGATTATTGTTTCGGCGGGGTCGCCTGTTTCTAGTTTTTGATCAATCTTCACCCCTTGGCCTTTGTCAGCAGCTTGGGACAGAATTTGGTTTGCAATCTCTTTGCCCAATTCTGGTTTTGCATTGAAGAAGCTTGGTTCCAAGACATGGATCAGCGTCATCGTTGAATCCGTGTTCCTGGCCAGAGCGACCGCGTGTTCAAACGCTTTTTGTGAACTTTCTGAACCATCGACTGGAACCAGGATTTTTGAAATTTGGGTTCTTTCTCTGGCGATTAACACAGAAGTTTTTGTATGTAGAGCTACTTTTTTGGTTACGCTTCCTAAGCGTGGTTCTCGCTCAGTGTCACCGCCTCCTCCCATTGCTATCAAGTAGTAGCTGTGGTTTTCAGCGTCATTCAATATCGCGTCAGCTGGGTCATCGTTTTCAATCTTCTGATCGACTTCTATGCCTTCTTCCTTGAAATATGCCACAGCGTCGGCGACTATTGTTGCTCCTCTTTCTCGCATCTCATTCGCAATCATGTTTTCGGCTTCGCTCGCGTGTGGAACATAGATTCTCCCATTCCACCATATAGGAATGTATCCTGGCCCCGTTCCGTCTTCCTCCGTCATGGTCATGCCGTTGTATTCAGGGGAAACGGCGTGGAGGACAGTTACTTTGGATCTAAACTTCTTGGCTACGAAGGCCGTGAGTTTCTGGGCAACCGCGGATGAGTCTAAACCGTCAGTGGCCAATAGAATTCTGTCGAACCATCCTGGACTAGGCAACTTTGCTCCACCAGATTTCCAATTCACTCTAGCTATATATCAAGCTTCACATCCAACCTACGCTGTTTCGATCTGACCAGGACGCTTGTCCCATCGGTTTTCATTCGCCGCGCGAATGCGTTTGTCTTTTGGATTCCCCTGGGCTTACAAAGGTCTTGTTGCAAGTGTGCCAAGTGTTAGGTTTCAGTGACTTTTATCGCGCTTACCGGCCAGCTGCCTTCTGCTGCTTGTGCGTCCGCAATTGAAAAAGTTTTGGTTAAAATCCCTTTCTTCCTCCCTAGTTTTAACCTTTCTTTCCATCCCCTCTCGTAAAAGGCCTCCCCAAACCCCACAAACGCTCTCACAAAACCAAACCCGAGTCCCTGCTGTATTGGATTTGCGAATAGCGACAAGTTCGTCTCAGGACGTCGCCAGAAAGCTTGAAAAGAGACCAGTTTTCCAACTTGTATTTCTTAGTGACGATGAGAATCAAGGGGTAGAAGTTAAAGAAGTCGATGAAATCGATTTTACTGAAGTCAAGATGCGCGTGGAAAAGGGCGACTCTGTGTCCATAACAAGAAGGGAAAACGAGAAGATAGACGCCACCTCATTGAGCCACAAGACAAAAAAGAAGACCAAATAATATCTTTGGGCGGGTCTAGGCACGCATGGATGCGGATGGCCTGAAGCTCGGCTAACAAGGAGAGGTACAGTTTGTCTTTGAAGGGAAAAGTTGCCATAGTGACCGGAGGGACAGGCGCGCTCGGCAGGGTTGTTGCCAAAGCCCTCTTGGATCAAGGTGCACAAGTCGTGTCAACGCACAGGGGAGAGGAGAAGCTCAAAGAACTCAGCGATTTTGTCGGCAACTCCAAAGACAGGCTAGTCAGTATTCAAACTGACGTGACCGATGAGAACAGCGTGCAAGCCCTGTTTCAACAAGTCATCAGCCAGTATGGTCACGTGGACATTCTGCTGAACATAGTCGGCGCCTTCAAAGGCGGCACAGAAATAGTGAACACGAAAGTGAGCGACTGGGACTTCGAGTTGAACGTCAACCTAAAATCTGCTTTTCTCTGCTCCAAAGCAGCGCTTCCACAAATGATCAAACAAAACTACGGCAAAATCGTAAGCGTTTCTTCCAGATCAGCCGTCGAAAAGCGTTACCGAGTGAAGGACGGCGCCTACGCCGTTTCCAAAGCAGGCATAATCGTTCTCACAGAAACAATAGCTGAAGAAGTCAAGAAATACGACATCAACGCGAACTGCATCCTGCCCAGCACCATCGACACGCCTGACAACAGACGCAACTTTCCAAATGCAGACTTCTCAAAATGGGTCAAACCAGAACAAGTCGCAGAAGTAATGCTATTCCTAGTTTCCGATGAATCGAAAACAATAAGCGGCGCATCAATCCCTGTCTACGGAAAAGCATGAATGCAAACCGGATGCACCAGCAATTGTCGTTGTTTTTAGCGCAGGCTTCTGTTCTATCAGATTTTCGATGAAGAGGCATTTACAATCTGACACTCACTTCAAGCCCGTCTTCGCCAACGGGCACGTATTTGCTGCGATATTTACCTGAAGATCTGACATAATCTAGATAGTCCTTCATTTGATCGGCAAAGATGCCCGCGTTGTCCGCTACGACGACGCTTCCCTTATGAAGCCTCTTCTCGATTAGGCGCAAATATGCAAAGTATTCTGTTTTCTCGGCATCGATAAAGACCATGTCAAACTTGCCTGAAAGTTTCGGCAATACCTTGATTGCGTCGCCAACGATTACATCTACCCTCGGGGGGATTTGCGCCTTCTTTATGTTTTGTCGGGCTATTCTTGCTTCCTCCGCGTGAATCTCGATGGTTGTGAAATGAGCGTTGCTCTCAAGTTCCTTCCCGATCAGAACAGTTGAGTAGCCAATAAGGGTTCCAACCTCCAAAATCCGCTTGGGTCTGATATCGCGAATTACCTTTTGCAGGACTTTGCCCTTTTTAGGTCCGACAATTGGCAGAAATTGCTTTTTGGTCATTTCTTCAATTGCCCTTAGAACATCATCAGCCTTGCTCGAACTCACTTTTTCACGGATCCTCTGGATATTTGTGCTTTTAGAAAGACTTAGCGCGTTGCTTGAAGGTCTCATCAATTTCTACTCTTACTTCGAAGTTCATAAACATGTGTGACTGTACCGCCGCAGCTACGTTAACCTGC
>Ga0187770_10000717_pt1 | contig 16498 bp, 9 predicted proteins | sample 0116_SJ02_MP02_2_FD_133154 | JGI IMG/M metagenome (GOLD analysis project Ga0187770, IMG submission 133154) | Tropical peat soil microbial communities from peatlands in Department of Meta, Colombia - 0116_SJ02_MP02_20_MG | ecosystem: Environmental > Terrestrial > Soil > Wetlands > Peat | place...
GTGTACACGCAGAAACATGACGTGACGGCTCGACTGCAGCGGATTCTGAGCAACGAAGGTGTTCGCACCGCAGTTCTGCGGGCAAGCGTGGATACGTCGAAGCGGGAAGCCTGGTACGCGAGGCAAGTCAAGGAAGGAGTCCAGGTCGTAATCTCTCATCCCAAGCTGGTCGAAACCGGGCTGGATCTCCTGGACTTCCCAACCATCATCTTCTACGAGTCGGGCTACTCGCTGCACACACTGCGACAGGCCAGCCGCAGGTCGTGGCGCATTGGGCAGCGACGGCCGGTGCGGGTGAAGTTTCTTTGCTACGAAGGAACAATGCAGACCGCGTGTTTGCGTTTGATGGGGAAGAAGCTCCTGGTGGCGCTCACGATGGAGGGCAAGTTTGCCGGCGAGGGGTTGCAGTCGATTGATGAAGACGATGACATGTTGTCGGCGATGGCGCGGGAACTGGTTGAGCGGAATGGCATCGGAGAAACCGCCGATTCCGTCTGGAAAGCACTCACTGCCGAACACCAGAAGCTGTTTCCGGCGAGTGTGCATGCAGACAACGATGTCACGCTCATCGAATCACCGGCTAACCTGCTCACCCCTCCATCCGACCCTGCCAATCTGGTCGAGGAGGCCCTCGAAACAAGCTCGGTCTTGATCTTCGGGCAGCGACCGGGATCGCTATCAGGCAGGCGGCGCGTGAGACTAGCTGTTCCGGAGCAGGCGTCGCTATTCAGGTGATGGCGTAGTCGATCGAAGAATGAACCCGCGGGTTTGGCTCACTGTCCCCCCTGGAACCCCTTTCTGGAATCTCTGAGTTCTTGCCAGCAAGGCGGCGTTTTTGAGCGCCGTGTTTCTCACGCCTTTAAGCACGTTACTTCAAATCTTCAAATCAAAAAGGAGAAAAGACGTATGTCCGAAACAAGCACGTTAATAGGCTATGGCGGCCGAACGATTGGCCGCGAAGAACTGGCGCTGGTGCCCACACCACCGGCGACCGAAACCCACCGCCCGATCCCCCATCACGAGATCGTGCGGGCATTGATCGAGACTCTCGGATTTCGGCACATCGGCGTCGTCCACGATGAGTACGCCGTTTCGCCGGATGGCATGAAGATGTTCGGCGTCCTCGATCTCGCAACCGAGATGCAGGGGTGCCGGTTCTCCATCGGCTTGAAAAACTCCCACGACAAGAGTATGCGTCTGGCCATGACGTGTGGGTATCGAGTGTTCGTGTGCTCGAACATGGCCTTTGCCGGGGATTTTACGCCGGTTTTGGCAAAGCACTCAAAGTCGTTTTCGCTCATCGACTGCATTTCGGTTGGCGTCGATCGGATGCAGAGGAACTTCGAACCTTTGCAGAGACAGGTTGAAGCTTGGCAGCGGTTCGAACTGACGGACGTGACCGCGAAGGTTGTCATCTACGAGGCGTTCGTGGAAGGCAAGCTGGAGGCTCCGAAACACCTGGCGCGAACCGTGCACGACCTCTACTTTGAACCAAAGTACGAGGAGTTCCGGTCTCGAACGATCTGGAGTCTCTCGAACGCGTTCACGTCGACGTTCAAGGAACTGGACCCCATCCCGCAGTTCAGGGCAACGGCGAAGCTGGGCGAATTCCTGGAAGCCCGGTTCTCACAATCGTTCTAGTCCGCGGAGCGGTATCGGCCGGCCGCCGCTCTGTACCGATAAAAGATTGAACTCGCGACCCGCGTCACGGTGTGCCGTTGCTGTGCCATGTGTCGCTCTCGGATCAGATGAAGTCCATGAATTTGTGCATGGTGTCCGAAGTCACTTCCGTGCGGGCTGGTGGCCGGCAAGTCATTGATGTCAGGGGTCATTGTAGTGGAGAACTCCCTCAGGCCGGCTAACGGCCGATCAACCGAGATGGCGTTCGAAACTCGGAACCTCGACGTGTTTCCGAGCCAGAGTGCGCCATTTGTGCGCTCGATCTCACATTAAGGGATTTCTCACGGCTGACAAGTCACTTTCTGTCGCCATTTCTCAGGAGTCATCGTGAAGGGCAGGAGCAATGTCCGTAGGCGCGCGGAAGGAGCTGTCGTCGAATATCCCCGCAGCTTATGTCGACCGCCGGTCAACCAAGAATCTGTTGTGGTCCATCCCATCTCGTCTGCCACATGAAACGCTTCTGCATAGGACAAAGCGAAGCACTTGGTCTGGGAGGAGTCTCCCAGGTTCTAGACGTAAGCCGAGATTAGTCCTGGGAATCTTGCATATTTCGGATACAGGCTGAATACCGCACCGGTCGCGGCCTTCCTCCGAATCGGACACGCTATGAACTGGCTCCCTCATCCAAATCCACGTATGCGATGAGGTCAATCCCGCGATTTCGCTCCGGGCGTGCTACCTCTAACCACCGTCTACCTGAAGAATGGCAAGCCCTACCGTTTGACTTGTATCAACATCGCGCCGACGCATGCGGAAGTCGAGCGTGCTCATGGACTCGGCGCAAGACTAGAGGAAGAAGCCCAACGGTCAACTCCACAGAGCGATTTGCTAAGTCTCGATGACAAGGCCTTTCTGAAAGAAGTACGCACCGAGGTAGCAGATGATGCCGCATCATCGAGAATAAGAAATAAGGATTGCTGGAGGCTTCGATTTACAATGCTCTTGTATAGCTATTTACAGGAGTAGCCACTTGGCTGCGACGACCTCGCCTCAACTCGGTAAGGAGAACATCAGGCTGCGATTTAAGAAAAGGCAGAAGAAGCTAAGCGGATGGAGTGTTGTTCAGCGCCTCACGCTGTTTATGGTGTTCGTTTTCCGAAGGCTCGCCATCGTGGCGATTTTTCTCTTCGGGACAATCGGGCACTCACAGGTAATCGGAATGGTAGTCAGCGCACAGGGAATTTGGTGCGATCAAGCCCATCAGCAATGTGATGCGCGGAACTTCCAGGACCTTTGGAAACTGTACCCAGTTAGTAAGGATAGCAAGTTAGTGCGGGTCGGGAAGACAACTGGACAAGAGTCAGTTGTGATTCGTTCTCGCTGGGGAAAACTCGAAACTTTTGACTGCTCTAACCCTCGTGAACTCGGGTGTAAGCAACCTTTAGATTTGGCTCGCCTGATACCGGAGGTTCCAGAGACCAACGTCGTGACGGCATTCTTCGATGCGCTGCTGCAACTGGCTGCAGACCGCCCGAAAATGTATGACAGTATCAGGCAGGGCATTTTGCAGACAAGAGGAGGTCAGTGGCAGTCGCTTTCGGACGGCGTGGCGGAGCTAGGAAAAGGAGGGCTCAATCTCAACAGTGTGTTCGACAACTGGGCTGCCGGGAAATATCTCGTAGAACTGTGTCCACTTGATGACAGCGCAAGCCCTAAGTGCTCGGATGACATAAAGCCGGTGAGTTACTCTTGGGATCCGAGGAAGCCGGAGCCATTACCAGTCAACGACTTCCGCCCAGGTCTCTACCGCTTGTACATCTCTGAAACCAGCCTTGGGTTGCCTGTCAGAACATCGAACTACGCAGATCTGGTGGCTGCGGAAGCACCCCTAGCTGAACAGTTGGACAATGACTTCCTGAGGGTTCGGAATGCGACACAAAGCTGGGACACCACAGATGGAACGGCTGCCGCCCTTCGCCGCGCATATCTGTACTCACTGGCGTATCGATAGGTAACTGATGCCAGGGCGAACAATTCTAAGTCGCCTGGCGGTCTGGTCTCGCAATCTCTCTGTTCGTATCTGGAAACCACACCCAGAGCCGTTCGGCAGAGTCATCGGGAATTGGCGGTTCCTCGTCGTGCTCGTTCCTCTCCTGCTGTTCACCAACTGGCTCGGCCATCGATGGCTGTTCGAGCGAGCTGCTCTGACGGGTTCAGACATCTTAATCAGCGTCACAAAATCAAGACCAGCGCAGTACTGTCGGTTGATCACGATTGATGAACGTGAGTTTGAAGCCTACTTGGGCGAATGGATACAGCCAGAAAAGCTTACAACGGTGCTAAACGCAATCATGGCGTACGAACCGAAGGTCTTGGCGGTGGACATCGATACTTCAGCGCCTCGTTTTGCAGGCATGAAGGTACCAGAAGGCAACTCGAAGATCGTCTGGGCACGCGTGTCGCACCCAGAAGAGAAGTATGAGCCTGGAGCGCGGAAACGGTCGTACGCTTGGAAGGCAGGTGCAGTGCTCGGTAACCGGCCGGATCAGCCCGAGTACGTGGGTTCGCCACTATTGCCGCAGGATCCCGATTGGACTGTGCGCGGATTTCAACGTCTTGTGCCGACGAATGCAAGGACGGAGTCGTTGCACTGGGCGATACTTCGGGCCTACTGTGACAGTGGTGCACAGGGTGCCTGCGAAGTGATTCGGAACAACACGCCAAATCAGGCCAGCGATAAACATGATCAAGCGGAAGAAGCCAGGGTGCGAGAGTTTCGTAGTGATTGGGACTTTCTGGCGGCGCCTCTGTCGGATGTGATGAACGAGGGAGGTACTGCAAAGCCACGGCCTGGGGAACTTGGAGACATTGTTCTATTGGGAGCTAAATTCAGCGACGTCCACCCTACACCGTTTGGGCCAAGATTGGGGATTGAGTTAGTCGGCTCGGCGGTTGAATCAGAATTGGCGGGCGACTCCGACGTGCGGGTTCACGAATGGAGCAGATGGGCCTTGAAGGTCTTGCTTGCCTTGATCATTGCTTGGCTAAATAGCCGATTGATGCCCCGTTGGGCAACACTAGGTACTTTGCTTTTGTTATTTGTTGTTTTCTTTGCAAGTTTCCTAGGTATCTATTACAGCATTTTCAAAATGGACTTTCTGCCTTTCATGATTGGCATATGGATTGAACAGTTGATTGAAGGCTCCGAACATGCCCAACATGCCACTCACTAAATGCGTCGCTGTTCCAAGCTGTCGAGTGGTTAAGTCCGTTTCCCCGATTCTTGTTGTCTGGCTTTCCTTACTGTTGCTCTGCGTCATGGCCACTGCGGATCCCGAGGCTCCTCACCACGCTTACGTTCCCCCAGAGCTCCAGGTTGCCGATCCTGAAATCAAAGCACTGTTGGAATCAGCCGAGAACTCAGCAAAGTTAGGAAATTACGGAGAGGTGCTAGCACCTCTTGAAAAAGCTCTAGAACTTGCGACGAAGTTGAATGCTGTCGCTGATAGGGCTATCGTCGAGGATCACTTAGCGGTCTATTACTTCACTCAAGGAAAGCTGGAAGATGCGAAGTCTCAATGGCTCAAGTCACTTTCCGATGGGACCGCTTCTTCGAATTTGGTGTTGCAAGCCGATGTCTTGGTAGCTTTGTCAGCCTTGCACCAGAGCAGTGGTCATGTCGATCGAGCGATAAAGGCGGTAAACGAAGCCTTGGAGCTTTCGCGTAAAAGCAAGAATCTTTACATACAGTCGCGTGTGCTGGGTGAGCTGAGTCGCCTTCAGCTTCTCTCGGGCAAGACAGATGACGCGCGTAGTTCGATTGAGGAAGCCCTTCAGATTGACCGCGTCAATAAATACGCCTGGGAAGCCGGGCATCTCTTAGGTATGGCTTGGGTGTGTGCAGCCGAGTCGAAACCCGATAAGACAATGGAACTCGCCATCTCAGCACGCGAACTGGCTATTACTAAAGAGAATTACCTTACCTTCATACAAGCGTCGCTGTTTCTCGGACAGATGTATGTACGCACAGGCAGTAAAGAAAAGGGCCTTCAGCTACTGGAACTGAGTCGGAAGGGGCTATCGGAGGAAGGTAAGCCGCTGTTTCCGTCGCCCGACGCGTATAACAAGACGACTTCTCTACCGTATTTCAAGGTTACATTTTCCGAAGCACTAGGCATAGCGTATGAAAGCGTCAATCGCTTAGATGACGCAATCAGAAGTTGGCGGGAATTATACGAAGTCGCTTCAGATGCCGGCTTCACCCTAGCGAGAGCTGAGAGTGCGCGCCACCTTGCCGATCTGTACAGAGCCAAGAAGGAATTTACCAAGTCCATAGACAACTACGCCCTTGCTGCTGATGCGGCGGCAACGGGTGGAAATGAGCAGAGCAGGATTGAGGCACTTACCAATGAAGCAGTTCTGCTGTTTCAGGAAGGGGATAAAGATAGGGCGTTGAGGATCGATGAAGAGCTCTTGCCTCTAGCTAAGAATTTGGACAACGTAACGCTACAGTTCCTGGTTGACCTTTCCATTGCTGAGATACTGAATGGCTCCACACGCACAGATAGAATCGAGATAGCGCTGAATGATGCTGAGTCCCTGGTCGATTCTGAAGTGAAGGTTCCAGGCGTGGGCCCCCAAGCTCTTGTGGAGCTGTATTTTCGACTGGCTGACCTATATGAGAAACGCAAGGATTCTAAGCACGAATTGATTGCTCTGGAAAAGGGACTGACTCCGGCAATCGCCTTGGCAGGCGCTCCAAAGGAAAAGCAAGACGTTGGGCCTCGTGATTTGATAATGCAGGGTCTTGAATTGAAGATTCCGAGTTACCACGTCCGAGATAGCGCTGAGAATGCATACAATGATCGAAACCTTGCTGAAGCACTGGTCTGGTCCGAAATCCTGCAGTACTTTGAGGAGTTTGACTCCACATGGAAAGGAAAATACGAGGAATACAAACAAAACATAAACAACGATCCGACCCTTACAAAGGAGCTTCAAATCGCTGGTGAACTCTTTTCTCAGGATGATGGTCCTGCCTTCCTCGCACGGAACATCGAAAACATGCGCACGGTGGCGAACAGAGTCAGACCCTTAGGTCTCGGACTTCTTGCGCATTACTACATGTCACATCAGCGCCCTGATTTGCTCGTAAAGTATGCGAGGCAGGCGCTAAGTCTCGGGGTTAACGAGAACGACCCCTGGACGGTTGCGATGACCTGCGAATTGGCGTATGGACTGCTGATGGAAAAAGACGTCAAGTCCGCGGTTGATGTCGTCACTCGCTGCATGGCTGCCGCGAACAAGCTGGGCAATCCACAGCTGTTGGTTGCAGCAAACCAGACAAATGTCTGGGTGCTGGATGCTGCAGGAAAACATGGCGAGGCGCGAGACTCGATCGACTTTCTGCTAACTCGAAAGCCTCGTGATCCCTTGATGTACGTACAGCTGGCACAGATGAAAACGCAACAAGGTGACTGGCCCGCAGCGGCAGACGCTTGGAAAAAAGCTCTTGATTTGTATGAAGCTCTCAAGGATATGGACGGCGCCGCGAGCGCCCATTTGGCACTAGCGACCTTGCCCAATGTAGCACCCGATGCCGAGGATAAGCGCATTCACCTTGAGGCGGCCGATAAAATATACCGTCAGCTTGGCTCTACTGAGGGTCGAGTTAAGGTTGAAGCTACATTGGGTGTGTGTGAGGCAGCCCGTAAGGACGAGTCACAGTCCCGCCGATACTTCGAGAATGCGCTCAGTATTTCTCGCCAAGCAAAGAGGGGGGACCTTGAAGCCTTTGTCCTTTCCCAGACAGGGCAGGCATACCAGTCATCAGGCGATTTGTCGCGTGCTATTGGGTACTTCCGGCAATCAGCTGATCTTTATCGCAATCAGAAAGATTCTGTGAATGAAGCCTTGCAACTGATGAATGCAGCGTACGCCTTAGACGGGTCAGACGAACCCGACCAAGCTCTCAGCACCGTTATGAGGGCCCAAATAGTTGCGGATAAAAGTAATTCTTGGGCTCCAAGATATTGGGTCCGACGGGCAATGGCAACGATCTACACGAATCAGGGACGGTTTCAGGACGCCGTCAACGCGTTGAGGGAAGCGAAGCAGATTAGCGATGATGTCAATCAACCGTTGGCCTCTGCCTGGGTAGCCTTGGGTCTTGCTGCAAACCTTGAAACCATTGGCAATTGGGAAGAAGCATCGCAGCAAATTAATTCTGCGCTTCCTGTGTTGCAACAGTTCGAGGATACCGATGACGAAGCCACAGCATACGTCGAACTCATGGCAATATACGGCGCGCGGGAGTCAGAACTGAAAGATCTGTCCAAGGCCCTTGAGTACTACCAATTGGCATACCAGTTGGTTGTAAAGACCCATCCCGGCAGAGCAGCCGAACTCGACCTGGACCTAACCGAGATTTACTGGGAACAGGGGCAATTCAAGGATGCAATTGCGAAAGCAAGTGAAGCCCTAGGCTACTATCAGAAAACTAAGAATGAGGTGGACGAAGCGGGAGCCTTGATAAGCTTGGCCGAGGCACAGCGCTCTGGTGGTGATCTTAAGGTTGCCGCCGACAGCCTCCAACAGGCGGAACCATTGGTAAAGCGTGCAAAGAACTTCTATACGCTCGGGCGCTTTTACTATGGGCAGGCTGGTCTTTATCGTGCGCAGCAAAGACTCAACGAGGCAATCGCGCAGTACGAAAAGGTTATCGCTATGCTGGAGCAGTTTAAGTCTGGCAGTAGCGCGGAGAACCGAAGCAAAGTCGCTGAGCACTATGATTTTGTCTATGACGAACTCATCGAGACTTATTACGCGTTAGGCCAGTCCGACAAACAACACGAAGAATCAGCTGCCGATAGGGCTTTCGAATATGCAGAGCTGAATAAGGCGCGAGCGTTTGCCAATTCTTGGGGGCATGCCTTTGTTGACGGACTTAGGCATCAAGTTCCCGCGCCCATGCAGGAAAAGGAATCGGACATTGCGAACAAACGCGCCACGCTAGAGTCGGAATTACAGGAAGCGATGTTAGGGACTGGGAACCATTCAGTAAAACAGGTTGAAGAGAGCCTAGCGAAACTCCAGAGCGACGAGTCTGATTTGGCGAACGAACTCCGGCGGGCAAATCCGGCGTATGCGGAGGTTCGCTATCCGCAACCCATCACCATCGGGCAGATACCGCTACATCCAGGAGATGTGCTGGTGCAGTTCAAAGTTCTGAACCAAGCAACACTTGTGTGGTTGCTAGTTGGCTCAGAAAGAGGCACTTCACTGAGCGCGTTCTATAAGATTGACCGTCCAAAACAGTGGTTTTCCGACCGGGTGTTCAGGATCCGGGATGCCTTCAATGGAGGCCACCCAGAGCAATTCGATCCGGCGATTACGGACGAACTGCTTAACGCGCTGTTCCCGGCTTCTGCGCTTCAGAGCCTGCAAGTTGCCAAACTCGTGATATTCATTCCTGACGATATCTTCTTTCTCTTGCCGTTCGAGATTTTGACATCTCACGGGCAATACGTTTTGCTCGGTAAGCCCACTGAATACTTTCCTTCTTCCGCTGCTTTGCGTTTAGCGAGGACTTCAATCCATGCGGCCGGCGACTGGCAAGAATCCTTCATTGGTATTGCAGATCCCGTCACATCGTCGAATGATCTACGATACCAAGCAATCAGTCTTTTCGCGGAGTCCGATAAGCAAGGCGGGACAAGCCAATCCAGCCCTACGTCGTTCGACAGGATTGTTTCTCGCGGTTTTTCACTTGAGCGCTTGCCCGCAACCGCCGACGAAGTTCAGGGTGTCGCCAGTCTCTTTGCATCGTCACCAATGAAAGCGGAGATCCGCACTGGTGTGGACGCCACAAAACAAAAACTTCTTCGTACTGACCTCGCCCGGTACAGGTTCATACACTTCGCTACGCATGGAATTCTTCCTGTCGAGTCCGGAATAAAGGAGCCAGCGTTGGTTCTCTCCTACGATGGTAAGGGCCAAGATGAGATGTTGTTGACGATGTCCGAAATTCTCGGGTTAAGACTACGTGCAGATATGGTAGTCCTTTCAGCGTGCAACACTGGATCCGGGAAGGTAACAAGAGCAGAAGGCGTCGCCAGCCTAGGCACTGCGTTTCTTGCAGCTGGCGCGTCAAGCACTACGGTGAGCCTTTGGCATGTCGCCGACGCTTCGACCGCTGAGCTCATGAAAGAGCTTTACAAGAATCTCGTTAGCGGGATGCCACGGGCTGCGGCACTGGCTGCCGCTCGATCCACGCTATTCGCAAAAGGTTATCCGTATCAGAATCCCTTTTTCTGGAGCCCTTTTATACTAATGGGTGAGTGAAGATGGAGTCTGCGTTTGTGAGACTGACCTGAATAGCCCGTCGGATGCATTTCCCACTATGTGCTTGCCGTCTGGAAGATCAGCAGCCCACGAAGCGAACTGGCCTTCGGCATTCGAATCCCACCCACTGACGATAGCGTCGTCATGGAACTTTGCGATCAGTCCAACGCCACCAATCACGTAAGTGACACAGTCGGGGTATATAGCTTTCCAGACCGACTTGCCATCAGACAGCCTGCCAGATAGAAGTTGTTGGGGTGGTGGAGAGGAAGCCGAGGGCTGTGCAGATCGCGTCGTCATCTGCATTCCAACGAGGAGGAACTTTTTTATCACGTCCGCTGCTATTGCCCAGTCCAGGTTTTGGCCTTCTTCGCTCATGGCCACTAGACCAAGGATATTCCCGGAGTCATCCACCACTGGACCACCAGAATTTCCAGTGTTTATGGCGGTCTGAAGCTGTAACACTTTAGCCGAATGGCTTGAGCCATCACTGTAGTGCCATGTGTACGCGTCTCGAACTTGGCTAACCACACCAGTGCTATAGGACCAAAAGTTTCCGTGCGGATGACCAATGATGTGAATGTCTTCCGCAACTTGCACCTTGTCGATATCCCCGAGTTGAAGAACTGGCAGCGCGTTCGGAGGGTCGAGCATTTTCAACAGTGCCAGATCTGTCGTGCTGTCCTGATAGATTACCTTTGCACCAAATGCGGGAGCGTTCTCCAAACTCGCGCCAGCGGCGGGCTTCAGAAAGATCAGTGCCGCTAGATAGCCGTTAATGACGTGCCAGTTCGTAAGGATGTACCCCCGAGGATCAACGATTGCTCCCGCCCCAAAGTAGTCAGGGTCAAAATGATCGTTACTATCCAAGTGCCCCACCACAACAGCAACCACCGCGGACGAAACAGTCTTGAACACAGCCTGCCCTCGTATTCCTCTGGTTAGTATGGAGTCATGATACCTAGATATGGCTTGCGAGCTTGCCTCGTACGCCAGAAAAAGACGTTTCACGCCAACAACGTCCGCATAGGGGACGCTGACACCGCTGATGCCCACGGGCGCAAAGTGAACCCTTTCAAGTTCGCCAATTGAAGGCAACGATGACTCGTGGCTAGTGCTAGCAAACGAGATAACGCAGAAGCAGCTGACCCAAGACAGGACGATAAGGATCCTCAACTTCATCTTTCCCTCCAATCGAGAGCGCATTCTCCTCGGAGAATCCGGTGTTTCCTCAAGTAATTAAAGCGGGACCATCGTCAGATTTGCAAACTCGACCCCGTTCCGCTGGCGTCGCAAGGACGAAGTGATGGCCGTAGATGTAGATCTTGTTTCCTTCGATGAGTATCCTAGCCGCCCGAAGTAATACACATGGAGAGTTAGAGTTGTGTCATGCCTCGGATGCGGTCGCCGTCGGCCCGCCCGGATGTCGGCCCGCGCATAACTTCATCAAACGGCTTTCAGCACGTTGCCACTTCATAAAGTGTGGCCGTGTCCGCACTGGTCAGCGGTAGGTGCTTGCAACCTTCAAACTTTTTGTGTAAGCCTTTGCCATTGTGGAAAATCAGTAAACTTCGTATGGCACTCTTTGAACATTACATCGGAGTCGATTATTCCGGTGCCGAAACTCCCGAATCGAGTCTTTCTGGTTTGCGGGTGTACATGGCCGATTCTATGAGTCCGCCAAGAGAAGTCCAGCCGCCGTCGAGTCCCCGGAAGTACTGGACCCGCCGCGGTATTGCCATATGGCTTTGCGAAGAGCTGTCAAAGGAGATTCCTACGATTGTCGGGATTGACCATGGTTTTTCATTTCCGATTGCTTACTTTGACAAATATAGGCTTCCGCTGGACTGGTCGAGATTCCTAGATGACTTCCAACAGCACTGGCCAACCGATGATCCTTCCACGTATGTTGATTTCGTTCGCCGAGGAATGTGCGGTCAGGGTGCAAGACGAAAAGGCGACGCTACATGGCTGAGGCTGACAGAACAATGGACAGCAACTGCAAAGTCTGTCTTTCTTTTTGATGTTCAAGGCTCGGTGGCTAAATCCACTCACGCCGGCCTTCCATGGTTACGATACCTGCGGAACGAATGCAAACGGCGAATCCACTTCTGGCCATTCGATGGCTGGCAGATTCCAGAGCAGTCCTCGGTTGCGGCCGAGGTGTATCCGTCGCTCTGGGTACGTCGCTTCCCTCGCGAGAACCGCAATGGCGATCAGCAAGCTGCATACGCTGTGGCAGCTTGGCTACGACGAGCTGACCTGAATGGATCTCCTTCGCAGTTTTTCTGCCCGCCGCTGCAACCTGAAGAACGCGAAGTAGCAGCCATTGAAGGTTGGATACTAGGAGTAGTCTGAAAATTCATTGGGGGGGCGCTTAATGCCGCCCTCAGAGGCATGTCCCGGTCTGGGCGGCGGCCTCCCGATTTCCTTGAGAACCACCAAAGGAGTGTCCATCCTTCAGACGGCGCTCAGGCATTTCTGCATACACCCCCAAAGCCAATCTATGGCTTCTGACCTGCCCTACTACTATGTCCCATAGCGTTTTCATCTCGTCCAGGCTTGCTAGACGGGACAGTTTGATGCCGCGGTTTAGGCCGCCTGTGATTTGCGGGAGGGCGATCCTCGGTCGAGCGAAACCTTTAGACCTTGGCTCATAGATTTGGCATGGGAAGAAAGAATGCATGCCATTGATAAGATTGTCGCAAGTCGCGCCGAAATACAGCCGCCAACCTTGTGTCGCCGCCGAGGAACAGGACTTCTCTTCACCGCATATGGCTTCATAGCCGGAAAATATCGTGACTTCTTCGTACTCCCGCGGAACGGCACCCGCTAAGACTGTTTTGTAATTCGTTCGGTTGTGGTCAATCCAGCGATCCACCACGAAAACAGTGTCGAGCACGAACGCATTTTTGTCTTCGCAAGATCCAAACAGAATCACTGAGCCTCTTGGAAGATTGCGCAGCGACGGTTTTCCTTTCTGTAGACACCATATGTAATAAAAGGTCTCCCCAAAAACAAACGGATCGGTATTCTCCAACCCCCGATAGGATTGCGGTACAAAATAATATGGCTCGTAGAGGAACCGAGGTCCGTGCAGGAGCGGATCGACGATATTCTCCACCAACCTCGATTCTGGCTCCCATTCACCCCAAAAGACGATGTCGCCTTGTTCCAGCTTCCCATCAACATACTTGCCCTTTTGTTTTAAGAACTTCCTCTTATGTGGTCCTCTGTTCCACTGCCTAACCAAGCCGTCGTCCGGCCTTTGCTCCCCACCGGGATGAATGAATTGAACGATGTAAGATTGGTCGCTCACGAGAGCGATCTCCTATTTGAGCACTTGCTGTGCGTCTGGATCAGGCGTGCACTTGCACCTGTTCAAAACTGGGTTCATCATCCAATACCGGTATCCGCCTTCATAGTAGTACCTGTACTTTGCCGTCCGACCGCTGAGTGTGAAGCTTTCGACCACGCCATGCTCGTTGATGAGATTCTCGTAGTAGCCATAAGTGACCGGGTCCCACTCTTTCAAGATGTACTCATGGGGAGCATCCGGATAGGTCTTGGCAAACCGCCATGGGTGCAGCAAGGGCGGGCGTAGCGGCATCTTGTCTCCTGGCAATGATCTTGGTGGCCGATCCACTCAGAGTGTTGCAACAAGCGGTAGACCGGAGGGCTGACTCTCCCACCGTATCGAAATGTATTGAGTCATTTCCTTCGGGTTCATCGGTTGGGTCGTATTTCCGAGCCTGGCATAAAACTTGATATCACCCTCCTCCTCAACATAGACGGGGTTCGGACTAGGCTCAACGCGTAACCAGCAAATGTCCTTCCCTTCCACTGACACAAAGTTGACAAGGACCAGGGGGACAAATTCTTTTCCGAGATGGTTTGCTAAAAGGTTGGTCAGCCTCTGCTCAAATCCATCGCGATTCGGGTCCTTTTGAAAGGTACCGTAATCATTCTCAATACCGAGTATCTCACCCTTCGGCCCGACTCCGATAATGAGTGTGCCACCCTTGCCGTTCATAAAACCAGCCACAGTTTTCACTATCACCGACTCAAGAGCCTTATTCTTGGAATTTGTCTTGTAGTCCCAACGCAACGATGACTTGAACTCAACCTTCTCACCTTCTCCGCTTGCAATGATTGCTTTTGTTTGGTCGTCAATTGGCAACGGTGCTTCGTTCCCCGCAAGAAGGCCGTCTAGGAAGCTGTTGATAGCCTCGGCGATCAGCCTTCGTCGTTCCGACAAGAACTGGGGATAGTTCTCCACTTCCCACAAGGCGGGGTTGGTCGGAATGAACTGATCCAGAAGTGCCTTTGGATATTTTGCTTGCACTTCTGGAAGGTACTTCGCCGGCAGCGCATTCGAAGCTCGGAGGTTCGCTCTTTTCGTCAGGTACGCACGGTTAGAAAGGTCGTTAACTATCTTGCGGTCCTTCGATTCGTGCTTCTTATATCCATTTTTGTAAAGAACGGACTGCGGGAAAATGTGGTGATCCTCTAGCCCATAACTCTTGCCGATGTTGCTGTTGTAGAGCTTGACGCCTGTGAACCAATCCACAGCGCCGTGACTTCGGGCAACAATATAGGTAATTGGATAAAAGCGGCTACGGGTGCCCTGGCCTTCGAGGTCCTGAGGTTCCACCTTGACGCGGCCACGATCTTGCAGGATGTTTGCAAGCAGGGACTTCAGCAGATTTTCTGTCTGAAGCGCATTAACGTCAGCTTGTAGCTGTGTGTCGGTGCTGCCCGCGTATCTACCCCACATGAGCGCCAAGTACATCCAGTGAAGGAACCCGCGCTTCTCCGCGTCATCCTTGAAGAACCCTCCTTGGCGACTTAAGTAAACCACCAGGGGGACAAGTACATATGGAGTGTTTAGTGTGTCAGAGGAGTCGATGTAAGCGTCGTTCCTAAGTATGTTAACAAGGTATTCGAGTACCCGCTCGCTTTTGTTCCAAGCCTCTTGTACAACCTCCGGTGACGCCTTGTCGAAGCCACCCTCGAAGTATGCATTCCCAACTGCAACTGCCGAGACACACCGGGTGAAGAACTCCAGCTTGAACTTGAAACCTGCATTTCCGAAGTGTTGCTCTGCTGCTTTTAGGGTGTCGCGAGCCTCCGGCCACCCTACACAGACGCGAGCAAGTGCGAGATCTGCCTTCGATAGCTCGGTGCCACTTGAGTTGACGAGGTTAAAAATAGTGACGATTTCTTCGACGGGCTTATCGGTGACCTCGTCTAGGTGATACGTATAGTTTCGAATATTGTCCAACCTGTTGAACTTCGCCAAGTGTTTGAGATAAAGGTCCCTGTGATCTATGGGGAGCTGGTCTAGATCGGTGAGCCACTGATTGATGCCCTTTTCTAGAAAAGGTGTGACAGCGATCCACAGAGGGTCATTAGCCATTTTCACCTTTTGATAAAATTCGAATTCTTCCGTCGCAAGGTTAAAGTACAAATTGAAAAACAGCGTCTCTCCTTCATAGAACGCCGGTGGTTTTCCTTCAAAGAGACTGTAAACACTTGTCAGGCGCTGTTGGCCATCAAGTATCAATCGGGAATATGAATTCTCAGTAGGTGGGGACTGACCGCGAGATTGCTGCGGACTGTAGGTCTTCCAGATGAGAAAGTGACCTGTCGGATACTTTCGATAAAGAGAGCGAACGTAGCTCTTCACCTGCTCAGGCGTCCAAATATACCCACGCTGGAACTCGGGTAGCACGAGTTCCCCTACCTTGATTTCCTTGATCAAATCCGAGATCGAAGGAGCAGCCATCGGACCATTCCCTCCTGCATCGTTAGAGTTAGCGCGAAGTTGGGGGATGATGCGCTTGAAACGGTGCATTTTAGCACGGCAAGAGCCGACCTGGCATTCTGCGGACGCTAATGCGGACGCTGAGCATTGGACGACGCGGGAGAAGCTAAGCCGGCCACCGGCTGGGTTCGCTGCGACGAGTTTGTGAGGCCAAAATTCAACTTTCAGACTTCCGAGTCCGTGATGTCATTGGCAGATTGAATTCACTTTAGCTAAAGTAGTGTGTCCGAATCCCCACACTGGCATTCGGCCTCTGGACTAATGTGAATGGCTCAATTGGAGAACATCGAAGCGATTGAGTCGCGGCTTTGGCGTGCCGCGGACCTGTTGCGCTCCGGCTCGGAGCTGGCAAGCAATGAGTACTTCATGCCGGTGATGGGCCTCATCTTTCTCCGGCACGCTTACAGCCGCTTCCTGGCCGTGAAGCCGGCCATCGAGGGCAGCCTGCCTAGCCGCGGCGGCGTAAAGCGGGCGCTGACCAAGGAGGATTTCAGCCAGAAGGGCGCGATCTTCCTCCGGCCGGAAGCGCAATTCGATTTCTTCGTTGCCAAAGCCGGCGATCCCGGCCTGCCGCAAATCGTCATCCGTGCCATGGAAAGCATCGAGTCGGACTACGAAACCCTTCGCGGCGTCCTGCCCAAGCAGGAATACCAGAGCAACCCCTACGACCTGCTCGGCGATCTCATCCGGACGCTCAACCCCGAGGAA